>Ga0209069_10000198_pt1 | contig 24926 bp, 23 predicted proteins | sample Str013_2_FD_187202 | JGI IMG/M metagenome (GOLD analysis project Ga0209069, IMG submission 187202) | Freshwater sediment microbial communities in response to fracking from Pennsylvania, USA - Straight Creek_MetaG_SC_2013 (SPAdes) (version 2) | ecosystem: Environmental > Aquatic > Freshwater >...
GGGTGGGGGTGTGTATGCCGTCGACGGTAGTCGGGCAACCCAACTGGCAAGCCCTGTCATGGTCCTGGTTGGTTCCAGTTGGTTCATGGGGACCAACTGGCCGACGCAGCGACGCCTACCGGTGCTGGCCTACCGAGTCCCGGCCGTGGTCGGCATGGGTGACCAACCCCATGGTTAGCCAGGGTGCCCGTGCCTGTTCCCTGGGTGGTGGAGTGGAACTGGACGACTACCGCCGCAGTCGTGAGGCTGGGAGGCCGGTGGCTGACCGTCGTAGGCTAGAACGCAGCGGATCGTGCTCTCCCCGTACGGAGGAGGGCCCTTCTAAGGGCTTGTCGGGGTCGCCCCGGCGAGGTCTGGCAGTGCTGGTTGGGTGCCCTGACCTGCGTGGACGCACCAACCGAGGTCGCCGCCGCGTCGTCGGGGATTGCTGGGGGGTTGTGGGGGGTCTGTCGGAGACTTGTCGGGGGTCTGTCGGGCCGTGCCGGCGGGCCTTTCACTGCCTAGGGTTGCCAGGGGACCTCGTTGATGCGGCGGGGGACTGCTCGGGACTCATGGTGCGCGTGAGCTTGGTCGAGGCCTGTCAGGTGGGTTCGACGGGGCGGCCCCTTCTGGGGGATCGGCTGTCACGTGGCGAGGTGTCTGTGGAGTTCGGCGATGAGGTCATGGCTTCTCCCGGTTCGTTGGGCAAGCAGGATCAGACGGGCCAGAACTCGGGCCCTTGCACGTGTAGCGAGAGTCGAGCGACTCCGGTCGCTTCCGCCGTCAGGGAGGTTCTCTCTGCCTCCGTCGGACATTTGGCCGCGCAAATCGAGGGCGCGATCTTTGGCGCCTAGCCCTCGGTCAAGCACGACAGGCGGCGCCGGCGTAGCCGCAGATAACAAATGTGCCGTCAAAGGTCAGTAATGGCTTGACAAATGTGAAGGTGGGCCGCCACCTTGTGGTCAGGACCACATCCGGTCAGCGTCGCATCACAAAGGAGTCGTGCCGTGCCCGTCTTCGCTTCGTCCCCTCCCAGGCGTCCTCGAGCCCTACGGCTCGGTGGCCTGACCATCGCTGCAGCCTTCCTCGTCGCCTCCTGCGGTTCTGGAGCTTCGACCTCTTCGACCTCCACCGCTGCGGGAGCATCGACCTCCGCAGGCTCGACCAGTGCTGCAGCCACAGCCGCTGGGTGCACGGAGCCGCTCAACGCGATCTTCGGGGGCGGAGGCAAGACTGGCGGACAGGACGTGACTGTCTCCGACGGAATGGTGCTCGCCCTCTCCGGCCCGGGTCTGGTCTACGGAAGCGCCATGAAGAAGGCGGCAGACTTGGCCGCTGAGCAGATCAAGAAGGCCTGTGGCCCGACCTTCCAGATCGCGACGGGTGACCACTCGAACGGCGACCCGGGGGCGGGCCTGCGCGAGTACCAGCGCCTCGTCTCACAGAACAAGATCCAGATGCTTCAGACGTCGTACGGTGCCCCGTCGGAGGCGATCGCCCCCAAGCTCGCGAACGACAAGGTCCTGGCGTTCAACGGTGGCGGCGCCAGCCCCGGGCAGGTGGGCAAGGACAACCTCTGGCTGACGCGCATGATCTTCGTTCTCGACCCGACCCCCGGTGGCCTGGCCTGGCTCCACAAGACTTACCCGAACGTGAAGAAGCTGGCGGTCGTCGGTCAGAAGGAGAATGGCTCCGAGGTCCAGGAGCAGATCCTCCCCACCTTGTGGCCCAAGCTGCAGAGCGGCGGCTCCATCGTGGTGAATGAATATGCACCGATCGGCACCACGAACTTCGACAGCATCGTGGCCAAGATCAAGGCAAGCGGCGCCGAAGCCGTCTTCACCACCACCTTCAGCGACGACATGGGCTACTTCGTGAAGCAGCTCCGCGGCTCAGGGGTCACGGTCCCCGTGATCGGCATCGACGTCTCGGACAACTTCTTCAAGGTGGCTGGCACCTCCGTCAAGGATGTCTTCGCAGCCGCCGAGTACTACGACGTCAAGAACCCCAGCCCGTTCAACAAGACCTTCGTCGATGGCTGGACGGCCAAGTACGGCGAGGCTCCTCGGGACATCTACGGTGCCAACTACTACGAGATGCTCTTCATCTGGTGGGAGCTCGTGAAGCGGGTCATCGCTGCGGGTGGTGACCCGGCCGACACCGGGCAGCTGCAGAAGGCGCTGGTCGACAACCCGACGTTCACCTCCCTCTACGGTGGCGACGCGTCCAAGTCCGGAACCATGACCTTCGACACCAAGACGCACACCATCTCGAAGCCGATGGTCGTCATGCAGCTCAACGCAGGCGGAGACGTCAAGGTCATCGGTCAGATCAAGCGCATCGACTACAGCAAGGACGACCCGGCTTCGGCCCTCGTCAGCTGATCGACCGCACATCGGACGTAGGCCCCAGAAGTCGGAGAGAAGCATGAACCTTGAGCTACTAGCGCAACTGCTGGTATCTGGAGTTGTCCTGGGATCCCTCTATGCCGCGATGGCTGTGAGTTTCGGTCTCATCTACTCGACAACCCGGATCTTCCACCTCGCGCACGCTCTGGTCTTCACTTCTGGGGCCTACGCCGCCGTCATGAGTACCCAGTGGTTCGGAGCACCGGTCTACCTGGCCATGCTGTTGGGAACAGGCTTCGCCGCCCTAGTCGGCCTTGCCATCCAGGCTGGTCCGTACGCCATCGTGGAGCGCAGGAGCACTGAGTCCATCAACGTCTTCATCGCCGCCCTGGCCGTCAGCATCGTCGGGACGGCAGGCCTTGAATTGCTGTTCTCGGCGACCCAGCGGCCGCTGCCCGGATTCCCGGACGCGACCATGTCCCTGGGATCAGTGACGTTCACGGTCGTTGATGTCGTATCGGTGGTGCTGGCGTGGGCCTGCATCGTCGGAGTCGCCTGGTTCATCGGGCGAACCACCTACGGCAGGTCAGTGACGGCTGTGCGCACCAACCCCACGATGGCCACGGCGGTAGGTATCAGCCGGCGCCGTGTGTACCAAGTGGTCTTCGCGGTGGGCTCGGCGATGGCCGGCCTCATGGCGCAGTTCGTCACCCTCAACGGTGCGGCGTCGCCGACGATGGGCCTGCGCTACGTCCTCATCGCCTTCATGGCCGTCTTCCTTGGTGGAATCGGGTCGATCTGGGGGGCCGCGCTCGGAGGCATGTCACTCGGACTCGTCACGATGTTGACCGGGCTCTGGGTCAACCTCGACTACGGGACAGCCATCGCCTTCGCGCTCGTCATCCTCATGCTCATCGTCAAGCCGCAGGGCCTACTCGGCCGCGCAACGGTGTAGGGAAGGCACTCATGGAGTACTGGGCGACCATCGCCATCGGAATCTTGTCGTACGGCGTACTCGCCGTGTCATTGAACCTCCTGTACGGGTACATCGGTGAACTGTCGATGGCCACAGGTGCCTTCTTCGGCATCGGCGCCTACGTCGCGGTCTTTCTCTCCCTGCCGGAGGCGAAGGGTGTCTTCGGACTCAAGCTGACGACAGGCGTGTCTGGGTTGGACTGGAACCCCTGGCTGGCGGCCATTGTCGGCATCGTCACAGCCGGGTTTGCGGCAGCACTCATCTCCATTCCCGCCGTGGCACGAGTACGCGGAGAGTCGCTGATCCTGCTGACGTTCGCCTTCCAGCTGGTGTTCACCCAGCTCCTCACCTCGATGCAGTCGATCACAGGCGGAGACCAGGGGATTAGCGGTGTGAAGCCGATCTCCGTCTTCGGGATCGACATGTCGTCCGCCACCCGTGCCTTCTGGTTGTTCGTCATCCTCCTCGCAGCGGTCGTCGCCCTCGCGACAGTTCTCGGCTTCTCTCCCTACGGGCGTCTGCTTCGGGGGATCCGAGAAAGCGAGTCCGCGGTGATGTCGGTGGGCAAGCCGATCGTTGTGCCCAAGCTGCTCATCTTCTCGGTCGCCTGCGCGGTTGCAGGCGCTGCGGGTGTCCTACAGGCCTACTACTTCCAGAGCGTCGCGCCGGCATCCTTCAATGTCGACCTCTCGATCCTCATCGTCGCGGCAGTCGTCCTGGGCGGCGCCGGCAACATTTGGGGAGCCCTGCTCGGGGCCGTCATCCTCGGCGGCCTGAGTCCGGTGTTGAGGAACTTCATCGGCGACAACAACGCATCCCAATGGCAGGCAGTGATCTTCGGACTTGCCCTGCTCGCCGTCATGGCGCTACGCCCCAACGGACTCATCCCCGAGACGGTCCGGGGACGCCGTCGGCCCACGGCCACCGAGGTCATCGAGGCGACGAACGGAGCCAGCGCCCCGCCGACGAGCCCATCGCCGGCGACAGCGGCGAAGGCGCCCAGTGCCGGGGGCGAGCCGGTCCTGGTCGTCGGGGGGCTGAGCAAGAGCTTCGGTGGCTTGCAGGCGGTCTCAGACGTGAGCTTCACTCTCTCGCCGGGCACCATCACGGCCCTGATCGGACCGAACGGTGCCGGCAAGACGACGATCTTCAACCTGATCACTCGAACCCTCGTGCCCGACACCGGTCAAGTGATGCTTCGTGGCAAGGACGTCAGCTCCGCCAACCCTGGTGAGATTGCCCGGGGCGGAATGGTGAGGTCGTTCCAAGATGTCCGGATCATGCAGAAGCTGTCGGCCTTGGACAACGTCGCCCTGGCCGTTCCCGATCAGATGGGTGAGTGGGCCTGGCCGCTCGTTGTTCGCCCCCGGGCGTCAGCCAAGCGGGAGCGGGAAGTCCGAGCCACAGCGCGGGAGTGCCTGAAGCTCGTCGGCCTCGAATCGTCTGCAGATGCACTCGTCGGTCAGATGTCGTTCGGTGACCAGAAACTCGTGGCGATCGCCAGGCTCATCGCTACGGGCGGCGACGTACTACTCCTGGATGAGCCCACCTCTGGGGTGGACGCCGGAGCCGTTGAAGGAGTCATCGAGGCCATTCGACGATTGCGCGCTATCGGCAAGACGATCTGCCTGGTCGAGCATTCGCTGCACTTCGTCGAGCAACTCGCAGACACCGTCATCTTCCTCGACCAGGGAAAGGTCACCGCCGAGGGATCGCTGTCCGAACTCACCAGCCGCCCTGAGCTGGCCGCACTCTACTTCGGGACCTGACATGTCGACTGATACCAGCGCTGCCGCAGACGTCAAGAAGCCTGGCTCCGACGCCCTGCTCTGCGCTGAGGGGATTACTGCTTCCTACGGTGCGCGTCGAGTTCTCGAGGGAGTCACCCTCGAAGTTCGGCCCGGCGAAGTCGTCACGGTCCTTGGTCACAACGGAGCGGGCAAGACCACACTCCTGCGTGCCATCTTCGGCGACCAGCCACGCGGAGGGTCGGTCGTCTTCGACGGCAAGCGACTTCCCGTGGGCGATCCCACGGCGGTCGTGCGAGCCGGGATCTCGTTCACCCCCGCAACGACGCCCATCTTTCGTCAGCTCACGGTCACGGAGAACCTGGAGCTCGGCGGAATCGTGCTGCGTAGTCGTTCCGAGCGAAGGGACCAACTTCTCGCCCTCAGGGAACTCTTCCCGCTGCTCCTCGAGCGCAAGGACCAGGTCGCGGGAACCATGTCCGGTGGACAACAGCGCGTCTTGTCGCTCGGCATGGCACTGATGGCCAAGCCCCGTCTGATGCTCCTGGACGAGCCATCACTCGGCATCGCGCCCTCCCTGGTACAGCAGATCTTCGGGCAGATCCGAACGCTGTCGCAGGGCCAGGGCCTGGCGGTACTGCTGGTGGAGCAGAACGTCAGAGCCTCACTGCGCATCGCTGACCGGGTGTACTACCTGCGTCACGGCCAGATCATCCTCGAGGAGTCAGCGGCTGCAGCGCAGACGCGAGAGCACTGGTGGGACTTGTTCTGAGTCAGCACTTGTGACAGATGACGCCGGATCGTCCTGGGTCCTTTCAGTGCGCCGAAGTCGAGCCGGGACATTGCGCTGACTGCGCGAAACGAGGGAGTCACCGATGGCGACAGAGGAAGAGCTCGCGAGCGTGCGACCTCGACTGCTCGGAATGATCGACGAGTCCCGCATCCTGACAACGCGACTGCCCAGGCCCGCGCCCGAGACGATCGAAGCACTCTTGTCGGTGACCGACCTCTGCTCGACGGTGTCAGATGCCCTGGACGAATTGGGAGTCGGTGGCGCGGTGCCGGCGAGCGTACTCAGTCCCGTCGTCCCAGGAACCCGACTGTGCGGACCGGCGATCACGTTGCGGTATGCACCTGCCGGCGGGTCCGTCGGTGCTCGATACGCCCGTGAGGACCGGCCACTCCTTGCTGACCGGGATCTATACGGCGTCGGTACGCCCGGGGACGTCGCCGTCTTCGAGAGCGGCGCAGGGCCTCAGTACTCCGTGATGGGTGGGTTGTCAGCGACCTGGGCCAAACGGACGGGCATTGCAGGCTGCGTCGTCGACGGTGGGGTGCGCGACATCGCGACCATTCGCGCGCTGGGTCTTCCCGTGTGGAGCACCGGGCGAACGCCGATCACAGGACGTCATCGCCTGGAAGCAGTGGAGATCAATGGATGTGTCTCACTCGGGGGCGTCCGGGTGTGGCCGGGAGACCTCATCGTGGCCGACGACACAGGGGTCTGCGTCGTGCCGTCCGACGTCATCGGGGTTGTCCTTGAGCGATGCAGGCGTGGCGACGCCGCAGAGGCCCAGGTACTCGCGCTGCTCAATGCCGGTCGAGACGTGGCGGATGTGTTGGCCGCCCTACCTGCGGACCAGTGGTGAATCGGCAGGTCGGCTGCAGCGTCGGGACCGACCATGGTAGGCGTCGACGCATCGATGGCGCCCGACTTCCCGTTGACAGTTGTACGCACAGTTGAACATAATGGCCGTACAAAGGAGGTGCTTGTGACATCACTCGATAGCCGCCCACGTTCGACGCAGTCTTCCTCCGGTCTGCCGCTCACCGGGATGCGTGTCATCGAGGTTTCCTCCTTCGTCGCAGCCCCCCTGGCGGGGATGACACTGGCGCAGTTGGGTGCTGACGTGATTCGCGTCGACCCGCTCGGCGGAGCAGGGGACCGCCATCGGTGGCCCCTGGCTGAGTCCGGCGCCAGCCTCTATTGGGCGGGCCTCAACAAGGGCAAGAGATCCCTGACCGTCGACTTCCGGGCTCCGGGCGGTCGGGCGGTCATCGGAGATCTCATCAGGTCGTGCCCGGTCGGTTCGGCAGTCGTGATCACGAACTCCGTCGGGCGCGGTTGGCTCAGCTACGAGGCCCTACTCGAGTTGGCCCCGGACCTGATCCACGTCCAGGTCGAGGGAAAGTCCGACGGTTCACCGGCAGTCGACTACACGGTGAACGCCTCCGTGGGCTTTCCGCTCATCACAGGTCCGATCGGCTTCGCCGACCCAATCAACCATGTCCTACCGGCGTGGGATCTGGCCTGCGGACTCTACGCGGCTGTCGCAGTGTGCGCTGCCGCACTGCGGCGCAGGAGCAGCGGCACTGGAGAGAGCATCCGCCTTGCTCTCGCGGACGTCGCGCTGGCCACAGCCGGGAACCTGGGGTTCCTGGCCGAGGCGCAACTCAACGGCACCGAGCGCAAGCGAATCGGGAACCACCTGTACGGCGGGTTCGCCCGGGACTTCGAGTGCCAGGACGGCCGTCGCATCATGCTGGTCGCACTCACTGATCGGCAATGGCGCGAGCTGGTGGACGTCACCCAGACCGGCCCCGCGGTAGCGGCGTTGGAGGACGTTCTTGAGGCTGACTTCTCCCTCGAGACTCAGCGGTATGAGCATCGTGAGGTACTGGCGGCCCTGCTGGCGCGATGGTTCGTTCGCCGCTCGTCCACACAGGCTGCCGCGGCGCTTCAGTCCACATCCGTCTTGTGGGCTGAGTATCGGACCTTCGCAGAGGCGGTCGCGGACCTGCGGGCCGATAGCGGCAACCCACTCTTCGTCACCGTCGATCAGCCCGGCGTCGGGGCCTACCTGACGCCACGATCTCCCATCCGGGTCGCCTCCCAACAACTTCCCTGCGAACCGGCACCGACCATCGGCCAGCATGCGTCGCAGATCCTGCGCGAGCTCGGCCACTCGGACGAGGACATTGCCAAGCTCGTGCATGACGGGGTGGTTGGCGAGGGGCATACGCCGTGAGCGAGACCACTACTCAGCGCACCTGCCACCGGCGAGGTCACGGTTCAGCACCGGCGGGCAATGGCGCCCCTTCAACGGCAGGGAGCCCGGCATGACGCAGCACGACACGCCTGGAATCCCTTCAGAGCCCGGTGCCAGCGAGGGGCTGTCCCTGCTCTCCGGTGTTCGAGTCGTCGACTTCACCCAGGCTCTGTCCGGGCCCTACTGCACGTTGATGCTTGCTGACCTCGGGGCAGACGTCGTCAAGGTCGAGTCTCCGTTCCGAGGCGACGACGCCCGCCACTGGGGCCCCCCGTTCGTCGGGGAGGATGCCGCGTACTTCATGTCCGTCAACCGCAACAAGCGCAGCGTTGCTCTCGACCTGAAGAAGCCCGATGATCTACAGCGCGCTCTCGAACTGGTGGCGGGCGCTGACGTGCTTGTCGAGAACTGGCGCCCAGGAACCGCAGAACGGCTCGGGCTGGGCCCCGAGGCCCTGAGAAGGCAGAACCCGCGGCTCATCTACTGCTCGATCAGCGGGTTCGGTCAGGACCAGGGCACACGATCCGGGTACGACCAGATCGTCCAAGGAACCAGCGGTGTGATGACCCTTACCGGCCCTCCGGAGGAGCCCACCAAGTGGGGGGTACCGGTCGCCGACATAGCGTCGGGCATGTTCGCCGCCACTGCCGTGCTCGCCGCGCTCCACCATCGCAACGAGACCGGTGTCGGTCATACGATCGACATCGCCATGCAGGACACGCTCGTCTCGATGCTCACCCATCACGCAGGTCGCTACCTGGCCAACGGTGAGGTGCCTCGGACCTCCAACAACGGTCATGCCACGATCGCGCCCTACGGCCTCTTTCGAACCAGCGACGGTTTCATCAACCTCTGTGTCGGAAACGACTCCCAGTTCCAGCGAATGTGCCTGGCTCTCGGCCGAGACGACATGGCGGCTGACCCTCGCTTCACGACCAATCCCCTCAGACTTGAGCACAAGCCCGTGCTGCTCGACGAGGTGGACCGGGCACTCAAGGTCCTCACGACCGCTGCGGTGCTGGCAGCCATGGACGAGGTCGGGGTGCCTGCCGGCGCGGTCCTCCGGGTCGACGAGGTCCTCAACGCTCCAGAGACCCATGCGCGCGGCATGATCCTCAACTTCAGCCGGGACGATGTCGCCGACGCCAGGACCGTGAACACGCCGTGGAAGTTCGACGGCGCTGCACCCACCATCCGCCTGCCACCACCCCGACTGGGACAGCACACGCAGGACCTGCTCGGCACTGCAGCTCTCGACACGCCCCCTGACCACGACTGAGTCGAACCAGACTTCCGACCGGAGCGAGTAGATGCGCACTCTTGGGAACACCGATGGGCTGACCGATGTCCAGACCGAGATCCTGGAAGCTGTCCACGATTTCGCGACACGGGAGATCATCCCCAACGCCCAGGCATTGGAACACGCCGACGAGTACCCCACCGACATCGTCGAGGGGCTCAAGCAGCTGGGCGTCTTCGGCCTGATGATCCCTGAGGTGTACGGGGGCCTCGGAGAGTCGTTGTTGACGTATGCGCTCGTGGTCGAAGAGATCGCCCGTGCCTGGATGAGCGTGTCTGGGATCATCAACACCCACTTCATCGTTGCGTACATGCTCATGCAGCACGGAACCCCGGAGCAGAAGGCCCACTTCCTCCCACGCATGGCGACGGGGGACGTACGGGGTGCCTTCTCGATGTCAGAGCCCCAGTGTGGTTCGGACGTCTCCGCCATCCGCTCACGTGCGGTGCGGGACGGCGAGGACTTCGTGCTGGATGGCCAGAAGATGTGGCTGACCAACGGCGGGTCGTCAACGCTCGTGGCGGTCCTGGTGCGGACGGACGGTGAGGCCGAGACAGAGGCGAGTGTCTACCGTCGGATGACGACCTTCCTGATCGAGAAGCCGGCTGGGTTCGGCCAGGTCCTACCAGGCCTGACGATCCCGGGGAAGATCGACAAGATGGGCTACAAGGGCGTCGACACCACCGAGCTCATCATGGAAGGACTCCGGCTCCCCACGGACAGCGTGCTCGGCGGAAACCCTGGGAAGGGCTTCTACCAGATGATGGACGGCGTCGAGGTGGGCCGGGTCAACGTTGCTGCTCGGGCCTGCGGCCTCGCGACGCGGGCATTCGAACTGGGCATCGACTATGCCGAGACCCGGGAGACGTTCGGCAAGAAGATCAGTGAGCATCAGGCTGTGCTGTTCCGCCTCGCCGAGATGGCGACCAAGGTCGAGGCCGCTCACCAGATGATGGTCCTGGCGGCTCGCAAGAAGGACGCGGGCGAGCGCAACGACCTCGAGGCCGGGATGGCCAAGTACCTCGCCAGCGAGTTCTGCCGCGATGTCGTCGAGGACTCCTTCCGGATCCACGGCGGCTACGGGTACGCCAAGGAGTACGAGATCGAGCGGCTGTACCGCGAGGCACCGATGCTGCTGATCGGTGAGGGAACCGCCGACATCCAGAAGATGATCATAGGCCGGCGTCTGCTCGAGCGTCACCGTGGCTGAGCTGTCGTCCAGGCTGGTTGAGAACCCGATGGTCCAGACCCTGCGGTCTGCGCGATCCTGGCTGTTCGTTCCTGGTGACAAGTCGGACCGCTTCGCGAAAGCGCTGGCGAGCGGGGCGGACGTCGTCGTCGTGGATCTGGAGGACGCCGTCCAGGAGGGTCACAAGGAGCATGCCCGGAACGATGTAGTCACCCTTCTCAGGCAGGGTGCGAAGGTGGTCGTTCGCTGCAACCCGACGGACACCAAGCACGGACAGGCCGACCTCGCCGCCCTGAGCGCCGCCGACTGCCACCCGCCGTTGATGCTGGCGAAAGCAGAGGATCCCGCTGCCGTGACGGCGGTCAATGCGGGCGGGTTCACTGCAATCGTTCCCCTGATCGAGACGGCTTCGGGTGTGCTCAACGTGACCGCCCTGGCGAGCTGCGAGGGGGTCGTACGGTTGGCCTTCGGCCATCTCGACCTGTGCAGTCAGCTGGCCCTGCGTCCCGACGACGATGTCGCCCTTGCGCCAGCGCGCTTCGCCCTGTTGGCCGCTTCCGCCGCCCAGGGCCTGACCGCGCCCATCGACGGAGTCTGCACGGAGTTTCGAGATCTCGCGCTCGTGGCGGCTGCTGCTGCCGCCTCCGTCCAGGCTGGGTTCGGTGGCAAGCTCTGTATCCACCCCGCTCAAGTGGCACCGACCCATGCGGCCTTCCGGCCGACCGCGACCGACGTGGAGTGGGCCAACTCCGTGGTTCGTTCGCTGAGCGACACCGGCGTCGCACAGGTCGGCGGGTCGATGGTTGACCGGCCGGTTCTCCTACGGGCTCAAATGATCCTTGCGCGCGCTGATGGCAGCGGTGCCGGCAATGTCACAGGTGCATAAGACGAATGAGGGACTGATGACTCCAACGAAGATCTCCGAGACTCTCGCCGCCGCCATCGCCGAGGCCGGTGGCGACACCGTTTTCGGCATGCCGGGCGGGGGGAACAACCTCGACTTCATCGGTGCCTCGGAGGCCGCAGGACTGCGGTTCGTGCTCGCGCACGCGGAGACCAATGCGGCGATCATGGCTGCCGTCTACGCGGACCTCACTCGCCGACCCACGGCCTGCGTCGTGACCCGAGGACCTGGTGCCGCGAGCGCGGTCAACGGGGTGGCCAACGCAAAGCTCGACCGGCAGCCGCTCATCGTGGTGGCAGATGCAGTCGACTCGAAGTCCTACGAACGCATCTCCCACCAGAGGCTCGATCAGCTGCAGTTGTTCGCGCCGGTCTCGAAATGGGTCGCCACCCTGGGTGCCGGGGCGACCCACGAAACGGCTGCCGCCGCCGTCGCCCTGTCGATGCAAGCCCCCAGCGGTCCGGTATTCCTGAACTTCGACCCTCAGGGCCCTGCCTCGGCGTTGCCGACCACCCCGGCCCCCGGCGAGGTGACCGTCCCCGGCCGAGTTCACGATGCCATCAGGTCCAGCCGGCGGCCCGTGGTCCTCCTGGGCACAGGAGCCCGCGTCGTAGCCGGTCCCGTTCGCGAGGTGTTGCAGGGCACAGGCGTCCCCGTGCTCACCACCTATCGTGCGAAGGGGGTCGTGCCGGAGTCCTGGCCCGAGTTCGCGGGAATCCTCACCGGGGCGACCACCGAGGCGCCCATTCTCGAGGCAGCCGACCTCATTCTCATGATCGGTGTCGACACCGTCGAGTTCATCCCGAACGCCTGGCCCTACAACGCTCCAGTCGTCTCGCTGAGCGCGTGGCCCGAGGACAGTCCCTATCTGACCATCGGTGAGGAGATCGTCGGTGACCTCGCCGCCCTGACCGGCAGTCTCCGGGGAATCTTCCAGGGAGCTACCTGGCCCGAGGATGCCGTCGCGACCCATCGACGAACCGAGCTGGAGCGCCTGGTTGCCGGCCCGCCGGCCACAACCGGGATCGCCCCCGCCGCGGTCATCCAACGCGCACGCGAAGCAGCGCCGGCCGGAACCATAGCCACCGTGGACGCCGGGGCCCACATGCTCCCGGCCATGGAACTCTGGGCGGTGGAGAACGAGGACGAGGTGCTCATCTCCAGCGGCCTGGCCACGATGGGCTTCTCGGTCCCCGCAGCCGTCGGTGCAGCCTTTGCTCGACCCGATCGCAGGGTGCTCGCCTTCATCGGTGACGGGGGGCTTGCGATGTGCCTCGGCGAGATCGAGACCCTGGCGAGGTACCGCCTCAACGTCACCGTCGTCGTCTTCAACGACGCCAGGCTCAGCCTCATCGCCATCAAGGCAAGGCCTGACGGAAACGGTGGGGAGAACGCCATCGCCTTCTCGTCGGTCAACTTCGCCGAAATGGCCCGCGCCTATGGCATCGCGGGCTTCGTGGCGAGCACGGAGAGCGAGCTCGACGAGGCTCTCTCCAAGGCGCTCGCCACGGACGGGCCGAGCCTGGTCGACGCGAGGGTGGACCCCAGTGCCTACCCCCACATCCTCAACTCGATCCGAGGCAGGCGCTGACCGCCGGCTCAACGATTGCGGAGCAGCCGGATCCGGTAGGAGTAGTGCTCCGGGAGGAAGTGGCTGGTGGCGAGCTCGACGCAGTCGCCCTCGGTGTCGAGGTAGAGCCGGTCGATCCGCATCACAGAATGCCCCGGATCGCATCGCAGCTGAGCCGCCACCGCCGCACTCGCAGTCGATGCGGTGATGCTCTGTTGCGCCTCGGCGATGGGCTTGGGCAGCCGCAGATCCAGTTGACCGATGATCGTGAGAGTGGTGACCGAGCCCTTCTTGGCAAACTCCGGCACGTCCGCCAAGAGCTTGCCGACAGTCGGCGGCAGGTACACGGTGGTTGCGCAGAAGATGACATTCTCGTGCATACGCACGAAGCTCATCTCGTAGATGACATCTGACGACAGGCGGAGACGGCTGGCGCTGATGAGGTCGACCTTGCGCGCCAACGGGCTCACCACCTGCATCGAGGTGTCCTCGGCCAGGCCCATCAGGTCGTCGACGGTTCCCACCTGACGCACGTACCCGTCCGCCGAGGCCTGGGCGAAAGTGCCGCGACCGGGGACCCGATAGACGAGACCCTCTGCCACGAGATCCTGGAAGGCTCTCCGAACCGTCTGCCGGCTGACCTGGTACTCCTTGGCGAGTTCGGCCTCGGTGGGCAGTTGACGACCATCCTTGTAGCCGCCTTGCAGGATGCGCTCACGCAGGACGCGGGCGATCATCGCGTAGCTGGACTCGGTCGTGCGGCTCATCTCGATCTCACCTGGAGTGATTGGGCAGGCCAAAGTACCGACTATATGCCGATCTAGTTCTCCCAGACGCAGCTTGACCGGTTGACACTCCGGCCCGGCCCTGTCGCCGGCAGCGGCAGAGTGACCCTTGACACAGGTATCGGCGGACCCTACCTTTGGCTTCATTGGCCGTACAAAGTGGTCGCAAAGACGGATAAACGAGAAGGGCCTGGCATGCCTCTCAAGGGGAAGCGCGTCGTCGTCACCGGTGGCGCGTCGGGAATCGGTCGCGCCACCGTGGAACTGCTCCGCGCGAGCGAGGCGAACGTCGTCACGGTCGATATCCGGGACCCGGGCGACGACTCGCAGTTCATCGCCTGCGACGTCTCCGACGGCCCTTCTGTGGCGGCGATGACCATCTCGGCGGTGGCCATCCTGGGCGGGCTCGACGCTGTTGTGAACGTCGCCGGCATCCAGCGGTCCGGTGCGGTGGACGTTCTCGAGGAGTCGTCCTGGGACGATCAAATGCGGATCAACGTCCGATCGTGCTTCCTCACCACCAAGTACGCCGTGCCCCATCTGCGCCAGGCGGGGGGCGGCGCCATCGTCACCACCTCCTCCCTGGCCGGGGTCAAGGGGTTCGCAGGGATGACCGCCTACTGTGCCTCCAAGGGCGCCGTGGTGGCCTTCACCCGGGCCCTTGCCGTCGAGTTGGCGCATGAGAAGATCCGCGCGAACTGCCTGTGCCCGGGCTGGGTCGACACCCCGTTCAACGACCCGGTGATCAGTTTCCAGGGTGGGACTCAGGCCCACGCCGAGATCATCGCATCGAGTGTTCCGCTCGGACGGGAGGGCCTCCCGCCCGAGATGGCCCACTGGCTCGCCTTCCTCATCTCCGACGAGGCGTCGTACATGACGGGGCAGGCGATCAACGTCGACGGAGGCCTGTCGGCATGAGTTACTCGCCCGAGCAGACCGAAAGCCTGTCGCGGTCGTTGCTCCAGGGGGCCGTCGACCTGCACATCCACACTGCCCCTGACATCTTCCCGCGCTCGGTTGACGCGATCGAGGCCGCGCAGGACGCGAAGGCGGCCGGCATGGCCGCGATCGCCATCAAGAGTCACTCCACGGACACGGCGGCTCGGGCCGAGACGGCATCGAAGGTGGCGGGGTTCCCCGTCACGGGCGGGGTCGCCCTCAACTACCCGGTGGGTGGACTGAACCCCTATGCGGTCGAGGAGTCCGCACGCCAGGGTGGCCGCATCGTCTGGTTGCCCACGCTGGGAGCGCGCCACTTCCTTTGCCACAGCGCCAACGTCCCGATCCTGGCGGAGAAGTCCCCCAAGGGCAGCGACGGTCTCGTGGTCACGACCGCGGATGGCTCCGTGACTTCAGAGGTCGACGAGATTCTGCAGATCGTCAAGGACAACGACATGATCCTTGCTTCAGGTCATGTGGAACCCTCGGAGGCGCTCATCGTCTTTCGTCGTGCCCGCGAGCTGGGTATCACTCGGTTGGTGGTCACCCATCCCCACGCGGCCTTCATCGGCGCCAGCGCGGATGACATGCGTGAGCTGGCCGGCCTCGGGGCGATGAACGAGATGCACTACGCGTTCGTCACCCAGGTGATCGTGCCCCCTCAGACCTTCAGCTACATCGCGGGAATGATCCGGGCTGCCGGTGTCGAGGCGTGCTTCCTTGCCACCGACGGCGGTCAGGCGGTCAACCCGCGTCCGGCGGAGGCGCTGCGGCTCTTCGTCGTCGGCATGTTGAACGAAGGATTCACCGAGGACGAGGTTCGTTTCATGGTCGCTGACGCCCCACGTAAATTGTTGCTGGGCTGACCCCGATGCCAGTGCTGCACATGGCCGTCTTCGAGTGGTTCGAGGGCGTGACGGAGGACCAGGTGGAGGCGCTGTGCGCCGACCTGGCCACCATGCCGGAGCGAATCGAGGGCGTGCGTAGCTACCGGTTCGGCCGCGATCTCGGGCTTCGGGATGCGAACTTCGACTTCGGTGTCGTGGCCGAGCTCGACGGGCCCGAAGATGTTGACCGCTACCTCGACCACCCGTTGCACCTTGAGCTGGTGGCCAACCACATCGTGCACATGGTCGCCACACGGCGCGCTGTGCAGATCTCCATCTGACCGGTCTCGCCGGGCAGCGACCGCACAACAACGGGAGGAACTCAGTGACACCTGAGGAGACCAAGGACTCCGCCAAGGCGGACGTCCTCATCGTGGGCGCTGGCCCGTCGAGTGCCTTCGCGGCAGTCGAACTCTCCAAGGCGGGCTTCGACGTCGTCGTTCTGGAGCAGGGTGACTGGACCCGACGGACCGAGTTCGCGGGCGCGACCAAGGAGTGGGAGCTCAAGGCCCAGAAGGACTGGCACCCCAACCCCAACCGGCGCGGTCGCCCCGCCGACTACCCCATCGATACCACCGACTCGGACGTCAACCCGCTGATGTTCAACGGTGTCGGTGGCAGCTCGATCCTGTATGCCGCCCACTGGGTCCGCATGCTGCCGTCCGACTTCCAGGTCAGGACGATGGACGGCATCGCCGACGACTGGCCGATCACCTACGAGGAGCTCGCCCCTTACTACGGCCGTACCGAGGTCGCGATGGGCGTCTCCGGCCTGGCGGGTGACCCCGCGTATCCGGACGAGGCTCCTTACCCGAACCCGCCGATGCCCCTCAACAAGATCGGCCACAAGGCTGCGCTCGGCATGGACAAGCTCGGCTGGCACTGGTGGCCGGGCCCGCAGGCCATATCGGCCCGGCCCTACCGTCACATGCAGGCATGTGTCCGACGGGGAACATGTCTGACTGGGTGCCCGGAAGGCGCCAAGGGCTCGGTCGACATCACGCACTGGACGGACGCGATCGCCAACGGTACGCGCCTGGTGACGGGGGCGCGGGTCCGTGAGATCACAACCAATTCCCAAGGCCTCGCCACCGGTGCCGCCTACGTCGACCGTGCAGGTGTCGAACGGCATCAGGCGGCCGACGTGGTGATCCTGTGTGCCAACGGGATCGGTACCCCGCGTCTGCTCCTGCTCTCGAAGTCGGCAGCCCATCCCGACGGTCTCGGCAACTCCTCGGGACTCGTGGGACGGAACCTCATGATGCACCCGTACGCCGCGGCGTCCGGTGTCTACGACGAGCCGCTTGAGAGCTGGCTGGGGCCGTCCGGCCATGCCATCCAGACCTTCGAGTTCTACGAGACGAAGCAGGAACGAGGATTCGTTCGGGGCGCGAAGTGGCAGGTCATGCCCAGCGGTGGCCCGCTCGGGCTGCGTGCCGGCTACAGCGACAGCGCACTCGACGACGTCTGGGGTGAGAACTTCCACAAGCGGATCCGGAAGGTCACCGGCCACACGTTCGAGTGGGGCATCACCGCCGAGGACCTGCCTGACCCCGACAACAGAGTGGTGATCGACCCGACCCTCACCGACTCGGACGGCATTCCTTCACCGAAGATCGTCTACAAGTCCTCCGAGAACACACGCAAGCTCATGGACTTCAACCTCGCCCGCGCAGTCGAAGCCCATGAGGCCTCCGGAGCCTCGGAGATCCACGTGACCCCGTTGATGCGGGACTGCGGCTGGCACATCATGGGCACTGCTCGGATGGGAGTCGACCCCACCACGTCCGTGATCGACAAATGGAACCGGTCGCACGACGTGCCCAACCTCTACGTCTTCGACGCGAGTTCATTCGTGACCTGTGGGTCCGCCAACCCCACGGCCACTATCACTGCCCTGTCCCTCCGCGCTGTCGAGCACCTCATTGCTGAGCGCCGCAACCAGGAGACTCCCCGATGAGCAGCACCAACGCCTCGCTGAGCGAGGCCGAGCGAGCACTGTACGGTTCCCGCGCCGACGTTCTCATCCCCGGTGCCGAGGGAATGCCTTCGGCCACCCAGGCAGGAACCCATACCAGCCTGATCGACGACGCGTTGGCCGCCCGTCCCGACCTGGTGGCCGACTTCAAGGCCTCGCTGGCGCTGGGCTCGGTGGAGGACCCGGCAGCCGCGATCGCCGAGCTGCACGCGAAGCAGCCCGTCCTGTTCGACGCATTCAGTGTTCTGACCTCCGGTGCCTACCTGATGAGCCCGGACGTCAAACAGATCATCGGCTATCCCGGGCAGGAGGAGCGTCCGGTGACCGGCGACGACGTCGGCGACTACATCGGCCTGCTCGAGAACGTCGCTGCCCGTGGTCCTGTCTACCGTCCGACCGTGGTGAGCTGACCAGCTAACCGCTCAAACCAACTGAAGGAGTTCACGTTCGCCATGGCAAACCTCAGCCTCGACACAGCACGCAAGGCACTGAACGCCGCCCTCGACAAGGCTGTCGAGATCGGCTCGCCGTCGAGCATCGCCATCCTTGACGGCGGCCGTGAGCCGCTCGCCTTCCTCCGGATGGACGGGGCCCTGCTCGCCTCGTCCGAGATCGCCCAGAACAAGGCGTACACCTCCATCTCGATGAAGATGGCGACTGCGGACCTCACCGGCTACGTACAGCCGGGGGCCCCCTTCTTCGGCCTCAATTACGCCCAGTCCCGGCCGTTCATCACCTTCGGCGGTGGGGTGCCCATCGTCGTCGGCGGAGAGGTCGTCGGCGCCATCGGTGTCGCCGGCGGCTCGGCCGAGCAGGACGCAGAGGTTGCGGCCGCCGGCGCCGCCGCCGTCGCCTAGCTCGACCACCAGCGGGCGCGGCCTGTCCCCACAAGGGGCGGGCCGCGCCCGCTGGTTTGCCTCCCGAAGTCGGCCATCTCCAACGGATCCCTCGCCAACCAGACGCTTTCGAGGGATCGCTTGACGGCCGGCTCATCGATGCATAAAATGGCCGTACAAATGGAGGAAATGTGATCAACATTGTTGTCGCGGTCAAGCACGTCGTCGCCTCTGTCGACAGCGCCGGCTTCGGACCGGATCTGACCCTCGAGCGAGCCGGACGGGAAGGTCTGCTGTCCGAGCTCGACGAGTACGCCGTCGAGCAGGCGTTGCGTCTGAAGGAGTCCCTCGGCGATGCCTCCGTGACCGCGTTGACCATCGGTCCGGCCGACGCGGAGGAAGCCCTGAAGAAGGCCCTGCAGATGGGGGCCGACGAAGGTGTCCACATCGAGGACGATGCGATCGGCGGCTCGGACGCCTTGTCGACGTCGCTGGTCCTAGCCGAAGCGATCACCCGGTTGCCGCACGACATCGTCCTCTTCGGCATGTCTTCGACCGACGCCTGGATGGGAGTGATCCCGACCATGGTCTCCGAACGGCTCGGCCTTCCCCTCCTCGCGCGAGCGGTTGAGGTGTCGCTGCAGGGATCGACCATGCGTGTCCGCCGGGAGGACGACGGAGCGGCCCAGGTGGCCGAGGCCGAACTGCCTGTGCTGGTCTCCGTCACGGATCGCTCCGGTGAGCCCCGTTACCCGTCGTTCAAGGGCATCATGGCGGCGAAAAAGAAGCCGGTGCGCCAGTGCACGCTGGGGGACATCGGGGTCGACCCAGCCGATGTCGGCACCACCGCCACCGCAGTGGTTCTGGAGTCGGTGGCGGCTCGACCGCCCCGATCCAAAGGCGTGCTGGTCGTGGATGCGGACGGCTCCGGGGCCGCGCAGCTCGTCGACTTCCTGTCTGTCAACAAGTTCGTCTGAAGGAGTAGCAAATGGCTGTCGTTCTCGTCCTCGCCGACCACGCCGATGGGCGTCTGCTCAAGCCGTCTGCCGAGGCTCTCACTCTGGCGCGTCGTCTCGGCAGCCCTGCTGCCGTTCTCTTCGGTGCGCCGGACTCCGTCGTCCTGGAGGTTCAGGAGTATGGCGCAGTGGTCGTGCACCGCGCTCCTGCTCCGGATGAGTCCAGGCCCGCCAGTGGGCCCAAGGCGAGAACGATGGCCCGGCTCGTCGGGGAGTGTTCACCTGCGGCCGTCATCATTCCGACGGGTGTCGATGGCAATGAGACGGCCGCCCGCCTCGCCGTGCTGACACGGTCCGGTGTGGTCACCGATGCTGTCGACGTGCTCGACGACAACGGTGTTGTGGCGGTGAAGTCGGTTCTCGCGGGCGGATACTCCACACGGGCCCGAGTGTGCCGGGGTGTGCCGGTCATCACGACCAAACCGAACGCCACTCAGCCGGAGAAGCAGCAAGCCACGGCCACGGTGACAGAAACGTCGGCAGATGAGGCGTCCGTCCGAGATGCCAGAGTGCTGTCCCGTGAATCGCGAGGAGGGTCTGGCCGGCCGGACCTCACCGAAGCAGCGATCGTCGTCTCCGGCGGCCGCGGAACAGGCGGCGACTTCTCGGCCGTGGAGCGCCTTGCCGATGCGCTGGGCGGCGCCGTCGGCGCATCCCGCGCGGCTGTGGATGCCGGCTGGTACCCGCACTCTTGCCAGGTGGGGCAGACGGGCAAGGTCGTCACCCCACAGCTCTACGTCGCCAACGGCATCTCGGGCGCCATCCAGCACCGAGCAGGGATGCAGACCTCCAAGCTTGTCGTGGCGGTGAACAAGGATCCCGAGGCCCCCATCTTCGAGCTGTCAGACTTCGGTGTCGTCGGGGACCTCCACACCGTCCTCCCCTTGGTCGTGGCCGCCATACAAGACCGGCGGGCATGACCGTCCGGCTCACCGCGGAACCCTCACCGGGGGCACCCGGTCATCGATCGAGACGGTCCATAGCTCCGCGATGATCCCCCTCATCCTGTTGGTCGCGGCGGGCATCGCCACCGGCATCGTGGCGACCGTGGGAGGGATCGGCTCGATCGTCAGCTACCCGAGCCTCCTGGCATTCGGACTGCCACCGATCGCTGCCAACGTGACGAACACGACCGCGTTGGCCGTGCTGCTACCCAGCACCGTGGCGGGCGGGCGCATGGAACTGCGCAACATCGGCGTCCGGGTTCTCGTGCTGAGTGGACTAGCAGCGGGGGGAGGTGCCGCCGGGGCGCTGCTCCTGCTCAGACTTTCCGCAGCGAGCTTCGAAGCCGTCGTACCGCTGCTGGTAGCGGCGGGATCGCTCCTCGTCCTAGGTCGAGACCGCCTCAGAGCCTGGATCGACGACCGTGTCCATGAGGGCGATGTGGAGGGGAGCGGCTCCTTGTGGGTGCTGGCTGGGTCCGTGGTCCTGGTCGGTGTCTTCACAGGCTACTTCGGGGCCGGTTCCGGCATCCTGATGCTCGCGGTTCTGTCCCTCTACTACGAAGAGCCCCACGCGGTCACCAATGCCGTGCGACTCGTCGTCACCGCTGCGGCGAACGGCCTTTCGACCGTGGTGTTCGTCTTCGTTGCTCCGGTCGACTGGCCGGCAGCCGGCGCCATGGCGTGCGGGCTGATGATCGGAACGGCTGCAGGCATGCGCATCGTTCCCCGCCTCGATGCTGGTCGCCTCCGTCAGGTGATCGGGTTCCTGGGACTCTTGCTCGCGATCTGGTTGGCCATCAGCAGGAGAACCACGACCTGACTCGGCAGGTCGTGGCCAGCAGCCGGGTGGTCACCGGATGGCGGCTGCATTGGCCGGGGTGGACACACCGCCAGGAACGTTCAGCGGGCTTGACACGAGTAGGAAGTCCCACCGGGAATCCTGCCTGCAGGCCGTGACGAGCGCATCCAGCCTCCACAGCTCACCGATCGCGAGCCCCATCAGGGCCAGAAGCTCCTGGTGCATCATGCCGCCGTCGTTGGCGGACCGGAACTCAGAACGCGGGATCGGGGGCATGACCTCCCAGGCGTAGGTGTCACTTCCGGCAAGGGCGATCCGTCGGTTCCACATCCAGGCCAGCAGGGCACGACGCTGTGCCAGGCCGGTGTAGCGAGCGTGAGCCCGCACGTTGGACCGGCCCTTCTCGTCCAGCTCATCGAGGTACCAGCGGCACCAGCCGGTGTGCAGGACGAGCATGTCTCCCGCGCAGATCTCGACGCCCTGCCGTGCGACGGCCGCCTGCAGGTCGTCGACCTCGATTGCTGGACCGTCGGCGTGACCTGTCCCTCGCTCAGTCAGTAGTGGTTCGAGGTCCAGCAGTACCGCTCGACCCGCGATGGGGTGCTCGGCCCAGGTCTGCACGCCCAGTCTCAACGAGTCGGTTCGCACGTCCTCGTCGTGGACGCCGTTGTAGAAGCCGTGTAGCTCGTGCCTGCGATGTCTCAACCCGTCGAGCTGGGAGCTGCTCTGCGGGTTGAACCCCTCCAAGACGTCATCCCTGTGCTCCCGGTGGCGACTGGTGATGTGAAGCCTGGGCGCAGCCCGGCTGGCGAGCAGGGGCGGGTCGAAGGCGTTGACGGCGTAGTTCAGGCTGAAGCTCTCACCGGAACGGACGGTTGCAGCGCCACGAAGGACGGCGGGAGCATCGAGCAGGCCCACCGAACCGACATCGCCGGCGATCCCCGAGCCGAACAGCCCCCAGGTGGAACCCGGCGGTGCATCCGTCCGGCGAAGCAGGTCGGAGTACCTGGGGTACTCCTTCTCGGATGTCACCGTGCACTCCAGATCAGATCAGGCCCGATGTCCGCGACGCGGACGCGGCCGCTCAACTGCATGGCGACGCGAAGCTCCGAGGTGAGCGCTCGCAGGACAGCGGAGACACCTGCCTGGCCGTCTCTGACAAGTCCGTAGAGCGGGGCGCGCCCTACGAACGCGGCCTGGGCTCCCAACGCAAGCGCCCGCAGTACGTCGACTCCGCTTGTAACGCCGCCGGCCCCGAGTGGTGACAACGTCATGAGACCCCCGTCGACCCAAAATCACATTGGCCGCAACTTTAGCCGAAATGGCTTGTCATTTGAAGGAGGTTGCAGTAGAACGGAAGGAGCAAACTACGCCGGTTCGTCAGGAGGCACACGGGCATGGCCGAGGTGCTTCTGACCGCAGCCGGCAGTGATCTGGTCCAGCGTGCCACAGCGTCACGTCTCACCGAGCAGGGCCTTCTGCCGGGCGACCGGATCGCGATCCTGCAGCCCAACTCGGCGGATGCCGTCAGTGCGGTGCTGGGCGCTTTGCGCATCGGCGTGGTTCCTGTCGTGCTCGATCCATCCATGCCACCACACGAACGGGAAGTGGTGCTGCACGATGCCTCACCCACCCTGCTGATCGACTCGGCGGACCGCCTCGCATGGTTGACGAGTGGTGCGGTCCCAGCTGCCCCGCCCCTGGCTTCCGTCCCTCTGGCTCGCCCGATGCACTACACGTCCGGGACCTCGGGTCGGCGCAAGGGCGTCTGGTCCGGCATCCTCTCGGAGGCCCATGCGCAGGCGCTGGTGGAGGAGGAGGCAGCCCTGTGGCGATTCACGGCGCAGGACGTGCATCTGGTCTCGTCGTTGCTGTATCACTCCGCACCCTTGCGCTTCGCCATGTACACCCTCCTGGCAGGAGGGTCTGTCGCGGTGCTGTCCAAGTTCAGCACTGCCACGTGGTTTGACGCCGTTCGACGGTGGCGTCCGTCGACGACGTTCGTTGCCCCAGCCCACCTGCAGCGAATCCAAGAAGCTGTCCTTGCGGGGCAGGCTCTGCCTGACTTGACGGCCTTCCGCCTTGTCGCCTACGCGGGTGCGGCGTGCCCCAGACCGCTGCAGGACTGGGTGCACGAGACGTTCCCCGAGGCTTCCGTATGGGAGTTCTACGGCTCGACCGAGGGCCAGTTCACGGCCTGTTCCCCCGATGACTTCCGTACCCACCCCGGGTCTGTCGGGAAGGCTCGACCTGGCCGGCGCCTGGCGACCGACCCGGACGGAGTCATCTGGTGCCACGTCCCGGACCACGCCCGATTCAGCTACTGGGGCGATGACGCCAAGACCGCTGGGGCGTGGCGAGGGGACGCGTTCAGCGTCGGCGACATCGGGCGCATCGACGACGACGGCTACCTCTATCTCGGCGGCCGCCGTGACGACCTCATCCTGAGCGGCGGCGTGAACGTCTACCCCCGTGAGGTCGAGCTCGCCTTGGAGCAATGCCCCGGTGTCGTCGATGTCGTCGTGACGGCCCGCGCGGATGACCGCTGGGGTGAGCGAGTCATCGCAGTCGTCGTCGGAACCGTGTCCGAGGACGAGCTGCGTGCCTGGGCAGGCGCCGAACTTAGCCCTCCCCGTAGGCCGAAGGACTATCTCTTCGTCACCCAGATCCCGCGCACCGCCAACGGGAAGGTCGTTCGCCGCCGAGTGTTGCAAGACCTCGGCCTCGACCCGTGACCGAACCCTCCATGGACAGGACCGCTGCTGGCCGCACCGGCGGCTTCGCCGGAGACGAACCCAAGGAGACGACGTGAGGCTGGACCACTGGATCCACGGTGAGTCGACGCCACCTGCTGGAGGTGAGTACTTCGACTCGGTGAACCCTTCGACGATGGAAGTCGTCGCTCGGGTCGCCAGCGGCGCCGCAGCCGATGTGGACCGAGCGGTCCAGGCAGCCGCCGCTTCGGCTGCCGCTTGGCGGGAGGTCGGCCCCTTCGACCGCGGCCGAATCCTTGCCACGACGTCCAAGCTCATGCGTGAGGCCGCTGACCATCTGGCCGACCTCGAGTGTTCCGAGACGGCCAAGCCGAGAGCGGCCGCACTCGGAGAGATCTCAGGGTCGGCCGACTACTTCGAGTTCTACGGGGGCCTGGTACACATGCCCAACGGGGAAACGATCGACGTCGGGCCGGGCTACCACTCCTACACCAGGCGTGAGCCGTTCGGTGTCGTCGGCATCGTGACCCCGTGGAACGTGCCGTTGAACCAGGCGTCGCGGGCGGGAGCGCCCGCTCTCGCGGCAGGGAACACGGTGGTGATCAAGCCGTCCGAATTCACCTCGGCGACGACCGTCGCCCTAGCCGGTCTCGCCAAGGAGGCCGGGCTGCCCGACGGTGTGTTCAACGTTGTCCTGGGTACCGGCCCTGGAGCGGGGCAGCCACTCGTGGAGCATCCCCAGGTCCGCAAGGTCGCCTTCACTGGCTCCATCGTCGCCGGGCAGGCGATCGCGCACGTGGCTGCGGACAAGATCATGCCGTTGACGCTCGAGCTGGGCGGCAAATCCGCCTCGATCGTCTTCGCGGACGCCGACCTCGCGGCGGCGGCCGCAGGCACGGCCAGGGGCTTTACGGCCAACGCCGGCCAGATCCGCCGACACGCGGCGGAGTTAGCCGCGCAGGCG
>Ga0209069_10000200_pt1 | contig 24843 bp, 23 predicted proteins | sample Str013_2_FD_187202 | JGI IMG/M metagenome (GOLD analysis project Ga0209069, IMG submission 187202) | Freshwater sediment microbial communities in response to fracking from Pennsylvania, USA - Straight Creek_MetaG_SC_2013 (SPAdes) (version 2) | ecosystem: Environmental > Aquatic > Freshwater >...
GAATTCCTTGGCAATCGGCAAAAAGCGCATGGCCAAGGCATTGCGCAAGGCAGGCCATTCAGCTTCATTGCTATCTACACAAACTGAAAAGATAATTTTGTCGTCACCAGGCGCTGGCAGTGGCATCGATATGCCAAAGCGAGACAGGCCGTAACGCTCTGCAATGCTGTTCACTTTCTGCGCGAGATGATCGACCGCAAACCATTCGGCCCAATCAACAAATTTGTTTTCCATCACGCCGTTGATCACGGGATCATCGAGTGGTGTAAAGACCGACATGTAATAACTCATGTAAGCCGGATCATAGGTGGCAGACCACACAACTTGGTCGGGCGCACCTTCCTGATATTGCAGATACCAATATGAGAGATGGCGCACTTTGTTCTCAGGCAACAGGGAAAGCAAATAAGTTGTTGCTTCCTCCATACTGCGGAACTGTGGTTTGGCTTTTGCTGTATCGTAGAGTGACATTTTTGATCCTTGCCAGATTTTGCTAAACTTCAATCGTAAATGAATTCCTAACGTTACAATCTCAAATTGCACACTTGTTGATCATGCCATCTATGTTAGTTTTTTTATTTAAATTGCCGATAATTTGAAATGGTATTTGCCGTTTAAATTTAGGTTTGAATGGGCTATTCAGCCCCAAATGAGCCTGCAACTTTTGCCTATTTCTCGCAATATCACCACCTTACGCAAAACCGTTGCTGCTTGGCATCATGATGGATTGAAGGTGGCTGTTGTGCCAACTATGGGTGCTTTGCATGAGGGCCACCTGACTTTGGTGAGGCGCGGGTTTGAAGTGGCAGACCGGGTGATCACCACGATCTTCGTCAATCCCAGACAGTTTGCGGCGCATGAGGATATAGGTCGCTATCCACGCGATGAGGCGGGCGATACCGAAAAATTGGCTGCTGTTGGAACATCTTTGATCTTCGCGCCTGCTCCAGAAGAAATCTATCCAGACGGGTTTGCAACTGCGGTGCATATGGAAGGGCCAGCCAAGGTTGGCCTTGAAGATGCTTTCCGCCCCCATTTCTTTGATGGCGTGGCAACGATTGTGGCGAAACTCTTTGTGCAAACAGCGGCTGACTTTGCGATGTTTGGCGAGAAGGATTATCAGCAGTTAAAGGTCGTCACGCGCATGGCACGCGATTTCGATTTGCCTATTGAAGTCGTGGGCGTGCCTACCATTCGCGAAGCCGACGGCTTGGCTATGTCTTCGCGCAACGCCTACCTTTCAGCAGAAGAGCGTCAGGAAGCAACTGCGATCATCCGTGCACTGACGAAAGCGGCAAAGACCATCCGCAGTGGTGGCAACCATGAGGCGGCAACTCAAGAGGCGGCGGAGGCATTGGCCGCGCAACATTTCAAAGTAGATTATGTGGCTGTGCGCAATGCAGACACTTTGGCCACGCCGCAATCAACGACAGAACCATTGCGATTGCTGGCCGCGGCCTGGTTGGGCAAGACCCGCTTGATTGACAATATCGCGGTTTAAATTACAGCAGGCCGAGTGCGGCCAATTCACGTTTCATCTGCTCTGGCATGGCGGCATCCAATTTATCACTTGATGCCAAATCTGGTGGTGCATCCGCAGCTTCAAGATAGCGCCACCCCTGAAAAGCACGACGTGGGCTGGGGCGAACCGATATGATTTTTGGTTCGAAAATGATGCGGCACCGCGTTATCTCATCAGCGCCTGTCACTTTCTCAAATGCTGCAATCGGCTGGCGGCACAAAATCATGCCCCTGATCACCCAATAGAGTGAGCCACCGGGCAGGATTTGCGCCTCACGCTTTGGGTATGCGCGGGTGACATGATCCAGTGTTTCACCTTGCGCTCTGGCCAGCTTGCTCCAAGCGCGCATTTCTGAAATTTCACTGACGCCAACACAGAGTTTGATGAGATGCAAAGACATGTGGGCTGTTTAGCTGAAGTTGGGTTCGCGTGCAGGGTTTCTCAACAGCTTTTCAAGTGGCCGCGCTCGGCGTGTTCAAACCACAAATCGTCAATCTCATGAAACTGAAAGGCTTTGACTTTGCGCAGGCCAATGCCATGGCGGATCATCAAACCAGCAAATCTTTCGCCATCCACCAAAGTGATGCGCCGCGTGATACCTTTCACCACATCCATGGCGGGTTGGCTGAATTGCCCGGTTGTGACAAAAACACCTTTGCTGGCATGGCGCATTTCCAAGCTGCCAATAAAATCACGCACGGCGGGTGCGCCAACCACAGTGCCGGGGCGCAAACGCTTGGCTTGCAGATAGATTGCATCAAGGCCGAAATCATCCAGATCAATAATGCCGTCTATGCCGCCGTCTCCGCTGCGCCCCACTTTGTGGGCAAGGTCTGGCCTGTCACTGGCAAAACCCGCAGCGCGCACCACGTCCAACACCAAACCCTCAAAACAACTGTGGGTGAGGCAGTGCAGTCTCGCCAGCAATGCACCAACCAATTGCTTTTCATGTGAGGCTTGCACCAAATCCAGTTTGGAGAGTGATATATTGTATGGATCGTTTTGATCATAGCTTGATGTTTGCACCGGCGAAAACTCAAACTGTTCCACGCCTTCGATTTCGGGTGCCTGCAAAATTTGTGCTTGGTCATGGACGCCTTTTTCCAAGCCATACCATGGCCGCATGATCCCCAAATATTCTTCTGTCGTCATTGTTTCCCCCATTTGTATCCGTCCTTGCCCGGTGTGATAGTTCAACGGAATGGGTTTCGTGTGCAAGACCGAACACGCGTAAAGGTTAGCACGCTGCGTTAATGCAACGTCGGGGTGGGACCGGATTGTGGCTTGGCCAACAACACATAGAACGCTGCGAGACCCGCCGCAAAACCACCGAGGTGGGCTTCCCATGCCACCGCATTATCTTGCGACAAGGCGCCGTTCGACAGATATTGTGTCGAGGCAGAAACCACGGTCAGCGCCAGCCACATCAGCGTGAAAATCAGCGCTGACCGATTAGTGAATATCTCAATAGGCCGCAGTGGGCGGCCCCTGCCATACATCAACGGAATGGCAGCGGCGAGCAGGGCTGACACACCACCAGATATGCCAACAAGAATTAAATCTTGGCCCCAATGCAGCGCCAGCGAAGCCAGCGCGCCAGCGATGATACCAATCGCCAAGATCAGCAGATAACGCACGTTGCCCATGAAAGCCTGCACAGGCTTGGAGAAGACAACAAGCCACAGCGAATTCAGTAGAACGTGAGTCCAGTTTGCGTGAAGCAAGCCGTAGGTCAACATGCTCCACCAGGCTGCACCAGTGGCTTGCGGAAATGGTGCTGGGCCAAAGCGGGCTGGAATGAAGGCAAAATCATAAACTGCCCATGCCTGCCACTTGGGGCCGCCCAATTCCAGGCCCGCGTGAATGGCAATAATCAAAGCGACAATGGCCCACACAACTGTGGGCAAATTGAACATCGGCGCTGAAGCAGGTTTTGGCCTGCGGAAATTAATCACGTTCGATGGCTCTGGCACTTCCTGCTCCCCTCCCCGCCGCCTGTTGGCACGCTGCCTGCAACATAGACCAGCAAGGTTCAAAACGGGACAGACCAATGGTCTCTCCCAAATACAGAGGATAGGCCATGCAGGTTAAAGATCGCAATGAAATTGAAAGCGCTTCCGCCCATATTTCGCACGCTGGCAGCCGCGCCCTGTTCCGCCATTGGGAAGCTTTGCGCGCTGAGCGCCCCTGCCCTGACCGCAAGGAAATAACTTTCGCTGGCCTTGCCAATGTCATCACCAATATTGCCATCTTGGACCGCAGTGCCGACGGCAAATGGCAATATCGTTTGGCTGGCACCTCCATCTGCAAGATGCTTGGCAAGAATGTCACCGGACAAGAAGTTCTTTCGAGCTTCAATTCGTTCGAAGCTGAAGTTATTGGCCGCGTGCTCAATGTGGCTGAAGAGCGTTTGCAACCCGGCCTGATGCGCATGCGTTTGGTGGATGAGGAAGATGCACTCACCGCAACCGAACTGTTGATTTTGCCAGTGATCAATTCTGCCACCGGAAAAGTGCAGCTGATTTGCGGCCTGTTTGAACTCAGCCGCACCGGCGAAGAAACACCTGTTGGCAAGGTACATGTTGAACTTTTCTCGGCACGCTTGATCTGGACTGAACACTTGGCCGGAAAGCCAGCTGGTGCGGCCATTGAACTGGCGAATGCCGCTGCTCACACGCGCTTGCGGTTGATTCAGGGCGGTCTCTCAAAATAAAATATCTTAACCTGTCTTTTACTCCCCATCTCGTTAACTGATAGCTTGTAGAAATACTGCTGACGGTTTCCTGTATTGGGCACATGGGCGACCACCATTTAAGGGTTATTCCATGTCAACTGCGCTCGCTCTCGAAATCGATCATACCAAGTCACCAGAAGGCCTTGGGGCCCGTTTTATGTTGCCGGATCAGAGCGAACACCCTTGTCGTGTTTCCAATCTTTCGCCCGAGGGGGCCACGTTTCTTACCCATAAGATCCCCCATTTAGGCGTGCCAATTGTGGCTTATATTGGTGAGTTGGGCCGCATTGAAGCGCTGGCTGGGCCCGCAACCGATGGCGGATTTACCATCACCTTTTCGTTGACTGGCCCAAGGCTGGAGCGTTTGCAACAGCGCATCAAGGCCATGCTTGCGGCAGGCGTTGACACCAGTGTTTCGCCGCGCCGCTTCATGCGGGTTGAACCCACTGAAAAGCTTTCACAAATTACTTTGCCAGATGGCCGCGTTTATCGCTGCGAAGTTCTGGATATTTCCATCGCCAGTGCAGCGATCAAGACTGATGTGATCCCCGGCCTTGGCACATTTCTCATGCTAGGCCGCATGAAGGGCCGCGTGGTGCGTTATCTTGACCAAGGCGTTGCCGTTGAATTTGTCAAACAGCTTGATGTGTTCCAGATGCGCAACATGAGCGACGAACTGCGCGTTTAACACAGCGCATTAAATATCCTGCACATCCACCACGCCTTCCATGGCGCGCACCGCACCTTTGATTTGAGGCGTGATATTGAACTTTGAGCCGAGGCCGATTTCAACCTCGCTCCCACCCTCCAACAGCAAAGTAACACGTGCTGGGCTGCGCCCACCTGTTTGCAGGCGTCTGGCAATGCTGGCGATGGGGCCAGCATCACGCAGGAAAATTTGCAGGCCTTGGGTGATAGTCGCTGCAGCTTTATCCAATGCTTCAACTGATTGTAAACGCAGTTTCACTTCTTCTGCTTCGACATCGGCTTCAACGCGCAGCACCACCGCGCGTCCTGGCTCCAACAATTCACGGAACTGGGCGAGCTGATCTGAGAACACCACTGTTTCAAACTGGCCGGAGGGATCAGAGAAACCCACGAAAGCAAATTTGTTTCCCTGTTTGGAGCGGCGCTCTTGCTTCATCGTCACCGTGCCTGCGAGGCGCGCCGCCGTTGCGCCCTTGGTGATGGCCTTTTCACGGAAGCTGGCGAAGCTTTCCACGCCCAATCTCTGCAGTGGCTTGGCATATTCATCCAGCGGGTGGCCGGAAAGATAAAAGCCCACCGCATCAAATTCATGGCCCAGCTTTTCCATGGGCAACCACATGTCACGGCGCGGCAGAACGATATCTTCGCTGGCCCCGCCACTCATTGCGCCGAACATGTCATTCTGGCCTGCTGCTGCTTCGCTGGCGGTGCGGTTGGCGATGCCGATGATGCTGTCGATGGCTTCAAGCATCACGGCGCGGTTGGCGTTGAACCCATCAAAGGCGCCGGCCTTTACCAGGTTTTCCATGGCGCGGCGGTTCAGCGCCTGCGGTGGGACACGACGGGCAAAATCACCCAGTGATGTGAACTGTCCTTTGGCAAGACGCGCGGCAACGATATCAGCAATTGCTCCGGCACCAACGTTTTTGAGCGCTGCCATGGAGTAGAGAATGGCACCGTCTTTGACGGCAAAATCAACGCCACCTGCATTGACCGATGGCGGCAGAACCTTGATGCCCAAACGCTCTGCCTCACGCTTGAAGAGCATGAGCTTATCGGTATTGCCCATATCCAAAGTCATGGACGCGGCAAGGAATTCCACGGGATAGTTCGCCTTCAGCCAGGCGGTTTGATAGCTGATATAGGCATAGGGTGCCGAGTGGGATTTGTTGAAGCCATATTCGGCGAATTTGGCACAGGCATCGAAAGTGGCCTTGGCGATGTCTTCTTCAATGCCATTGGCGGCCGCACCCTTCATGAAGGTTTCGCGCTGGGCATCCATTTCAGATTTGATCTTTTTACCCATGGCGCGGCGCAAGAGATCGGCCTGTGCCAGCGTGTAACCCGCCATGTCGCGCGCGGCTTGCTGCACCTGTTCCTGATAGGTGATGACGCCGAAGGTTTCCTTGAGGATAGGCTCCAACACTGGGTGAAGATATTCCACCGGCTCTTTGCCCAGTTTGCGGGCGCAGTAGGTGGGGATATTGGCCATCGGGCCCGGACGATAGAGCGCCACGAGTGCGATCAAATCTTCCAGCCGGTCAGCCCGCATGGCGCGCACAGCATCGCGCATGCCCGCACTTTCCAATTGGAACACGCCCACCGTGTCACCTTGGGCCAGCATGGCAAAGGTTTTCTCATCATCAAGCGGAATGGCATTGGCAGCAAAATCCGGCACGCGGGCGCGGATGAGTTTCTGGGCCTTTTCGATCACCGTTAGTGTCTTGAGACCCAAGAAGTCGAACTTCACCAAGCCCGCCTTTTCAACGTATTTCATGTTGAATTGCGTGGCGGGAAAGGCGGAGCGCGGATCACGATACAGCGGCACCAATTCCGTTAGCGGCCTGTCACCGATCACGATGCCCGCGGCGTGGGTAGAGGCGTTGCGGTAGAGGCCCTCAAGCTTCAGTGCGATGTCAAACAATGCGCCCACATTGGGGTCTCGCTCTCGCTCTTCCTGCAGGCGTGGTTCCATCTCAATGGCTTGTTCGAGCGAGATAGGATTGGCGGCGTTGACTTGGATCATCTTCGATAGACGGTCCACCTGGCCATAAGGCATCTGCAACACACGGCCCACGTCACGCGTTACCATGCGGCTTTGCAATTTGCCGAAGGTGATGATCTGCGCCACGCGGTCTTGGCCGTATCTTTGCTGCACATAGGTGATGACTTCGTCACGGCGATCTTGGCAGAAGTCCACGTCAAAGTCGGGCATCGATACGCGGTCAGGATTCAGGAAGCGCTCAAACAACAAGCCGAAGCGCAGCGGATCCAAGTCTGTGATCGTCAGCGTATAGGCCACGAGAGAGCCAGCGCCCGAACCACGGCCCGGCCCCACGGGAATGCCCTGCCCTTTGGCCCAGCGGATGAAATCCGCCACGATCAAGAAGTAACCGGGATAGTTCATCTTGATGATGACTGAGAGTTCAAAATCCAACCGCTTGTCATAATCTTCGCGCGTGGTGCCCGGTGCCAAGCCTGTGATGGCGAGGCGCTTATCCAGCCCCGCCTTGGCTTCCGCGCGCAGCACTTCGGCCTCATCGCCTTCAGCAAAGCGCGGTAAAATGGGCTTGCGGCCCTTGACCCAGAATGCGCATCGCTTGGCAATCTCAATGGTGTTTTCGATGGCCTCAGGGATGTCTGCGAAGAGTGCGGCCATCTCCTGTTGGGTTTTGAAATAATGTTCCGGCGTGAGGCGGCGGCGATTTTGCTCTGAGAGCATTTCACCTTCGGCAATGCAGATCAGCGCGTCATGGGCGGAATAATCATCAGGCGTGGCAAAGTAACATTGATTGGTGGCCACCAGCGGAATGGCTAATTCATAGGCCAAATCAACCAGGCCCTCTTCAGCGGCTTTCTCGGCTGATGTGCCATGGCGTTGCAGTTCGATGTATAGACGGTCACCAAACAGGCTGTGCAGGCGTTGCAAAATTTCAACCGCCAATGGGCGTTGGCCATTGACCAGTGCCGCGTTAACGGGCCCTCCAGGGCCGCCCGTGAGGCAGATCAGGCCTTGCGATAATTCTGCAAAGCGGGCGAAGGAGACATGCGCTTCAGCGTTATCGCCCGGCTCCAAGAATGCGGCTGAGGAAAGCTTCATGAGATTATGATAGCCTTGCTCATCTTTCGCCAGCAGTACCACGGAGGTGAAGCGCTTGAGGCCTGCCTCTTTCTGAAATTTGTTTTCGGCCTCTTTGGGCGGACTTAGATCAACTTTGAGATCTAGGCCGATGATGGGCTGGATGCCCTTGTCAGTTGCCGCCTCTGAAAATTCCAATGCGCCGAAAAGATTGTTGGTATCTGTCACCGCAACGGCTGGCATTTTGGCGTCTTTGGCCAAGGCCACCAGCTTCTTCAATTGCAACGCGCCTTCGGAAAGCGAATAGGCCGAATGCAGACGCAGGTGGATGAAGGTGGGTTGGCTCATGGTTGCAGCTTGCCAGATTCCGCCGCGATCTGAAATGCTGCAGTTTAACTTTTCCGCACAATGCAGGGCGCGTTGACAGCCTGCAGCTTGGCGCAGGTGGCGTCTGCTTCGCTGCGGGTTTTCTCACCCAGCATCACATAGACCAAGCGCCTTGTGCCGCGCGACAGATTGCGTTTGCGTTGGATCATCGGGTCACGGTTTGCCAAGGCCAAGGGGAACCGCAATTTTAGACGGCGAAACTGTGCCACCGCCACGCCCTCATTGAAGTTGACGGCCAACACGGCTGCCCAGGGTGCAGAAGGGGCCGATGCAATGTGAACACCTGAGAGTTCTTCTTTGCGGCTGGCGAGGGCCACGCAATTGTCGTTGAAATTTGCAGCTTTACCCAAAGTGGGTGAGGTGAAATTGGCTTCAGGCTTTTTCCACTCTTCAGCCTCGTGTCCGGTGATGAAGGCCACATAGTTTAAAGTCTCACCGGGCAAGCCTGATTTGCCTGATAGCCAGCGTGCAATCCGGTCTTCACCCGCATTGTAAGCTGCTGCTGCCAAGCCGCTGTTTCCGAATCGTTTTTTGAGTTCAGAAAGATAGGCTGCGGAAGCCTTAACAGCGTCTTCTGGCGCATATGGGTTTGCCAGCCCGCGCTGTGCAGCTGTCTCTGGCATGAATTGGGCGATGCCTTGGGCTCCCTTGTCCGAGGTGACATTGGGGTCAAATAGACTTTCGCGCCACAAAAGGCGGGCGAAGAATTCTGGCTCCAAATCATTGGCTTTGGCTTCTTGTTCCACCAGGTCGCAGATGCGGCCTGCAAATTGAACGCGTGATTCTGGCGCGGCTTGAGCCGCTGTCACCGCCGCCAGAAATAACACGGTGCTAAGCTTCAACCAAAGCGCCATTGGACAGACTCACGCGGCGCGACATACGGGCCGCAAAATCAAGATTGTGCGTGGCGATGAGGGCGGCAAGGCCTTCCTCTGCAATCAGACGCACAAATTCATGGTGCACCATTTCACCCGTGGGCGGATCGAGGTTTCCCGTTGGCTCATCTGCCAGCAAGAGCAGCGGGCGATTGGCAATCGCGCGCGAGATGGCAACGCGCTGTTGCTCACCGCCCGACATTTCCGCCGGGCGGTGGGTGATGCGGTGGGCCAGCCCCATTCGGCTGAGCAAATCCTTTGCGCGTTTGGCGGCATCTGACTTCGTGGCCCCATTGATGAGCTGCGGCATCATAACATTCTCAAGGGCGGTGAACTCTGGCAACAGGTGGTGGAACTGATAGATAAAACCAATGCCAACGCGGCGCACGGCCGTGCGGGTTTTATCATCCATGTGATTGCAATCTTGGCCGGCGATGCGCACGTCACCGCCCGAAGGTTTTTCCAGCAGGCCCGCGATGTGCAGCAGGGAAGATTTGCCCGCACCCGATTGGCCCGTCAGCGCCACGATTTCGCCGGGGCGCACTTCAAGTGACAGGTTCTTGAAAATCTCCAAGCGCTGTTCACCTTCGCCGTACACGCGCGAGATATTATGAAGTTGCAAGGCTGGCTTTAAAATCATTCGTAACGCAAAGCCTCAACCGGGTCGAGGCGCGCTGCCGTCCAGGCCGGATAGATCGTAGCGAGGTATGAAATCAGCAAGGCGAACAGAACAACGCCAGCGGTTTGGCCATAATTGATCTTGGCTGGCAATTGCGCGAGGTAATAGAATTGCGCATTGAAGGGATCAACGCCTGTGATCCATTGAATGGCTTTGCGAATGCCATCAGCATTCCAGCAAATCAAAACGCCCAGAACCAGCCCCGCCAAAGTGCCCAGCGTTCCGATGGCCGCGCCCGTGATGAAAAACACGCGCAAAATTGATCCCCGCGTGGCCCCCATGGTGCGCAAGATGGCGATGTTTGAACCTTTGTCTTTCACCAACATATAGAGGCCGGAAATGATGTTGAGGGCGGCCACCATCACCACCAATGACAACACCATGGTGACGACATTGCGTTCCACCGCCAGCGCGTTGAAGAAGGCCACATTGCGCGCCTGCCAGGTTTGCACCAGCATGTCATTGCCCGCCGCATTGAGCATGGCAGCCACCTGGCCCTGCACTTTATCTGGGTCATCGACGGTTACTTCAAGGCTGGTAACGGCACTTGGCATGGCGAAGAATTCCTGCGCTTCGGCCAACGGCATATAGAGCACATTGTCATCATATTCAGACATGCCCGCCTTGAAGATGCCCAGCACCTGATAATCACGGCTGTGGGGCACATTGCCAATGGGGCTGTCTGGCCCATTGGGTGCGATCAATGAAAGTGTGCTGCCCAAAACCAGCGCATGTTTGCGCGCCATGCCTGCACCCACGATGATGCCCGTCGAAACATCAAAGGGCTTGAGATCGGGCGCTTTGTCCACATTTGGCGGCGCGGCCAAAGCGGTCTGCAAATCCTTGTTGTTGATATCCGGCAGCTTGGCCAGATCCGCGCCAGAGATGCCGCGCACCAAGGCGCCCGTGGCGTTTTTGAGCGACGACACCATCACCTGTTGTTCGCTGAGGGCAATCACAGATTTCACGCCATCGACTTTGCCGATTTTATCCGCGATGGATTGGTAATCCGCAATTGGGCTTTGGTCAGCGCGAAAAACTGAGGCATGGCCGGAGAAGCCTAGAATTTTGCCCAGAAGCTCTTCGTGAAAACCATTGAAGACCGACATGACCACGATGAGCGTGGTGACCCCCAACATGATGCCCAGAAATGAGAACAGCGAGATCACCGAGATGAATCCCGATTTGCGGCGCGCGCGGAGATAGCGCAAAGCTAACATCCATTCAAAGCCAGCGAAGGGGCGCGGTGTGCTCATCGCGCAAAGCGCTCCGCAACCTTATCCAGCGCCACATTTTCACGCGCACCGGTTTTGCGGGTTTTGACTTCGGCTATGCCATCTTTCAGCCCGCGTGGGCCGATGATGATTTGGTATGGCAGGCCGATCAAATCCATGGTGGCGAATTTTGCACCACCGGGTTGGTTGCGGTCATCATACAAAACTTCAACGCCCTTGGCTTGCAACGCTTTATAGATTTTGTCTGAGGCGGCATCGGCTTCAGCATCGCCAGCCTTGATGTTGATGAGGCCGACTTTGTAGGGGGCCACCGCTTCAGGCCAAATGATGCCGTCTTTGTCATGGCTGGCTTCGATGATACCGCCAACCAGACGCGATACGCCAATGCCGTAAGAGCCGGATTGCAGTGTCACCTTTTTGCCGTCAGCGCCTTGGACTTCGCAGCCCATGGGCAATGAGTATTTGTCGCCGAAGAAGAAGATGTGGCCCACTTCAATGCCACGGCCTGACAGGCGCTTGTCTTCTGGCACACGTTTTTCAAATTCGGCTTGGTCGTGCTTTTCATCCGTGGCGGCGTATTTCGATGTGTAGTCTGCCACCATTTTGGCGACAGCTTCAACATTGTCGTAATCAATGTCGATCTTGGCCCAATCCAGATCATGCAGCGCGCTATCAAAGAACACGCCACTTTCACCTGTGTCTGCCAGCACCAAAAATTCATGGCTGGCGTCACCGCCGATGGGGCCCGTGTCGGCGCGCATTGGCACGGCTTTGATGCCCATGCGGGCGAAAGTTTTGAGATAAGCCACGAACATTTTGTTGTAGGAATGTTTGCCAGCCTCAGCACTGATGTCGAAGGAATAGGCATCCTTCATCAAGAACTCGCGGCCGCGCATCACGCCGAAACGTGGGCGCATTTCATCGCGGAATTTCCACTGGATATGATAGAGATTGCGCGGCACGTCTTTGTAGCTCTGAATGCCTGAACGGAAAATGTCGGTGATCATTTCCTCGTTGGTTGGGCCGTAGAGCATTTCGCGATCCTGGCGATCTTTGATGCGCAGCATTTCTTTGCCATATGCATCATATCGGCCCGATTTTTTCCACAGGTCTGCTGATTGCAGCGTGGGCATGAGAACTTCCAAGGCCCCTGCCCGGTCTTGTTCTTCGCGCACAATCTGCTCAATCTTCTTGAGGACTCGAAAACCCATCGGCAGCCATGAATAAGAACCCGCCGCTTCTTGGCGCACCATGCCCGCACGCAACATCAATCTGTGCGAAGCGATTTCGGCTTCTTTCGGGTCATCACGCAAGATGGGCATAAAATATTGGGAAAGGCGCATGGAGAATCTCTGTTGGATGGAATTGGCGGCTCTTTTAAGGCTTTGGGGGGGCTTGGCAAGCACGAGGGCTGGTTTTGTTGCAACCTATGAGCGCGTGATTTTTTGCTTGGCAGCTATGCATAAATGTGTCAGAAAAGTGACATTGAACCAGGGCCGTTTAACCCAGGTTTAGGGAGGAATTGAGCAGGTACCTAGTACCGCCGATCTGGTGACCGTAAGAAGCGCCAGTATAAACAGAGAAACCCAATTCGACGGCGGAGACCTCAGGTCTCCGCCTTTTTCTTTGAAAAGCTTGGGCCATAATTGCTGTAGATCAAGCCCAGAATGATCAGCGCGCCGCCCACTATGGCATAAATGTCAAAGCGCTCACCAAACACTACCGCACCGCCGAGGATCCCAAAGATGGGAATCAGCAAAGAGAAGGGTGCGATTGTCGCTGCAGAATAATGATTGAACAGGTGATTCCATGCCGCATAGCCAAACAGCGTGGATAGGAATGCCAAGTAGAGCAGCGACAGCACAACCTGCAATGTAGGATGGGTGACGATCGCCCAGCTTTGCGCATGGTCTTCAAAAATACAAGACAGGGCAAACATGGGCACCGGCACGGCAAGGCTTGACCAGATGACGAATGACAAAGTGTTCGCAGGTCTGGCCTTTTTGGAAATGATATTGGCCATGGCCCAGCCCGCAGCAGCAGCAAGGCAAAGCAACAGCGGCACAGCATCAGGGCCAGACCAGCGCGCATAGGCAATGACGGCTATGCCAACAAAAGCGATGACTGCGCCCCAGGTTTGGCGTGCCACTGGTGCTTCGCCCATCAAGGCCCAGGCAAAGAACATGGTGAAGAAGGCTTGAGTTTGCATCACCAGCGAGGTGAGGCCAACGGGCAGCCCCATGCGCACTGCCAGAAAGAGAAATCCGAATTGGCCCACGCCCAGCACAAGGCCAAAAGCCATCACCCAGCCAAAATGTTCACGCGGCTTGGCCACGAAGAAAACCGCAGGAATGGCCGCCAGCAGAAAGCGTGCGCCTGTGAGAAAAAAGGGCGGCGCTGCGGTGACGCCAAATTTAATGGCAATGAAATTGAAACCCCACACGGCGGCAATGAGAACCGCAAGGGCAACATGAATTGGTTTCATTTTGCGGCAGCCGATCCGCGCTTTTTTGCCGTCACTTCAATTTCAATTTTCATCCGCGCATCCGCTAACCGCGCTTCAAACATGGTGGCGGCGGGGCGAATGTCACCGAAATATTTTCGAGTGATGGGCCAACATTTTTCAAAGTCTGCTGCCTTGGGCAAAAGATAGTGTACGCGCACCACGTCTGCGAGGCTGAAACCGCCCTGCTCCATTGCGGCGGCTATGTTCTTGAAACACTGTTCAGCCTGTTCGACCACATCATCAGAGATTGTCATCGCTGCATAATCAAAACCCGTGGTGCCGGAAACAAAGCACCAATCGTCATCCACCACGGCGCGCGAATAGCCAATGTCTGCTTCGAATTTTGAGCCCGATGAAATCAGTTTGCGGTTCATTCTTTTGCCTCATCGGCTGTCACGCGGGTGCCGCTTGTTTCTTTTTTCTTGGCAGCATGGGTTTCGGGCACTGGCTTCATGCGCGCAAAGCCCATGCCCTCTTTGTTCAGCGTCACCCAGATCGCTTGGGCCACATCTGAAGTGTAACTGTTGTCGCCCTCATCCAAGCCATGCACCCAGAATTTGACCACCATGTTGATGCCGTATTCGCCGAAACCCTTTATTTCGCACGTGGCGGGCGATGGCTTTTTGAGAATGCCCTCACAGCCGCTCACGGCTTTTTCAATGACGGCGCGCACTTTGCGCGGGTCTTGATCATAGGCAATTGAGAAGGGCACTTCATAACGTTGGCGCGGGTCATGGTGCGTCCAGTTCGTCACTTTTGTGGTGATGAATTTTTCATTGGGCACCATGATTTCCTTGCCGTCAAAAGTTTCCAGCGTTGATGAGCGCATGTTGAGGGCGCGCAGGTGGCCCGTCTTGCCGTCTTCCAATTCGATAAAATCACCCAGCTTCAGGCTGCGCTCCAACAAGATGATGATGCCGGAAATGAAATTGGCGGCAATTTGTTGCAGGCCAAAGCCCAGCCCTACGCCGATGGCACCGCCCAGAACCGCAAGCGCGCTGAGATCCATGCCCAACAGGTTGAGCAGCAACAAAAGTGCCACGGCAATCACCGCAAGGTCAAAGGCCTTGGCTGCCAGTTCACGGGTTTGAAGATCAATTGAATCCTGTTTGCGGATCACGCGCTGGCCAGCGGTGGATGCCACACGGCCAATCCACAGCAAAAAGCCGCCAAAGAAAGACGCCTTGGCCAAGGCCAAAAGCGATATGCGAATGTTGCCCGCTTCAAAGGCCGCGCCATCGAGAAACGCGATAACCTGGGGCATATAACCGAATACAAAAATTGTGGCCAAGGGTATGCCCACCCAGCGCGCGCCAGCATTGATCAATGGGTGCTTGAGGAAACGGTTGATAGCGGCATAGAGCAGCGAAATCACCGCAGCGCTTTGAGCCAGCCGCACCAGCCATGATGAAGCAAAGGCGGCGTCACAGATCTTGATGGCAGTTGCCAACAAGATGAACAGCAACAGGGGGCGCAGCAAATCGCTGCAAGAAAAAATCAGTTCCCGCGCCTTGACGAAATATCCCTGATTTGGAACCGCGTTCAGCAGCCAAGGCCTGGCGCGTAATTGCCGCGCAATGATGCCCGCCAAAAACCAAGCCAGGATGATGGCAATCACCTGCGCGTAAAATGGCGGGCTTTGCAACCATGCCAAAATCGTTTCGGCAAAAGCCACGGCCTTTTCACGATATGGCGTCAAATCAAACATCGAGGCTTTCTCCCCACTTTTTCTTTCGGGCCAGCTTGTAAGCGGGCTTGTCGCGTGAGGCAATCGTGGTTTCTCTAACACCCTGATCGCCGCACAATCTGAAATGCGCGCCGATCTTGTTCAGAATGGGTGGGGCGATGATGCGTGACTTGGGCAACAAAGCCGGTTGGCGCGCCACGGCGATCCACGAGAAGCTTTCATCCTCAAAGGGCACGGTGGCGGATTTGGCCTGCATATGTGCACGACTGCGCGGCAGGCGGGTTTTGAAATGACACCAATCATCCTTGGCCATGGGGCAAGTGTTGGCATGGGTGCATGGGCCGATCACGTGAGCACCATTCTTGATGAGTGCTGCGCGGGCGGCACGAATACGGGCAAAGCCCTGTGTGGTGCCGGGCTCAATGATGATCAGCAGAGACTGCGTTGCAGCCCAAAGGCGCGCGGCCAAGGCGGCGGCGTGAGCCTCAGGCAATTCAGCCAGCACATAGGCGGCCATCACTAAACCTGCCTCGGCGCGCATGTTTTGCAGTGGCTGCTGCTCTACCTTGGCTGTGGGGGACATATATTGTGCCAATCGAGCAAAACGCGCGTCTTGCTCGATCATGGTGATGGATTGCAATGTTGGCCACGTGATCTGTGCGGCAAAGCTTGCCGTGCCGGGCCCTGCCCCAACATCCAACATTGATAGTGGCGCAAATTGCGGCACCACCTGCTGCACTTGTTCCAGCACCGCAGAGACAGCCGCATAGGTGGCTGGCAGGCGCGTGGTGAGATAGGCGGCCAGTGAAATTGCCGTTGAGGTTCCACCCTGCCTGTAAGCTTTGCTGAGGGCGGCTGCTTGCGTGCGGTTGGCCTCTCCATTGGTTTCAAGCCAAGCGGCGATGCGGGTGCTGATCTCATGAGGCAATTGTGATGACATGGTGAGGTGAAGGGGCTTTTCAAATCAGGTGAAACTAGACATGATTGGCGCTTATTCCAACCAGTGTTTCAAAAGGGCCCGCGCATGTTCAAATCTTTCTTTCCCAACCCGCGAGCATTTTTCATTTCTGCGTCGGTTTGGGGCTTGGTGGCGGTTTTGGCTTGGTTCTTCTTTTTCAAGGAATTTGGAGCGCATATCGGCCTTCCCAATCCTGCTGCTGATGCTGAACCTGTGATTGGCCTGCGGAAATTTGCGACCCCCGCTTTCATCTGGTTTTATATCTACTACTTCTTCTTCTGCGCCAGCTTTGCTTTGTTCTGGAAATGGTTCGCACCTCACAAGTGGTTTGGCTGGTCTGTCGTTGGCTCCATGCTGATCATCTTTGTGATCTATTTCAACGTGGAAGTCAGCGTTGCCATCAATGATTGGTATGGCTCGTTCTTCAACCTCATTCAAAGCGCGTTGAAAACACCAGGCACGGTGGCTGCATCCGAGTTCTACACACAGCTGGCCGATTTGCTTGGCGTGTTGCTGGTCAGCATCACCATTTCAGTGGTGAACCTCTACTTCGTGCGCCACTATCTGTTCCGCTGGCGTCAGGCGATGAATGATTTCTATACCGAGCATTGGCACCGCCTTTCGCGCATCGAAGGCGCATCGCAACGCGTGCAGGATGACACCAAGCGCTTTGCCTCAACGACTGAAAATCTCGGCTCCAACCTCATTAATGCCATTATGACGTTGATTGCCTTCTTGCCCGTGTTGGCCGTGCTTTCGGTTAAGGTTTCTGAACTGCCGTTTATCGGATCAATCCCTTACTCATTGGTTTGGGTTTCGATCATTTGGTCTGTTTTCGGCACTGGCTTGCTGGCGCTGATCGGCATCAAGCTGCCGGGATTGGAGTTCAAAAACCAACGTGTTGAAGCGGCCTACCGCAAAGAACTGGTGATCGGCGAAGATAATGCCACGCGCGCCCAGCCGCACACATTGCGTGAGCTGTTTGGGGCGCTTCGCAAAAACTATTTCACGCTGTATTTCAACTATCTGTATTTTGATATCGGGCGCTATTTGTATTTGCAGGCTGATGCGATCTTGCCATTCTTTGTGCTGATCCCATCGGTAGCGGCGGGCACAATCACATTTGGGGTGTTCCAGCAGGTGCGCTCAGCCTTTGGCGAAGTGCGCGATTCGATGCAGTATCTGGTGAAATCCTGGACAGATATTGTGGAATGGATTTCGATCTTCAAGCGCCTGCGCGCCTTTGAAGCCACACTGGAAGGCAAGGTCATGGATAAGATTGAGCAGACGGTGGATGTGGTTTGAGGGCGAACATGCGCAACTTCGTCGCTGCAGCCTTCGCCCTTTGGACACTTGGGTTTTGTGTTGGCTGCCGAGTTGAGCCGTAGCGCTGCATGGCTGGGGTTTGTGATAGGTCAGAGCCTCTTCTTTGAGAAGGCTCGACCAGAAGGTGATTTCAAGTATTTTTCAAATGCGAAAGCGGCGGTTTGATCACTGAAGGCTATATAGGTTTTAATACGCCATGGCAGAAACTTTGAAGTATGCGAAACGTGTCCGCTATTGTGCATCGCCAGACGGGCGCGCAAGTCATCCGTTATGCCGACGTAGAAATGCTCACCAATTTCGCTATTCAATATATATACATATTTCATGGCTTGAGCATGGCCCGCCTGCGTTGCAAGTGCAACTTCGGCGCGGCAGCCTTCGCCCTTTGGGCTCTTGGATTTTGTTTTGGCTGGCTAGCCGAGCCGTAGCCCAAAGGGCGAAGGCTGGTGCGGGATGACAGACTCGAACTGCCGACATCTTCGGTGTAAACGAAGCGCTCTACCAACTGAGCTAATCCCGCAATGTGGCTGGCCATAGCCGTTCATTTAATCGGATGCAAGGTTCAAAATAAAAAGAATCGCGGCCTACCTTTTCGCCTGCCCAATCATTTGAGCGAGGAAAGCCTTGAGAGCGGGACTATGTTTTTCACCTTTGCGAAAAGCGAGCGATATTTTGCGGCGGATTTCGGGCACCAACTTGCACACCCAAACATCTTCAAGATCATGGCTTGCGCGCAATCCGGGGAGCATTGAAATGCCATAGCCTTCGCGGATCATGGAAATTGTAACTTCAAATCCCTTGCATCTCGCGATGATGTTAGGTTTGAATCCTTCTGCTTGGCATGCGTCACTCAGCATTCGCGTATAGGTGGATGACGCTGTATCAATGGCCCAACGCTCATCGCGCAACTCCCGCAGCGTAACCGTTGGTCGCTCAGCAAGATGATGATGCCTTGATACCATGACATTGAATACATCTTCGGTGAGCGCAATGGTTTCGATATTTGGATCAATCACACCATGCGGCACATTGAGGTCATCAATGATCGCAACGTCTGTTTGCCAACTTCGCAATGCAGAGAGACTTTCAGCTGGTTCCATTTCGTCAAACTGCACCGTCAGCTGTGGGTGCAAGCGTAAGAGTTCATGAACAACTTTTGGAATGAGGGCCGCCGCGACAGACGGAAATGCCGCTACACGCAACTCACCCGAAATCACAGTTTTCGATTCCGCTATTTCAGCACGCGCAGATTCCAATTCAATTAATATTCTTTCCACGCGCTCGACGAGCCGCTGACCAGCAGCCGTGATGATGACGCCCCTGCCGCGTCGCTCAATGAGCTCAATCCCAACTTCCTTTTCAAGCAAGGCAATCTGTTGTGATACCGCTGATGGTGAGACGCGCAGTGCGTCAGCCGCCGCCAACATCGTTTTGCGTATTGATAACTCCCGCAATGCGCGCAGACGTCCGATGTCCAAATTAAGTCTCCATAATTGCCCAACAAACGATTACCAATTCTAATTGTATGTGCAACAATTATTAACTTTTTATGGACTATCGAAAACACTACTGTCCGTCCAAAAAAGCCGTATCTGGCGAGGATTGGAATTATGGACAGTCAAATAAGCAATTTCTTCAATGCGTCGGTGCACACCAGTGATCCTCTTATTGCCAATGCGCTGCAGAACGAGCGCGTGCGACAGCAAGACCAAATTGAGCTGATCGCGTCAGAGAATATCGTTAGTCGAGCGGTGCTGGATGCGCTTGGCCATGAAATGACGAATAAGACTCTGGAGGGCTACCCCGGAAACCGTTTCCACGGCGGGGGAGAGTTCGTCGATATTGTTGAGCAGGCCGCAATCGACCGTGCCAAAGAATTATTCAGCTGCGGCTATGCCAATGTTCAACCTCATTCAGGAACGCAAGCCAATCTCGCAGTCTTTTTCATGCTGCTCAAGCCGGGAGATAAGGTTCTCTCACTTAATCTTGCGGCAGGTGGACATCTGTCTCACGGCATGAAGGGCAATCTGTCTGGACGTTGGTTTGAAGCACACAACTACAATGTGAATGCTGACACTGAAGTGATCGATTATGATGAGATGGAACGCATTGCGATCGAAGTTCAACCCAAGCTGCTGATCACCGGCGGCTCGGCCTATCCGCGAGAATTAAATTTTGAGCGCATGGGTAAAATCGCCAAAATGGTTGGCGCATGGTTCATGGTTGACATGGCGCATATCGCAGGCCTTGTCGCTGGCGGGGTTCATCCATCGCCTTTTCCACATGCTGACATTGTTACATGCACCACCACCAAAACGCTTCGCGGGCCCCGTGGTGGGCTTATTCTGACCAACAATGAAGACTGGTTCAAAAAACTTCAGGCCGCGGTTTTTCCTGGCGTTCAGGGTTCACTTCACAGCCAGATCCTTGCCGCTAAAGCGATCTGCCTGGGTGAAGCCTTGCGCGAAGATTTCAAAAGTTATGCAACCCAAGTTAAAACAAATGCAAAGCTATTGGCCGCCACGCTGATGGAGCGCGGTGTGCGCATTGTTTCGGGCGGAACAGATACCCATATCGTTCTCCTCGATTTGTCCAGCATGGGCCTGAACGGGAAGCAGGCAGAAGTTATTTTGGCACGCGCCAATATCACGTCGAACAAGAATCCCGTTCCCAACGACAGCCAGCGCCCGGCAGAGTGGCGAGGCTTGAGACTTGGTGTTGCAGCAGCCACAACGCGCGGCATGAAGGAGGCGGAGTTCAGAAAGCTCGGCAATATCATCGCTGATCTCATTGATGCCGAGAGATTGGGCAAAGGCAATGAGATAGTCGCAGCGGCTAAGACGAAAGTTGCAGAACTGACGAAAGCATTTCCAATTTACAGGTCATGATTCTGCCCTTGTTCAGCTGAATTAGCGAAACGAAACAGCTTCAGATTCACTTCCGAGGTGGTTCCATTTGGTTGTTTGTTGCATTATGCAGTTGGCTAACTCAACATTGTAATTTGGGTGCCATGTCATTCCTGCCTGATCTCACCAGCTTTCTGGCCTATACGGCAGCTTCTATTTTGCTCTTCGCCACGCCGGGGCCAGACATGAGTTTGTTTTTGTCGCGCACTATCACCTCAGGCCGCGCTGCTGGCGTTGCTTCAGCGGTGGGAACAAATGTGGGTTGTGTAGTGCAAACGTTGTTGGCCGCTTTTGGTATCTCGGCCCTGATTGCAGCATCGCATACTGGCTTTTTATTGCTCAAGATTTCTGGTGCTGGTTATCTTTTATGGCTGGCGGTGAATGCCATTCGCAGTGGTTCATCGCTGCGTGTGAAAGAACGTGGCTCATTTGAGGCCACGGCCTTGAAGAGCTTTTTTATGGGCATCATGGTGGATTTGACGAACCCAAAGGTGGTGATTTTCTTTATCACTTTCTTACCGCAATTTATCGTCGCTGGGGAGCCTGATGTGCGCGGCAAACTGCTGTTTTTTGGGCTCTACTTTACAGCATTGAATACGGTGTTTTCGGTCATCACGGTTTTGATTGCAGAACGCCTGGTGGGCTGGCTCAAGGCGCGGCCTCATGTGTTGCGGCGCATAGATTATACTTTTGCCGGCGTGTTTGCCTTGTTTGCGCTGAAGATCGCGCTCACCGAAGGGCGCGTTTAAATGATACGGCCCGCAACGCATGATCGCGTTGCGGGCCGAAGCCTTAAAATCTCGCACTCTTTAAAGTGCGGCGAATTTTGGGATCAATAATCGCTCATGCAATCGTTATAGGTTTCCCAATAGGCGCGGCGTGCTGCTTCATTTGAACCGGCAGCACCCAAGGCACCGCCACCAATGCCGCCAACGGCAACACCCGTTAAGGTGTTGCTGGCAGCGCCGTGGCCGGTGATGGCGCCGAACAGGCCGCCTACCGCGGCCCCCGTCAACGCACCGCCTGCGACATTGCTGCCGCCAGCATCACGCGCGGCAGCGCGGGCTTCAGCACGACACATCGACTGGCGGCTGCGGGCCTGACCTTCTGTTGCCGTGCCAATCAAAGTGGCAGCAGCGAGAAGTGTGGTTGCGGTGATGGTGATAAACTTATTCATGATTGCCTCCATTTGGCGGTGAGTGCTTGAACTTGCATCCGTTCTAAGCCTTGGTGCCTGAACGGTGGATGAATGGTTTGTTCATAGGGGCGGTTTGTGGCGCGGGCGTGGCCGTCTATTGCGCCAGTTTTCTCGCCAGATCGCGGGCAGCAGCAACCGCCGTTGAAAATGCGGCCTGCAAAAGATAACCTCCTGTGGGGGCATCATAATCCAACATCTCACCCACACAATAGTTTAGAGGTTGCGATTTCAACTGGCAGTTGCCATCAACCTCGCTCAAGGCCACACCGCCAGCCGTTGAGATGGCGCGGTCGAGACCCACAAATCCTTTCGGCATGAGCGATAGTTCCTTCACACTTTCGGCCAAGCTGCGCGACTTGTTTTCATAAAGCAAGGCAATGGCCTGGGGCGTGAGGCCCAGGGCTTTGCGCAGAAAATTGGATTGGCTCATCGATTCACGCGGATGGGACAGGCGTTGGGCAACGGCGTCATTCGACAATGCGGGTTTCAGATCGATCACCAAAGGCAAACCCGGATGCAGGCGCATGGCCTGCGAGAGTTGATAGATGGCACCACCTTCCAAGCCCTGTTCAGAAATGACCACTTCACCCTTGGAATGGGCGCTGCCATAGCGCAGGGAAAGATTCTTGAGCGGCATGCCAGCAAATTTTGTTTTGAAATGCTCTGTCCACGAAATAACGATGCGCCCGTTGGAGGGTTGCAGCGGATTGACCTTGATGCCAGCCGCTTTGAAGATTTCAACCCAGGCACCGTCACTGCCCATTTCGGGCCAGCTTGCGCCGCCCATGGCCAAAATAGTTGGTGTGCCATCAAACCCAAGCCAGCGCTGCCCCAGAGCGAGACGCACGCCTTGCACCTCCAGCCTGCGCAACCATGCACGCAACAGCGGCGAGGCTTTCATTGATTTCGGAAATACGCGTCCCGATGATCCAACGAAGGTTTCCTGGCCAAGCCCTTGGCACCATTTGATCAATGCGTCTGGCGGAAACGCCTTGATCAAGGGTGTGAGGAATTCTTGCGCCTCGCCGTAACGTGGCAAAAACTTGTCTGCTTGTTCAGAATGCGTGAGATTTAATCCGCCACGACCCGCCAGCAGGAACTTTCTTGCTGGTGACTTTTTGTGTTCAAGAATTGTGACTTGGTGGCCAGCCGCAGAAAGCACTTCCGCAGCCATCAAACCCGCAGGCCCCGAGCCCACTACGGTGACAGGACTTCCCATTGGTTAAACCTTCTCAATAGGACGCGTCGAAATAACCTTCAGCATCCTGACTGTAAAATTCAACGTCTTCGATACGGCCTTGCCCCAAGCTCATATCTTCAGTGGTGGTAATTAATTGCATGCCCAGGCGCAGTGCCAGCGCCTTTGAAGCACGATTCGGTTTCATGATTTTACACCAAACCGTTTTGGCGCGTAAGCGTTCAAAGGCGATACCCAACAAGGCATAGCCAATTTCCGTGCCGAAGCCTGCTTGCCACAGTGCTGGATGCAGGCCCCAGCCAATTTCAAACTTGTTTTCGTTTTGCGCAATCAGAAAGCCATCGCCAACCACTTCACCGGAATGGCGCTCTTCTGCGGCCAAGTGAAAAACATGGCGACGCTTATCACCCTGTGCCGCAATTTGGCGTGACACAAACGCCTTCACTTCACTTTCATTTCGCATGCGCTGCATGATGAAGCGTTGGTAGCGCGGCTGTGTCAAAAAACCGGTGAGGTCGCGCACGTCCGCTTCTTGAAATTCACGCAAGAGCAAGTGGGGCGTTTTCACGCTGGGCAAAGTGATTTGTGTAAGCACAGGTTCTTCTTAGCACCACTTTTGTGAAGGGGGTGAGAACTTTGGTCACTGGTTAACGTGGTTGCTGTCACACGCTGTTGTCAGTACAAGACCAATACAGATGTCTAATCATCCTAAAGTTGAGGGCGGGCAGCGCCGCTTTGCTGTGCAGCCGTTTTGGAGAAGGAATACAATCATGAATGACAAAAACGAAACCACAGCAGGCAAATGCCCAGTGATGCATGGCGCGGCAGGTGGCCCCGCAAATAAAGATTGGTGGCCCAACCAAATCCATTTTCAGGCGTTGCATCACCATTCCGCATTGTCTGACCCATTGGGGCCGAAGTTTGATTATGCCAAAGAATTCAAGAAGCTCAATCTCAAAGCGTTGAAGAAAGACCTGAACGCCCTGATGAAGAAATCACAGGATTGGTGGCCCGCTGATTTTGGCCATTATGGCCCCCTCTTCATTCGCATGGCCTGGCACAGCGCTGGCACTTACCGTGTAGCTGATGGCCGCGGTGGTGCAGGTGCTGGGCAGCAACGCTTCGCTCCGCTGAATTCTTGGCCTGACAATGGAAATCTGGATAAGGCGCGCCGCCTGCTTTGGCCCCTGAAGCAGAAATATGGCAACGCCATTTCCTGGGCGGATTTGATGATCCTCGCAGGCAACTGCGCTTTGGAATCGATGGGTTTCAAAACCTTTGGTTTTGCTGGTGGCCGCGCTGATGTGTGGGAACCAGAGGAAGATACCTATTGGGGCGCTGAATCCAAATGGCTGGACGACAAGCGCTATGCCGAAGGCCGCAAATTGGAGAACCCACTGGCTGCCGTGCAGATGGGCTTGATCTATGTGAACCCAGAAGGCCCCAACGGCAATCCTGATCCGGTGAAGGCGGCCATTGATATTCGCGAAACTTTTGCGCGCATGGCGATGGATGATGAGGAAACCGTGGCCCTGATTGCCGGTGGCCACAGCTTTGGCAAGACCCATGGTGCGGGGCCTGCAACACTTGTTGGCGCTGAACCTGAAGCAGCTTCCATTGAAGCCCAGGGCTTGGGTTGGAAATCCGAATATAAAAGCGGCAAAGGCACTGATGCCATCACCAGCGGCTTGGAAGTGACGTGGACTTCCACGCCCACAAAATTCAGCAATGACTTTTTTGAAAACCTTTTCAAATTTGATTGGGAATTGACCAAAAGCCCCGCAGGTGCCCACCAGTGGCAGCCCAAGAATGGCGCTGGCGCTGGCACGGTGCCTGATGCATTTG
>Ga0209069_10000201_pt1 | contig 24801 bp, 27 predicted proteins | sample Str013_2_FD_187202 | JGI IMG/M metagenome (GOLD analysis project Ga0209069, IMG submission 187202) | Freshwater sediment microbial communities in response to fracking from Pennsylvania, USA - Straight Creek_MetaG_SC_2013 (SPAdes) (version 2) | ecosystem: Environmental > Aquatic > Freshwater >...
ACCTGAAACGTCTGCTTTACGCAGCGGGTTAGAGCGTTCGAAGCGCGGGCGCGTTCGAACTGAGGCGGTTCAAAACGCAAGCGCTGAAAACATTTGGGGCGCTGGTGGGCACCCCGGTTCATCTGGGCCAAGCCCAACCTCAAGATGCGCGGCCTATAGGGGAAATGGTAGCAAAGGGCAACACCTCAAAACGCCCCTCATCCTGGCTTCCGCTGCGGCAGCAATTGTCATAGGTTGGATCATGACTTCATCCTTCGCCGATAGCTATTTGGGCAAGCTGCGCGCCAAAGTTGGCTCACAACTTTTGCTCGTTCCCGGCGCGCGCGTGGTTTTGGAAAATCCGGCAGGAGAAATCCTGCTCCAGAAGCGAAGGGACTTTGGCCTCTGGGGATTGCCGGGCGGCAATGCTGAAGAGGGGGAAGGGCTGGAGGCCGTCGCGGCGCGCGAAGTTCTGGAAGAAACGGGATTGACGGTGGCGGACCTGAAGCCCTTCGGCTTTGGCTGCAATCCAGCCTTGGAAACCATTACATTCCCTAACGGTCACAAGTGCCAATTCTTCGGATTGAATTTTTATAGCCGAAATTTTTCAGGCGATCTCAGAATGGGCGATGATGAAAGCCTGGCGCTCAAATGGTTCTCGCGGAGCAGCCTGCCGGAGATGTTGCCCAATATGCGCGCAAGCGCTTTGGCTTATGATCGGTTTTTGAAATCAGGCATCTTTCAGATGATCTGATAAACCGTCCGCCTCAACCCTTCGCCTTCCTCTCAACCGCCTTACCATCCGCCACTGCATAAATCTTGCTGGCCACCCGCGTCCAGGCCGGGCGGTGGGTGATGGCGATGATGGTGAGCTGCCCGCGCAGATCGGCAATATTGGCGCAGATTTCAGCCTCGGTTGCTTCATCCAAAGCGCTGGTCACTTCATCGAGCAACAACAGCTGGGGCTTGCACACCAGCGCCCGCGCCAATGAAAGCCTTTGGCGTTGGCCGCCCGAAAGCCTTGCCCCCATCGTGCCGATGGGCGTGTGAACCCCCTTGGGCAGGGCCTTCACAAATTCACTCGCCCCCGCAAGGCGCAAGGCTTCGAGCGCGTCTTGCTCGGAAAGTTCTGGGTCACCTAAAGTGATATTATCCAGAACCGTGCCTTTGAGCAGCGTCAACTCCTGCGGCACATAGCCAATCATGCCGCGCCAGGCTTTGAGGCTGATGTCATTGAGATCAACACCATCAATCAAAATCTTCCCAGAGGCAGGGCGGTTGAAACCCACAACCATGTCGACCAAAGTTGTTTTGCCAGCGCCCGATTGACCAATCAGAACGGTGATGCTTTTGGCGGGTATAATGATGTTGATATGGCTGAGAATGCGCTTCTCGCCATAAGAAAAACTCACCCGTTGAAAACTGATCGCTTGCCTAAGCGAAGGCTGCAATACACCGGTATCAACTTCGGCTTCGGTGTCCGCCTTGTTGATCACGCCATAGACACCGAAATATCCCGATGAAGCCATGGTCGCATCCTGCAAGTTCAATTGCACGCGCTTGATAATATCAACCAGCTGATAAAAAATAACACCCACAACCAGCAACTGCGACAGCGGCGTGTGAAAGATTTCAACAGCGACATAAACGCCTGAGATCACCATCAACGCCCCGAGAATGTCTTGGCCATGATAGATCGCATGGCGCGCCACCATCATGGTGATGATAGCGCCGCGCAGATCAGCAATTGATGTCATGAAGGCATCAACAAACCGCCCCTGTCGGGCCATCGATTTCAACGGCTTCATATTGGCGATGACATCCTGAACGCCAGACGCAAGCTGCGTGGATGTGCTGAACTGATTGATGCTGGCGGCCTGCGCGCGGCGTAAAATATAAGACAGTGGCCAAGCCAGTGCAGCCACCGCAAACAAACAAAACAACACCAGCGGAATCGAAACCAGAAAGGCGGTGGTCAACAGACCCAGCCCGACAATGATGTTGACGACCAGTGCCGCCACCAGAAAATAAGCATCGCCAGCAATTTGCGATTGCGCCGCGACCATCGTGGATATTTCGCCCGGCTGGTGGTCGATAAAATAAGACCAACCCGCATTCATCGTCGACTTCAGCAGACGTGTGCGAATGGCCGATGCCACATTGGCCACAGAAATGGCAACAAAGCGCATGGCCAAAAAGGCAATGACCGACTTCAGGACAAGCGCAACACCCAACATGATCAGCAGATGCGTAAAGCTCGGCGCAATTTTCAACCAGTCGAAACCGGATAAAATCATCCGCCCGAGGAAAGAACTGTTGGCCCCTTGATCGGCCGTCATCTGACTGGCCAGAGGCACCAAGGCGCCCATACCCAAAAGATCTGAGAGGCTCGAAAGAATGATGGCCAGTGTCACCAAAATCGGTCGTGCACCAGGTGCTGACCAAAAGATGGTGATAATTTTTTTGAACACGCGTGAATTTCCGTTATCGATTTTGCGCAATTCAAAGAAAGTACGAAGCGCAATAAGCCAAGTGGTAACTGGCGGAAGAAGAGGGATTCGAACCCTCGGTAGGCTATTAACCTACGCACGCGTTCCAGGCGTGTGCCTTAAACCACTCGGCCATCCTTCCGTTCGGGCGTTGCCTAGCTGATTGTGCCAGTGGGTTCAAGCATTTGTGAAAGCCAGAGAAATTCTCTCCCATTTCATGTTGTCACGCGATAAGGTCAGATCAGCCATCATGAAAGACCCATCTTCCTCATCGCAACGGGCCCTCGAAAACATCGAACGCCTCGCGCGCCTCATGCGCAGCGCGGGCCATTCTCTGGGCTTGGTGCCTGCGCAGTGGGATGTTCTGCGGTATTTCGCAAGGGCCAATCGCTTTTCTGATTCGCCGATTGCGGCGGCGCATTATCTTGGCACCACCAAAGGCACGATCTCACAAACCATCTTAGGGCTTGTTCGCAAAGGCTTGTTGAAAAGCCAAAGCCGCGGCAGCGATGCCCGCTCTGTCGCTGTGGGTTTAACCGACAAAGGCAAAGACTTAGCCACGCGTGACCCGTTGGCCGCCCTGGGCCAGGATCTCGTGGAGCTGAAAGAGAAAACCGCAAAACACTTCGGCAGGGCCGTGGAGGAATTGCTCAAAAGTGAAACACAACGGCAAGCCAAACCAAACTTTGGGGCTTGTGTGGATTGCCGCTTTTTTCTCAACGGCAGAGAAAAGGCCTGTGCCAGCTTTGGCGAGCGATTGCTCCAAACCGATCTCGACAGGCTTTGTTATAAGTTTCGAGCTTCCAAATCTGAAGGGAAAAATAAAAAGGGCCAGACCATCACCTGATCTGGCCCGGGGACTTTTTATTTCGACAACTTAGCTCGTGCAGACCGCAGCACCATTCATGCATGTTAAAGTTGGTGTCGAACGCAGGCGCGAAACGATTGACTGGTTGATCACAAAGCTGGTTGAACCCATCAGATTAGACCCCATAAACTGCGTGATGACAGGCGAATATGTCATGCAGGAAACCGATACGATAATATCGTTTCCGCCTGCCATCAGCGCCGCATAGCCCGTCGTATCCGGTGCATTACAGGCGGGCCCAATGCCGTTGCCAACGTTCCAACGTGGAGTCGGCGCGCCATTTTTCATATAATATCCATAAACGTCAACATGAACATTGGCCTGCTGCGTAGCAGTTGGCATGATGATGTCTTTGGCGTTGAAAATATCAATCACCGTGGCGCGTTGAATTGTCGTCTGATATTGTGAAATCGTGTCACTGACGGTCGACGCAATCGACGTCATCCGACGGTTGGAAGTGATCAATTCCACAACGTCGATCATACTGAAGTAAATCAGAGACATCAGCGGCAAAATGAATGCTGCCTCAATGGCAGCCATGCCCGATTGTGATCTAAGAAAAGATTTTTTCATGTTCTTGTCCATCATGGTCAGCAAGCAGCTTGTCCGGCACCCGGAAAGGGTTCGTTTTGAAATATTGAAACAGCCGAAAGGCGACGGGTGGTCGTTCCGGGCAGGTTTGCAAAGGCACTCATGCCAAACATCACTGTGTTCCAATCATAGGTCAGAACCACGGCCGCAGGCTGGGAAGGCTGCCCGGTTTTATAGCAGGGGCCCCTGGTTATAGTGCTTCCAACCGTTGGCCCGATTTGGATCAAGGCCGGCAAATTGGCCTTCAACGTTGCAAAGTTTGCTTCTGATTGAACATAGACAGTCAAGTTGCTCGCACAATTCACAACGGCAGGCGCATTGAGGCAAATCTTGTTTTTAAAGGCCGTTGAGCTGATCGGCGTTGTCTGGGCTTGGCCAGTGCGAACCCAGCGCGCGGCATCTGCAGCCGCCGCCTGCATTGAATATTCCGTAAACAACATCATGCCCGTTTCAAGCATGCAACCGAGCAACAAGATAAATGGCGGAGAGACAAGAGCAAATTCAATCGCGGCAATGCCTTTATCGGAAGCTCCAAATTTCTTGCTTCTTTTGCGCCAGCGCCGCGCCAAGCCGTTCCACATTATAGCCTCCAACCCAAACCGAATTCAAATGTTCAGAAGCCATGACTAACAGGGGAATCTTGAAGGCGCCTGAAGAAACAGATTAAAATTTTAAATGTGTTCCAAGGGGTCAGATTATAAATGAATAAGTCGCTATTCAGCCTTTCATCAGGCGCGCAGAAATATCATTTGAAATTGATTACTGGGGCGGTACCGCGTTGGCCGCAGACTTTTGTGTCAGATCAGACGTTTTAACGCCCGTCTTGTAATCGTTCTTTTGACGGTTTGATCCGACGACTTTGCCCATCCAATCCGCATTGTCGCCAACCATCATGTTGACTTCGCAACTTGGCGCGCAGGAATAGCTGTAACGCTGGGCCGGGCTGGCAGACGATCCGACAAACAAGCTCAACTGGTTGGAGGTATTATGAGAAACAGTGACATCGAAATCCACCAGCTTGTGGCCATTGGTATCGAAGATCACCAGGTTGGTTTCGCCAAATGAATGGCCATGTAGAATGATTTGACGGCCGTTGAGGGAAACATCGGCAATTGAAGGGTTGCCAACAATAATGCTGCCAACGTCGCCGGTCAGCAGCATCGGTTGGCTCTGATCCATCTCAACGATCAGCGGCGTGCCGGCTTGTGCGGACGAAAATTGCGCCAAAGTCAGAAATGCTGTCGCACAGGCCAGTCGATTGAAATGTTTCATCATGTTCAAATTCCTTCTTGGGCCTGAGTCGGCCTGAAATCGTAAACGAAGGATTGCCCGATAATGATGAATCTTAGGTTACCGAGGGCGAAACGAAAAAGACGGAGCATTTTTTCGCAAGGTTAACCCCTCCTTTACGCTGATCGTGGGAAAGTCTCGTTCAGTTTAAAAAATTATCGAGGGTCGAAAGATGTTTCACGGGCTTTCATTATATCTATTGCCGACTTTACTGATCGTCGCGGCGACAAGTGATGTCATGTCGCTCCGCATCCCAAATTGGTTGACCTTGCTGACGGCGTTGTTGTTTTTTCCCATGGCCTTGGCCACCCAAATGCCCTTGCCCGAGTTTGGTTCACACCTGTTGGCTGGCGTTATTCTTTTCGCGGCAGGCTATATATTCTTTCAACTTGGATGGTTCGGCGGCGGCGACGCCAAGCTGATGGCAGCAGCAGGCCTTTGGTTTGGGACAGCCAAAGTTGTGCCTTTCTTGGCTCTGACCGCGCTCACCGGGGGCATTCTGGCAATGTTCCTGGGCCTGTGGTCGACACTCATGATGTCCTGGGAACTTGAAGGCGAAGGCTTTGTTCTCGCAAGGTTGGGCGGCAAACTCCGCCAGCTCAAACCCAATATTCCATATGGATTTGCTTTGGCCCTAGGCGGAATTCTCGCTTTTAAGGACACTTGGTGGGTCAATGGCCTGTCTTGAAATGATCTGCGTCTCGTTAACCTTAACTTGACCTTTGCGCGTCAAGTTAAAAAAGGGTTGGTGCCAGTGGTGCCTTGTGAGGAAATGAAATGAGTAGAATGCGTACGGTGGCGCTAGCGGGTGCTGTGATGTGTGCAGTCGTTGCTGGCTTGATGGCCAAGAACGTCCTGAGCCGCAAACAGGATGTGAAGCAGGAAATCGTCAACACGGTACAAACCGTTGACGTGCTGGTTGCGACCAAAGACATCCTGATGGGCGAAAAGCTCATTGAGGGCACCCTTGCTTGGAAAAGCTGGCCCAAAGACAATGTGATGCAAAGCATGATCACCCATGATGCCAAGCCCGATGCCCTGAAGGACTTTGCTCAAGCCCGCGCCCGTCTGCCTCTGTTTAAAGATGAACCGTTGATCGATAAGAAAATCGTGCAAGCTGGCGCTGGTGGCTTTATGAGTTCGGTCCTGCCCAAGGGCATGCGCGCCATTTCCGTTGCGGTCTCACCACGCTCTTCTGCTGGCGGTTTCATTCTGCCAAATGACAGAGTGGATGTCATTCTGACGCGCAAGCTCACCGATGGCAAATCCTCTACACCCATTGTGCATAGTGAGACTGTTGTTTCCAACGTTCGGGTTCTGGCCGTCAACCAGGTGTTCCGCCCAACAGCGGACAATGATCCCGTCACTGTTGAAAAAGGCGAAAATGCCACGCTTGAACTTTTGCCAAGGCAATCGGAGATTCTGGCCCAAGTCGAATCATCCGGCGAACTTTCCCTGGCGTTGCGTTCCATTGCAGAGCGCGATGGCCTCAGCGCCGACCAAGACGTTCCCCAACTCTCTGAAAAATTTCAAGACAAAGCCAAAACCAAAACGGGCTCGGGCGATCCTCTCTTTGTTCGCGCTGGTGTCGAAACCTATGCAGCTTCGCAGTGAGTTATCAGTCATGAAAAAAATTGTGCCGCGTTCACCAATGACGAAATTGACCAGCAGCCTAGCCGCTTTGGCAGCGCTGCTTCTGTCATCGCTGCTTCTCGTCGGGCCACTCACCATAAAGTCGGCGCTGGCAACCGATATGGCGCCTGCGACAGCGGCCGAGGGCGGAAAATCTTTCCGCATAGCGCTGAACAAGTCAGCCGTTGTGACATTGCCTGAAGATGCCAAGGATGTCGTCGTTGGCAATAATGAAATTGTTGACGTGGTCGTGCGCAATAAAAACACGGCCTATCTCTTTGCCCGCAAAACCGGATCGACCAACGTCTTCTTCTTTGGCGCTGATGGCCATCAGATCATGGCGCTTGATCTTGAAGTGGCCATTGACACGCAAGCTTTGCAGAATCTTATCCGACGGACGCTGCCCGGAACACACATCACCGTTGATGTGTTGGGTGCAAACGTTGTGCTGGGCGGCATTGCCATGAATGCCCAGGAAGCCAAAACGGCTCTTGATCTGGCCAATGAATATATTGGCCAGCCCATCACTGTCACCACGGCAAGTGGTGTCACCACGTCAACGGGCGCTGGTATCATCGTCAACACTATTAAGATCGCCGGCGAAGACCAGGTGATGCTGCAAGTGAAGATGGTCGAAATTCAGCGCGATGTTTTGAAGCAATGGGGCGTCAACTTTGGTGCCGTTCTCAATGCCGGCTCTTTCGCCTTCAACCTTTCCAACGTAAATCCGCTGGGCAGCGTTCCGATGTCGCCTTTCCAAGGCTTTGGCGGATCATTTTCTGATGGCAGCGGCAACAGCTTCACCAGCATCATCAAAGCCATGGAAAGCGATGGCATGTTGCATACGTTGGCAGAGCCAAATTTAACTTCAGTCTCTGGCCAATCGGCGTCTTTCAAAGCCGGCGGTGAGTTTCCATACCAGACCTGCCAGATCACCAGCACCACGCGTCAATGTGAAATCAAGTTCAAGGAATATGGTGTTGGGCTCGATTTCACACCAACTGTTCTCAGCGCCGGTCGCATTAATCTAAAAATTCACACCGCAGTGAGCGAGTTGACAGACATTCAAACCGGTTCAATCGATAACGCCGGCGCAATTCCAAGCGTGAATGTGCGCGCTGCGGATACGGTTCTTGAAATGCCTGATGGCGGATCGATGATGCTGGCAGGCCTGATCCGCGAAAGCACGCGCCAGAAAATCAATGGCGTTCCGGGCTTGCGCAAAATCCCAATTCTGGGAACCTTGTTTCGGAGCCGCGAGTTCATTTCCAATCAAACCGAACTTGTTGTGATCGTCACACCCCATATCGTGCGCAGCGTTGCCCAGAAGCAATTGGAAGTGCCTGACAAAAATCTCAACCTATCGAGCGAAGCCCAAGGCATGTTCATGGGCCGGCTCAACAAAATTTATGGCAACAAAGAACGTGTTCCAAGCGGCAATTACGACAGCAATGTCGGCTACATTGTTGAGTGAGTGGAGAATTGATCATGATTTTTAAAAGTTTCAAATTCCCCCAACTCGTGTCTGGCCCATTGATCGCTTTGGCGGCCTTGAGTCTCGGCGGCTGCATGGCCGACCAGATGTTCAGCGATGACGGCATTCGCGCCAACACCCATGCGTCAGACAATTATCCGATCACCTTGGCCAAAGGCCCGCAAACACTTGAAATTGCTTCAGCAGGGGGAACATTAAACCCCGATCAGGTGAACGCGGTCAAAGGCTTCGTCAATCAAGCCTCGCAAGCCGGGGTGACACCCATGACAGTGTCGCGGCCCAGTGGTGGCGGCGCTTCAGCGCGTGTTGCAAGTGAAGTGGCTTCAGTGATGATGAGTCAAGGCGTGCCGCGCAACCGTGTCGCCTTCAAAATCTATCCCGGCCCGGCTTCGGGTTCCATCAGGATTTCATATATTTCATCCTATGCTAAAACCAAAGCCTGTGGCAATTGGCCGACGGATTTTGCGGATACGAACCAAAACACCTCTTATGAAAATCTCGGCTGTGCCGTGCAAGCAAATATTGCGGCAGAGATTGCAAATCCCGAAACACTTGTGGCGCCGCCCGCTTCTGATTTGAAAAATTCTGCATCGGCTGCCGCCGCCATTGGCCGGCAGTCAGCCGCCGTCAACAGCGTTACGCTTCCCTCAAACTATGTCTACGCACCTTAAATTCCTCTGTTACTGGAAAACCTCCCATGACGACTGCCACGGCACTTGATCTGAATCTGAACGCGACGAATGAGAAATTTCCGGTGGCCATTGTGCCGCGGATCAACGTCGGCGTTTTCTGTGACAATCCGCAATCTGCCGCAGTCATGCAAGCTGCGGCAACCGACAGGCGCATGTCAAAAGCCCATATCAATCTTCAAATGGGCGGAACTTTGGGCGCAGCGCAATATCATTCACAAGAACCAACCCCGCATGTCATCATCGTTGAGTCCCATGGTGACCGAACCCAAGTGATGAACGAACTCGGCAAGCTTGCGGAAGTCTGCGGCCCCGAAACCAAAGTCATTGTCATCGGTCACGTCAATGACATTTTGCTCTATCGTGATTTGATGAAGAACCATGTCAGCGATTATATCGTGGCACCTTTCACATCACTGCAAATTATCGAGACGATTGCCTCAATCTATAACGACCCAAAGGCCAGCCCACTGGGCAAGGTCATCGCCTTTGTTGGTGCGAAGGGTGGCGTAGGGTCTTCAACGCTGGCCCATAACATTGCTTATGCGACGTCACAAAATCTGGCCATCGAAACGATACTCACAGATCTTGACCTGTCTTTCGGCACGGCTGCCCTGAATTTCAATCAAGATGGCGGCGGCACTTTCTATGAAGCCCTGCAAGCCCCAGACCGCGTTGATCCTACGCTTTTGGATCGTTTGATGTCCAAGCTCGGCAACAAGCTAAGCCTGCTGAACGGGCCGGGTTCTGTTGATCGTGACATGACGATTGAAGCCCATTCTGTTGAAACGGTAATGAACATTGTGCGCCAGGCAGCACCAGCCATCATCGTGGATGTGCCCAACATGTGGGCACCCTGGGTCAAATATACTTTGATGAATGCCGATGAAATTGTGATCACCGCAACGCCGGAATTGCCCAGCTTGCGAAACGCAAAAAATTTGATTGATCTTTTAAAAGTGGGCCGCCCGAATGACCGTCATCCGCGCTTGGTACTGAACCAGGTTGGCGTTCCCAAGCGGCCTGAAATCCCAGCAGCCGAATTCGCCAAAGCTTTAGGTGTTGTGCCCGCAGCCATCATTCCGCACGACCCGCAAACTTTTGGTCTTGCCCAGGGCAATGGCCAGATGATTTTTGAAGTTGCACCAAAGTCTAAGGCAGCTGAAATCATGACGGGTCTGGCCGAGCAACTTGCCGGGATTACCAAACCATCGGCCAAAGCCCAGCGCTTTGACCTTGCGGCCCTGATGCAGAAATTACCTTTGCTGAAGAAAAAAGAAGGATAAAAAATGTTCGGCAAGAAATCGGATACGGGCGTTTCGCCAGGAATTGTTTTACCGCAACCCGCTGGTGGCGCAAAACAGCACGTGCCTGTGGCTGGTGCCAGTGTCCCTGATCTCAAAGTGAATGCAGCCAAGCCTGCTGTGCCGGCGACACCACAAGCCGCCAAGGCTGCGCCTGAGGCGCGCCAAAAATCAGACTCATACTACGACATAAAAACCACCATTTTTAACGCGCTGATCGACGCCATTGACTTGACCCAACTGGGGCAGTTGGACCGCGAAGCCGCGCGCGATGAAATCCGCGACATCGTGAACGAAATTATCTCGCTCAAAGATGTTGTGATGTCGATTGCCGAGCAGGAAGAACTGCTCGAAGACATTTGCAACGACGTTTTAGGCTATGGGCCCTTGGAGCCTTTGTTGGCGCGCGACGACATCGCCGACATTATGGTCAACGGTGCCAACACCGTGTTCATCGAAGTTGACGGCAAAATGCAGAAGACAGGCGTGCGCTTTCGCGACAACGCCCAGCTTTTGAACATTTGCCAGCGCATCGTTTCGCAAGTTGGCCGTCGTGTGGATGAAGCCAGTCCGATCTGCGACGCCCGCTTGCCCGATGGCTCACGCGTCAACGTCATTGCCCCACCTCTGGCCATTGATGGCTGCGCCCTCACCATTCGTAAGTTCAAGAAGGATCGCCTAAAGCTGGCGGACTTGACAAAATTCAAATCAATTACGCCTGAGGGCGCGACGATTTTGGAAATCATTGGCCGTGTCCGCTGTAATATTTTGATTTCGGGCGGCACAGGCTCTGGCAAGACAACGCTGCTCAACTGCCTGACGGGTTGCGTTGATCATGATGAGCGCATCATCACCTGCGAAGACGCAGCCGAACTTCAGCTGCAACAGCCCCACGTCGTGCGCCTCGAAACCCGCCCACCAAACTTGGAAGGCGAAGGCGCCATCACCATGCGCGATCTCGTCAAGAACTGCCTGCGTATGCGCCCCGAACGCATCATCGTCGGCGAAGTCCGTGGACCAGAAGCTTTTGACTTGTTGCAAGCCATGAACACGGGCCACGACGGTTCAATGGGAACCCTCCACGCCAATTCACCACGTGAAGCCATCTCGCGTTTGGAATCAATGATCACCATGGGTGGTTTCTCGCTGCCCTCAAAGACCATTAAAGAAATGATCGTGGGTTCGATTGACGTCATTGTGCAAGCCACGCGTCTTCGCGACGGTTCGCGCAAAATCACCCATGTGACCGAAGTGGTCGGCATGGAAGGTGATGTGATCATCACCCAGGATCTTTTCATCTATGACATCGTTGGTGAAGACGCCAATGGCAAGATCGTCGGCCAACATCGCTCCACCGGCATTGCGCGGCCCCATTTCTGGGATCGTGCGCGCTACTACAACGAAGAGCGCCGCCTTGCCGATGCTCTGGAAAAAGCTGAACAACGCAACCCCAATGACAAGAATTAAAATTCAGAGGATTGAAGATGTTTTTCGGGGATGATTTAATCGGCACGGCTTTTATGGTGATGGTAGCCCTTGCAGTCGGCGGAATAGCTTTCGCGGTGATCGCCCCGATGTTGAGCGGCTCTGCCAGCGCCAATCGCATGAAGGCCATTGCCGGCGATAAAAAAGAAGGCAGCAGCTCTTTCCGTAGCCGCTGGCAAGAAGACCAGAAAGATTCTCGTCGCAGACAAGTTCAAGATTCCTTGGCGGAGATTAGCCAGAAGGAAAAGAAAAAGAAAAAACTGTCCTTGCGTATGCGCATAGATCAGGCCGGTCTGACGATAACGCCGCGTGCATTTTATACATATTCCGCCATTGTCGGCGCGATTTTTACCGTGGCCGCACTCGTATTAGGTGCGCCGCTCCTCGTTGCAGCCATTGCACTGTTTGTAGGATCGCTGGGCTTTCCGCGTTGGGTTTTGGGCTATTTGCGCAAACGCCGCCAGAGCAAATTTCTTGATGACTTTGCCGACGCGATTGACGTTTTGGTGCGTGGTCTGAAGTCGGGCCTTCCAGTTTCTGAAGCAATGAAAATCATTTCAACCGAACAGGGTGACCCGGTGGGTCCAGAATTCCTGGAAGTCGTCGAAGGACAACGCATCGGCATCCCACTGGATCAGGGCGTTGAACGCATGGTTGAGCGCATCCCGCTGGCAGAAGTCAACTTTCTGGCCATTGTGATGACCATTCAATCCAAGACGGGCGGTAATCTCTCCGAAGCACTTTCCAATCTTTCGAAAGTTCTGCGTGATCGCAAGAAGATGAAACAAAAGGTCCAATCCGTCAGCCAGGAAGCCAAGGCTTCGGCGGCGATCATTGGTGGCATACCCTTTGCCATTGGCGGAATTGTATCTCTCTCTAATCCTGCTTACCTTTACCCGCTCTTCCATACGCATATAGGCAATTTGCTGGTAATGGGTTCGGGCGTCATGATGCTTTCAGGCGGTCTCATCATGCGCAAAATGATAAATTTCCAACTGTGATGGCGGCGGAAAAGAAATAATCATGCAATTTATCTATAGTCTAATGGAAATCAACACGTTGATCACAGCACTGGCGGCTTTGGCTGCCTTTGCGACAGTGATTACGTTCGCAGCGCCCTACTTTGAAAACGACAAGCTTGCAGGGCGAATCCAACTCGTGGCCTCCGAGCGCGAAAAATTGAAAGCAGCCCAGCGCGTTTTGCTCGATAATACGGCATCGCGGCTTCGCGATAAGAATTCGACGGGCATTTATGCTCAGCTGGTTCGAACCTTGAACCTCAAGAAGGTGTTTGAAGCCGAATCTTCGCGGGACTTGCTGCGTACGGCCGGTTTGCGTAGCGAGCGACACTTGACCATGTTCCTAGCCTTCCGCGTCATTGCGCCAATCGTTGTTGCGGCCATAACTTTTATTTACTGTTCCACGACTTTTGCCAACCGATTTTCGCCTGGCATGCGCATCGCGATGGCTTTGATTGGCCTGGTCCTCGGTTCATATCTGCCAGCATTGCTCGTCAAAAACCAGACATCGAAGCGTCAGAAGTCGATCAAGGGAGCATGGTCAGACGCGCTCGACTTACTGCTGATCTGTATTGAATCGGGCATGGCGCTGGAGCCAGCCATGCAACGCGTCTCGAAAGAAATTGGCAGTCAATCTGTGCCCTTGGCCGAAGAAATGCAGCTGACAACCGCCGAGTTGGCCTATCTGCCTGATCGCCGGAAAGCTCTGGAAAATCTCGCCAAGCGCACAGGTTTGGAAACCGTGCGGTCGGTTGTGACCGCAATGATTCAATCCGAACGCTATGGTACGCCGCTGGGCACGGCAATGCGCACATTGGCCGAAGAAAACCGCAGAGATCGGATGTTCGAAGCGGAAAAGAAAGCAGCCTCGCTTCCGCCAAAGCTCACCGTGCCGATGATTCTGTTCTTTCTGCCGGTCATCTTTGTTGTGGTTCTTGGGCCTGCGATTATCCAGGTCATGGGTGCGAAATAATTCGGGCCCCTGATCCTGTTTCACCGCATCAGGCTTGACAACCCATGCTGCGTCTTATTCCAATGAAATGGCCGCACGATAAATTGCCACACAGCCATCCAGCCGGCAATTGTCGCCATCAGCCAATAGAACGGCATAGTCGCCAGCGTTACGCCAAAGCCGGCAAGGCCTTTGCGCCTTGCAGCACGCGCCCCACACAAGATTGAAATACCGCCCCCGACCAGCATATTGCCGATGAAAAAACCATTGAGCAAAAATAGGGAGATACCCTGACTGTCTGGCGCCGTCACATCGTGATAAAGTGTTAGCGCCGTGAAAATGAAAAACACGGGCTGCAATAGAGCTGAAAGAAATATGCCCAGAACTGTCGCCTGCAAAACCAACAAGCCCGAAAAACCCATCTCATCAATCACACCAATCGGGTTGCGCATATGAACCAGCCAGGTCTGCAAAAAACCTTTCAACCAGCGCGAACGCTGATGCAACCAATTCCTGAACTCCGTGTTGGCTTCTTCATACGTAATGCTGCCCAAGCTTCCGCTCTCAAATCCAAAGCGGGCCAGCCGAAAACCCAGATCGGCATCTTCTGTCATATTGAAGGGATCCCAACCGCCTACCAAGCGTAAGGCCCCGATACGAAAATGATTGGAGGTTCCACCAAGCGGCAGAGGCAGTTGATACTTCGCCAGCGCCGGCAGCAACAATTTGAACAAAACGGCATATTCAATGGCGAATTGCCGGGTCAACCAATTCTCATTGGGATTGTAAAACGCCAATTCCGCTTGCAGGCATGCCAGCGAACCCGGCGCAGTGGCAAAAGCCCTGGCGGCCGCGCGCAATTGCATCGGCTCGGGAATATCTTCTGCGTCATAAATCGTGAGCAAGCTGCCGCGGGCAAATTGCAAGGCGTAGTTCAAGGCCCTGGGCTTCGTTTGAGGCTTACCCGACGGAACGATGAGAACTTCAATGAAGGCGGGTATCTCCATGCCAGCCACGGCCCGCTGCATGGCTGTGTCTGTCTCTTCCAGCACCAGTTTGATATCGAGTTTCTCGCGGGGATAGTCGAGCGTACACAAGGCAGCGATCAATTGCGGGAGAACCCGCGTTTCTCGAAATGCCGGAACGAGAACTGAATAGATCGGAAGTTTGCGATCATCCAATTCGGCGGAGTCACGCGTTGTGGCTGGGGCCTCGTTCAAGGCCAGCAACCGTAGCCACGTCATTGACCAGAACAGAAGCGTAAAGCCAAAGCCAATTGCGATTGTGGATACAGCGGCGGGCAAAAGCCAATAGGCCGCCGTCAAAGTAATCACCAACAATAGCGCCACAAACACTTGGGCTGGGCTGAAACGGTGGTGCGCCGAAAAAATCGGCGCATGGTGGCGCAAGCCGTCAGTTGCTTCTTCGGTGAGCTTGCTGCTGAGAAACCTCCGCACTTCGGAATGAAAAAGCTCGGGCTTGATCCGCGCCACGATTTGGCTGGTCAGCGCGGAGGAACCATGAGCCCGCCACCCATGCGAAGGCGCGGCATCGGCATAAAGCGTCAAATGGGGCAGCCAAGCGATGGGCACCAGCCTGTTTTGCAGGGCAAAGGCCCTTTCGGCTGGCGTCATATGATCGAGAATTCGCCGCAGCAAGCTGCGCGGCACTTCGGGCAAGACAACGAGCGGCTCAGTCGCTATATCTTCGGCGGACCTCGGCAACGAGGTCAGTTCGTTAAAAGCGAACGCCTGATACTCTACGCTCATCACATCAACGCAGTAAACTCGCCATACCCCCATTTAAAGCTAAGCGCACTTCAAACTAAAGTTGCCAGAGGACAGAGATTGTATTTGAAAGTTGTCGCCCTAGCATTGGTTGTACTCTGGCCCGGACTCGCGCAGGCCACGGATGCTCTGCAATTTCCGCATTTTCGCCACGTGGATAAAGCGGTCCCTGAAACATCAGAGACTTTGCCCCAAAGCCTGACACTTCTGGCCGATCAGGATTTCGCACCTTTCAGTTTTAAAACTGCCGATGAAAAGCTGGCGGGCATTTCGGTGCAGCTCGGCCTTGCCGCCTGCGCCGAACTCAAAATCAAATGTGTGGTGAAACCAAAAGTCTTTAACGCCTTGCTTGATGGGCTGCGCCAGAAAGAGGGCGATGTCATTTTGGGCGGCCCCCAAGCCAGCGCCAAATTGGCCGAAGAGTTTCAGACCACCCGACCCTATTATTATTCCTATGCGCAATTTGCTATCCGCACCGGCACCAGCTTTCCGGGTGTGGACGCAAAATCGCTGGCCGGGCGCAGGCTGGGCTTTGTCAAAGGCAGTGGCCAAGAAACCTTTCTGAAAAAATTTTACGACCGCGCCAACCTCATTCCATTTTCAGGTGAAGATACTCTGCTCGAAACGCTGCGCACGGGTGGTTTGGATTTAGCATTTGCTGATTCAAGCCGCCTCGCCTTCTGGATCAAGGGCAGCGCCGCGCGCGGTTGCTGTGTTCCCTTTGGTGCAGCTTTCGCAGATAAGTCGAGCTTCACCCACGCACTGGTCATGGTGACGCGCCACGAAGACAACGTTTTGCGCGATGCCTTTGATGCGGCTTTGGACCGGCTTCAGGAAAAAGGCACTACAGCCAAAATCATGGCCACCTATCTGCCCTCAAGCCCGTTTTGAAAACGCCTGATCAAGCCCTGCGCAAATGCTTTTGACTAAACTTGGTCCCTGATAGACCAGCGCCGAATAAAGCTGCACAAGGCTGGCCCCGGCATTGATTTTTGCCAAGGCTGTCTCAGCATCAGAAATACCGCCCACGCCAATCAAAGGAATTTTGCCGCCGCTCATGGCGTGGAAATCTTTGAGGCAGCGCGTTGAAAGCTGAAACAACGGCTTGCCCGAAAGCCCGCCGGTTTCTTTGGCATGGTCAGAACGTAAAGCAGGCCGCGAAATTGTGGTGTTGGAAATGATCACACCATCGACAGCGCCGCCTGCACAAACATCCGCCACATCCTGCAAATCGTCCGGCGTCAGATCCGGCGCGATCTTGAGCAGCATTGGCACTTTGTTCTTCCGCGCCGCATGGAGTCGCTCCAACAGCCGCGATAAATCATCCTTGCCCTGAAGATTGCGCAGGCCCGGCGTATTGGGCGATGAGATATTGATCGTGAGATAACTGGCCACGTCGGAAAAAACGTCCAGTCCCTTCACATAATCGCCGATGCGATCAGCTGAGTCTTTATTGGCCCCGATATTCACACCCACAATTCCACCGCGCTGGCACCTTGCGATCAGGCGCTGCAACACGGCTGCGTGGCCTTCATTGTTAAAGCCCATGCGGTTGATGACTCCACCATCTTCGGTGAGGCGAAACAGCCGTGGCCGAGCACTCCCTGCCTGCGGCAGCGGCGTCACCGTGCCGATTTCAACAAAACCAAAACCTTGGGCCAGCATGGCATCGGGCACTTCAGCGTTCTTGTCAAAACCGGGGGCAAGCCCCACTGGATTTGGAAACTCCAATCCAAACACGCTGCACTTCAGGGCGGGCGAAGTGATGGGACCCTTGCCCAGCGGCGGCGCATGTTTCAGCGCCTGAATGGTGAGCCGGTGCGCCTGCTCAGCGTCTAACGCGTGGAGAAACGGTTTTGCCAGTGCAAACGCCAGGCTCATGAAAACGTCTCCGCCGGAAAATCATGCGCCACGCCGTTCCATGGCAGGGGCTTGGCCCAGAGAATTTCGCTGGCGGCAATTTTCCCATAGACATGCGGGAACAACTGCCCGGCGCGCGAGGTTTCCCATTTCAACCTATCGCCCAGTGTCATTGGATCAACCGCAAAAAGCATTAAATCGCCGCGCCCGGCAAAATGCAGCCGCGCCGTTTCTCGCACTTGCGCGGCCGTTGAGAAATGAATGAATCCATCACGAAAATCGATGGCAGCGCCCTTGAATGCACCCTCTGCCGCAATTGCCGCAAATCCCGCGTGGTCGATAATCTTGAAAATATTCGGCATCATGGCACTCAATGAATTTTCACATAACTTGCAAAACGGCCTTGTCAAACGAGATATTTAGAGGTAAAACTTCCTAGGACAAGCCAATTTTGCTATTTTTGTAGGATTTTAGGATGTTTACACATAAGCAGGTGTGGGGCGCAATCGATACGATCGCGGATCGCTATGGTTTTTCAGCTTCCGGTCTGGCCAAGAAGTCGGGGCTGGATCCCACCTCATTCAACCCCTCAAAACGTTTAGGGCCAGATGGCCGCCCGCGCTGGCCAACGATGGAGTCAATCTCGCGTGTGCTCAACGCATCTGGCGCTTCGGTGGATGAGTTTCTCGACCTTTTGACCAGCAAGAAGGGCTCTGCCCCCAGGTTAAAGCAAATCCCGCTTCTGGGCCTCGCCAAGGCGGGCAAGGGCGGCTTCTTTGACGATTCAGGCTTCCCCTCCGGCACTGGCTGGGAAGAGATTGAGGTTCCGGGTGTGACCGACTCTGCCGCCTACGCGCTGGAGATCACCGGGGATTCGATGCAGCCGGTTTACCGCGAGGGCGATATTATCGTCGTCTCACCGGCAGCAACTGTGCGGAAGGGCGACCGCGTCGTGGTCCGCACCGCAGATGGCCAAGTCATGGCCAAGCTCATGCAACGCCAAACCGCCAGAACCCTGGAACTCGCCTCCTTCAACAAGGATCACGAAACCAAAACGCTGGACATGAAGGAAGTCGACTGGATGGCAAGGATCATCTGGGCGAGCCAGTAAAGGGTTTACGCCGCCGTTGCAGGCAGTGCTGCCATGGGCTCGGTCAGCACCGCATACAGCCCCTCAGCCGTATTATTGGCGCGCAGTTTTGCCAGGGCGGATGACGAACGCATGATGCGCGAAATCTTGGCAAGTGCTGTCAAGTGATCTGCCCCCGCGTGATCAGGCGACAAAAGTGCAAACACCAAATCCACCGGCTTGCCATCAACAGCATCATATTCAATCGGCGGCACCAGTTTGGCAAAAAAACCTGCCACCTGTTTCAGCCCGGCAATGCGCCCGTGTGGAATGGCAATGCCTTGGCCCAAACCCGTGGAACCCAATTTTTCCCGCGTCAGCAGCGTTTCAAAAATGATCCGTTGATCAACCGCAATCAGGCCTGCCAGCTGCTGAGCAATTTCTTGCAAAACTTGTTTTTTATTTGAGGCCTTGAGCTGCGGCACCACCGCGCGTGCATCCACAATGTCGGTAATCTTCATGCTCACATTCCTCAGACGCGGGCGGGTTGCCGTGGGTCCAGCCAGCCGATGTTGCCATCGGGCCTGCGGTAAACCACATTGAGGCGCCCTTCTTTCGTGTTGTGGAACAGAACGAAAGGTGTTGTCGAAATATCAAGCTGCATCACCGCTTCACCCACGGAGAGCTGCGGAATCACAGCCGCATTTTCCGCAATGATCGGCGCATGCAAACTCGTTGGCTCCTCATCGGAATGTTCTTCATGCGAGATCACATAGGCCATGGCTTCGCGCGGCTCATGGGCCACCCGCGGCGCACGGTGATGGTCCTTCAACCTTTGCTTATATTTCTTCAGTTGCTTTTCAAGATGTGAGAGCGCTGCATCAGCACAAGCCATCGGCTCGGTATTTTCCGCGTGGGCCTGCAAGTGCAATCCCGTGGCCAGATGCAAAGAACAATCTGCCAGAAACCGTCCGCGCTGTTTTTCCAGCGTGACGTTGCCATGCACGGAACCTTCAAAAAATCTTTCGCGAAAAGTTTGCAATCGCGTTTCGATATGCTGGCGCAATCCATCGCCGATATCGATATGCTTGCCGGTGATTTTGATCTGCATGGCGCTTCCTTGCTGACGTCCGGGGTAGCTCAAAAATGGTCTTCTGCGGCCGCTTCGTCAACAGCCACACACAATATTTTTCCAAGCCACAAAGATGACAAACTTGGCCGGTTCCGCGGCCGATGGTTCAATCCGGGCGGACACATAGGCGGCACCTTGGCCCCCGTCAACCCTGAACTATCGTTTCGACCGGGCCTCGCGGCGGCGCTGGACCGACGATAAAATATTGAGAGATTCCCGATATTTAGCAACAGTGCGCCGGGCAATTTCGACACTTTCGGCCTTCAATAAGTCCACCAGATCATCATCCGAAAGGATCTTCGCAGGCGTTTCGGCCGCAATCAGTTCCTTGATGCGATGCCGCACCGACTCGGATGAATGCTGCTCCACATTCACATCGCCTGAAGCAATGGCATTGGTGAAGAAATATTTGAGTTCAAACGTGCCACGCGGCGTCTGCATATATTTGTTGGAGGTGACACGGCTGACGGTTGATTCGTGCATCTCAATAGCATCGGCCACCATGCGCAAAGTGATGGGTCGCAAATGCGCAATCCCCAAAACCAGAAATGCATCTTGCTGCTTTACAATTTCCTGCGCCACTTTCAGAATCGTTCGGGCGCGTTGATCGAGGCTTTTGACCAACCAAGAAGCTTGGGCATGACATTCCGAGAGAAACTGCTTGTCTTCACCTTTGGCAGCGCCACCAAAAACCCGCGCAGCATATTGATTGTTGACCAAAACCCGCGGCAGAGTTTCGCTGTTCAATTCAACAAACCAAGTGCCATCCTGTGCGGCACGCACGCTGACATCAGGCACGACGGGTGAGATGGGGTCAGAGCCAAAGGCATGGCCGGGCTTGGGGTTCAGCTGGCGCAGTTCGGCAATCATATCATGCAGATCATCAAGGCTGACACCGCAGAGATTTTTCAAAGTCGGATAATCGCGCTTGGCCACCAGGGGCAAGTTCTCAATCAACCGCTCCATTGCCGGGTCAAAGTGGTTAAGCTCCTTGAGTTGCAAGGCCAGGCATTCTTTCAGATCAGCGGCAAATACACCAACGGGATCAAACGTCTTGAGCACCGCCAAAACCCGCTCAACATCTTGAGGGGCAGCGCCCAAGTTGCGCGCCATCGCGGCTGCATCGCCTGTGAGATAGCCCTGTTCGTTGACCATGCCGACAATGTGCTGGCCAATGAGCAAGTCATGTGCGCCGCGCAAATGCAAATTCAGCTGGCCAGTCAAATGTTCGGCCAAGGTTTCAGGCCGCGTGATCGAGGCCGCATAATCCTGGCCCTCGCCATCAAGCGACACAGCCCCACTGCCGCGCAACGATTGCCAGCCCGGATCAGGCCCCGGGCTCATCGGCCCGCTCGCCGTTGTGAGGTTGACGCCATCTGACGCCGAAAGCGCCCCATCGCCCTCATCGCCGCGCGCATCAGCTGCCGAGAACGGCGCATCGGGCACATCTGCAATTTGCATTGGCGCTGTGGCAGATTCCTGTGGCGCATCGGCCCTGTCCAGCAACGGGTTGCGCTCTAACTCTTGATCAATAAAAGCCTGAACTTCAATGCTGCTCATCTGCAACAGCTTGATCGCCTGCTGCAACTGCGGCGTCATCACCAATGATTGCCCTTGTTTCAGGGCCAATTTCTGCATCAAAGCCATGGCGGCAAGTTCTATACCAAATTACTGGCACGGGCGTTAAATGCTTTGCCGAATTGTGTGGGGTGGTTAGGGAAGCGTGACTGCGGGCGCAGCTTCACAGCAGAAATCAAATCTGAAAATTCTCGCCCAGATAGTAACGCCGCACATCGGCGTTGTTGACGATCTCGGAAGGCCTGCCCTCGGTTAGGACGTGGCCCTCATGGATGATGAGCGCACGATCGATAATGTCGAGGGTTTCTCGTACGTTGTGATCCGTAATAAGCACCCCGAGGCCCCGAGCGGTGAGCTGACGCACCAGCTTGCGAATATCACCGATCGCAATGGGATCAATCCCTGCAAAGGGCTCGTCGAGGAGGATAAACTCGGGATCGGCGGCAAGGGCGCGGGCGATTTCCACGCGCCGACGCTCTCCGCCAGAGAGCGCCACAGACGGCGAATGCCGGATATGGGCGATTGAGAATTCATCATACAACTCACGCAACTTACTGGTTCGCTTGGCTTTATCGGGCTCATGAAGCTCGAGAACCGCGCGTAGATTTTCTTCCACTGTCATCCCCCGGAAAACGCTGCTTTCCTGAGGCAGATAACCAATCCCCAAACGCGCCCGCTGATACATCGGCAGGCTGGTGATATCGGCCCCGTCGAGACTGATCGTTCCCCGGTCTGCGGCAATAAGCCCTGTAATCATATAAAACAGGGTGGTCTTGCCCGCACCATTGGGCCCAAGCAGGCCAACAGCTTCTCCGCGCTCAACGCTGAGGGATATCCCCCGCACCACCGGCCTTTGCTTATAGCTTTTCTCAAGCGACGAAGCGACGAGCCCTTGGGAAACCGTCTTCTGCATTCCTTTGCCCTGGCTGCGGCCTAAGCCGCGCGGTGCCATGGGCGCTGGGCGCAAAATCCGGTTTTCGTTCAGCATGACTAATAAAGTCTCTTTTGATTAAAATTAGATGAAATCGGGATGACATTCGCACCGCCGCCTGCCTGCCGCAGAAACTATGTCACGGCGCGAAACTGCCGGTCACCCGTCCGCCCGACATCTGCAGATGAAAGTTCTTCAAATCCACATTCAGCTTCTGGCCATGCACGGTGGATTGGCCCTGAACCACTTTGACATTGCCGCCCACCACCAACTGTTCATGCAGCACATCAAACTTGCACCAATCCCCCGTAATCAGGGCATCGCGGGTATTGATTGAAACATCGCCCTTGGCGTCAACAAAATCGGTGACTGACTTGCTTGAACCGTCGCTTTGTTTTTGATCAGAGGAACTGACCACCATTTCATCGGCCTTGATTGTGTCTGAAGGCCGCTTGGCCACCACATTGCCGCGGAAAATCGTCTTGTGGTCGGCATCAATGATCTCCATTGAGTCTGCTTCCACATCCACGTTGCCAGCAGCATGGGCAGGCAGTCTGAACAGCGGCAGACACAGCATCCCAGTCACGGCGGCTGCAACAAACGTTTTGGCAAAACTCATCGTCACGTCTCCCTTATTGGACACCATCGGTCGCAAAATGCGCTTTCACATGGCCGCGCAAGATAACCACTTTGCCATCTTCTGATGTTTCCATGCTGTCGGCTGAAACCGTAGCCCCGGATGTCTCCACCTGCACCGGATCATGGGTCGAGATGCGTTGGCGGTCAAGGTTCACTTCGGCTGAGGCAAGCTTGGCAATATAACGTCCCGGCTCTTCAAAGCGCACATTGCCGGAAACCTTCAGATCCTTGTTTCTGATTTCATAGTCAGCCACATCCGCCGTCACCACCACCTCGCCGCCCAGCTTGCGCACGAAACTGCCGGTAACGGTTTTGAGATGCATCAATGTCTCCACTTGGGCGTCTTGCACGCCTTCCATCGCTTTCACCGAAAAAGGCTTGGCGTTCTGGTCAATGCCGGAAAAGCTCGAGAGCCCGCCCGAGACATGGGCTGCCAACTCAGGCTTGGGCTCGGGCGGCTGGTCCACTGTCGATTTGAAAAACAGGCTTTGCCCCACAAAGCCAATGATCACGGCGATGGCAGCCAAGGCAGCCGCGCGCGATAAGAACCGCGACCGCAAGGCACGTTTGCGCGCCTGCTCTGCCTTGAGAATGAAACTCTCAGGTGTGGGCGAAGACATCTTCTTCCGGCCAGCCTGTAAGATCGAGCTCGGCGCGGGTCGGCAAGAAATCAAAACACGCCTGTGCCAACGCCGTTCGCCCTTCGCGCGCCAGCATCTGGTCCAGCCGCGATTTCAACTCATGCAAATAGAGCACATCCTGTGCTGCATATTTCTTTTGCGCATCAGTCAGAACGTGTGCTCCCCAATCTGAACTCTGCTGCTGCTTGTCGAGATCAATGCCGAGCAATTCCCGCACCAGGTCTTTCAACCCGTGCCGGTCCGTATAGGTGCGCACCAAGCGCGACGCAATCTTGGTGCAATAGATCGACTTGGTCTCGGCCCCCAGATAATGCTTCAACACCGCGACATCAAAGCGCGCGAAATGAAATATCTTGGTGACGGCAGGGTTGGTCAAAACCGCCTTCAGATGGGGTGCCGCATAAGTGCTGCGGTCCACCTGCACCAGATGGGCATCGCCATCGCCGGTGGAAATCTGCACCAGACAAAGCTTGTCCCGCGCCGGCTTCAGGCCAAGCGTTTCAGTGTCAATGGCAATGGCTTTGCCGGGGTTGAAATCCGCAGGCAAATCGCCGCGATAGAGTTTAATGGTCATAGTGTGATCTGGCCTCTTACAGGAGGCATTACAAGAGTGGCCTCAAAGACTCAAGGCTTGGTCTCAATAGGCTTCAGCCAAACCGAGTTTAGCCGCAACAGAATGAAGGCGTTTGTCACGTGTCCAAAGTTTTACTTGGCTAATGCGCGCTGACGCCAAAAGATGCGCGTCGACATAGCCGATGCCAGTTCCATAAAGTGTGTTGAGTTCAATCATTTTGAATACTTCGGCGTCTTGCGCAAGTTGGGCATGGGGCATGGCCTCCCAGGACGCAATATAGACCGCACGATTGTTGAGATTTCCCAGAACCAGTTCACCTACGACAAAGGGATGAATCAGGACTTTGCCATCGCCCATCAGGCGTGCCATGATTTCATTGCGTTTGCGGATGTGGTCCGCCCACACCGACGTATCGACAAGGATCATTTCACTTTTGAGCGCCGCCGTGGGGCCGCCTCAAAATCAGGTTGGCTGCCGCCGAGCAAAGCCAATCTGCGGCCGGCTTCGCGGGCAACAAGTGACTTCAGAGCTTCATGAAGCAGCACGGATTTTTCCTTGATGCCCGTATATTCTTGGGCCCGTGCAACAAGCTCATCGTCCAAAGCAACGGTGGTGCGCATCTGGCTTCTCCATTTAAGGCACGAATATAGCATCACTTGATGCTTCTTTCAATGCAGCAGAATGGGGAATGATTGGTGCCCTGAAGAGGACTCGAACCTCCACGACTTTCATCGCTAGTACCTGAAACTAGTGCGTCTACCAATTCCGCCATCAGGGCAACGGCGCCTGCTTAGTCG
>Ga0209069_10000202_pt1 | contig 24795 bp, 29 predicted proteins | sample Str013_2_FD_187202 | JGI IMG/M metagenome (GOLD analysis project Ga0209069, IMG submission 187202) | Freshwater sediment microbial communities in response to fracking from Pennsylvania, USA - Straight Creek_MetaG_SC_2013 (SPAdes) (version 2) | ecosystem: Environmental > Aquatic > Freshwater >...
GCGCCGCCGATGCCTTGCCGCCAGCACCGTGGGCAAGCGTCACGACGTCGTCGACGAGGCGTGGCCGGCGCCGCCGGAACGCTTCGATCCGCTCGAAGACCTCAGCCTCGTGGCTGATCATGTTGGTCGGACGCGCCGTGTCAGTCATCACCGATCTCCTCGTCGAGGTTTCGTTGCACGGCTGACCACAACGCCAGCACCAGCGCGGCCTGTGCCTCTTGGACGCGGTGGACGCTGTCCGATCGCACGACGAGGCAGTGGTCGACGGTGTCGGTGGTCGCCATCGCTCCCCCGTCGTAGCCGCAGAGCCCGATCGTCAGCAGCGCGCGTCGATGCGCCTCGTCCAACGCGACGAGCACGTTCACCGAGTTGCCACTGGTCGAGAACCCAATCGCGATGTCGACGGCGCGGGCGTGGGCGATCAGCTGGCGGGAGAACACCAGATCGAAGCCGACGTCGTTGGCCAACGCCGTGAGCACGGCGCGATCGTCGACCAGCGATACCGCACCGAGGGGCCGTCCGCGACGTGGCGCACGGAAGAGGTCGACGGCGCCGTCGGCGTCGGTGGCGCTGCCGCCGTTGCCAAACGCGAACACGCGTCCACCGCGGCGGAAACGTTGCGCCATCGCCGCGCCGGCGGCGTCGAGCACCGGCCGACACTGCTCGAGCGCATCGGCGCGCACGGACGCGCTGTCGGCGATCTTGGCTCGAGCGGAGGCAGCGAGATCGGCGAGGAGGCCGCTTGCGTCGCGCTCGTCGGCGTCGATGAAGGGATAGAGGAAGCCGGTCGGCTCCACGCTCACGGCGAGCACCTACTCGGCGAGGTGAGCGTGGTGAGTGCGACGCCGGCGTGCACGAGCACGAGATCGCCGGGCACGACCGGTTCGATGAGGCTGACGTCGATGGTCTCGCGGTTGCCGTTGGCGAGCACCTCGGCTCGCCCACCGTGGACGACGGCGGTGACCTCGGCCAGGCGTCCTTCGTCGGAGCAGGTGATGCAGACGTCATCACCGCACGCCGGTTCGGTGTGCAACAGACCGGGATGTTCGAAGACCACATGCGTCAGCTCCCACAACAGGTGGTAGAGCAGCACCACGTCACCGGATCGCATCGCCGTCGCCGCGTCGGCGGCATCAGTTGCATCGGCGCCATCGGCGGCGTCGATCCACAGGACGTGGTCGGCCGCTCCCGCTGGAGGTCGGGCGCCGGCACCGAGCCACACGCCAGTGAGCCCCCATGGTTCACACCGGCGCAGGACGTCGACTGCCGCGGCGTCGTCGGCGGTGCCGAGCGCGGCGACGATGTCGCCCGGTCGGGCGAGGAGCCGCACGGTCGTGACGATGTCACCGTCGAGGTGGACGGCGGGTAGCGCTCGTTTGCCGACAATGACGGGATGCACGAACTCGACGGCAAGGTGTCGACCGTGGGCCGGCCAGCTGGGTGAGACGCACCACATCGTCGCCCTAGCAGCGAAGCGTCGGGCCAACACGAGCGCGACCGAGGCCAGATCGCTGGCGACATCGTCGGCGAGCGTTGGCACAGGCACTGACACGGGCGCGGTCAAGGGCTGCACGTCAGCGCCCTTCCAGCAGGCCGGCGTGGCGACCAGCGACAGCGACCTGGCCGAGGGCCAGGCCGCCATCGTTGGGGGGCACCAATCGATGAGTGAGCACACGGAAGCCAGCGGCCATCAGCGCGGCGCGAGTGAGGCGGAGCAAGAGCGCGTTCTGGAACACGCCCCCGCTGAGAGCGACGACGTCGATGCCGCAACGTTGGCGGAGCCCGTCGGCGACCTCGACGACGAGCCGAGCGACGCCGACGTGGAAGCCAGCGGCGATCGCGCCCACGTCACGCCCGGCGCGGCAGTCGTCGACGATGGCGCGCACCACCGGTGCGCCATCGATCTCGCCGTCGACGATCGGGAACCGGTACGAGCACGCCTCATCGATGCCGGCAGCAGCCGCCAGCGTCTCCAGCTCGATCGCCGCTTGCGCCTCGTACGACGCGACGTGGCGCACGTCGAGCAGCGAGCTGACGGCATCGAACAGGCGACCCATGCTCGACGTCGGTACGCAGTGGACGTTGCGCGCGAGCTGGCGCGCCAACACGCCCTGTTCGGCGACGGATGCAGCGCGCACCGGCGCAAGATCGGCACGCCACTCGACGCCGGCGGTCCACAGGTGGGCGAGCGCAGCGCGGTAGGGCTTGCGGATCGTTGCGTCGCCGCCGGGAAGCGGGACGTAGCGAAGGTGGGCGGCGCGCTCGAAGTCGTCGTAGCCGGCGACGAGCACCTCACCGCCCCAGATCGCACCGTCGGTGCCGTAGCCGGTGCCGTCGAACGCGCAACCGATGACGCGTTGGTCGGCGGTCAGGCCGTGCTCTGCCATCACCGCGGAGATGTGGGCGTGATGGTGCTGGACGAGCGCGACCGGCTGCGACGTGCGTGCCTCGGCCCAGTGGCGAGTGTGATAACCGGGATGGGCATCGGCGACGGTCAGGCTCGGATCGATGGCGTACATCTCGGCGAACTGCTGTGTCGATCGTTCGAACGCTTGCAGCGTCTCGATGCTGCCCATGTCACCGATGTGCTGGCTCATCCAGGCGTCGTGTCCCGAGGCGAGGCAGAACGTGTTCTTCAGCTCGCCGCCAACGGCGAGCATCGGTGCCACGGGGAACGGCAACCGCAGCGGAAGCGGGGCGTAGCCTCTCGATCGGCGGATGGGGAGCTCGTGATCGTCGTCGTCGACCCTCACGACCGAGTCGTCGCACGGGACGTGGATCGGACGATCGTGGACGAGCCAAGCGTCGGCGATGGCGGCGAGACGGGAGCGAGCGTCGGCGTCCGCGTAGCAGATCGGTTCGTCGCTCAGGTTGCCGCTCGTCATCACGAGCATCTCGGGCGCAAGCGCGTCGTCGCCAGGGACGGCGTGGAACAACAGGTGGTGCAGTGGCGTGTAGGGCAGGAACAGCCCGACGAACGGGTTGCCCGGTGCGACCAACGACGTGAGCGCGTTGCCTGGCCGCTGGCGGACGAGCACGATCGGTCTCGCTGGACTGGTCATCAGCGCCGCCTCGTGCTCGTTGATGAACGCCAACCGCGCCGCCAACGAGAGATCGCGAACCATCAGCGCGAACGGTTTGTCGGCGCGGTGCTTGCGCGCCCGAAGCGTGGTGACGGCCCGCTTCGATGTTGCGTCGCAGGCGAGGTGGTACCCGCCGAGGCCCTTGATAGCGACGATCGCCGCTTGCGCCAGCGCCCGCTGCGCCGCCACCAGCGCGTCGTCGGTGCCGTGCACGCTGCCGTTGGAACCCTCGAACCACACGCGTGGGCCGCATGCTGCGCACGCCACCGGTTGGGCGTGGAACCGGCGGTCGGTCGGATCGTCGTACTCGGCCGCGCACGGCGGGCACAACGGGAAGTCGCGCATCGTCGTGTTGGGCCGGTCGTAGGGCAGGCGCAGCGTGATCGTGAAGCGCGGCCCGCAGTTGGTGCACGTGATGAACGGGTAGCGGTAGCGGCGGTCGTCGCCATCGAACAGCTCGCGCACGCAGTCGTCGCAGACGGCGACGTCGGGAGGAACGAACGTGCGCGCCGGCGCACCCGACTGGCTCTCGACGATGCGGAAGCCGCCCGCGTCGTCCCGCGCCGCGACGCTGACGCTGTCCACCTCGTCGATGCGAGCGAGCGGTGGAGCGTCGTCGACCAACCGGCGCTCGAACGCAGCGACGGCCGCGGCGTCGCCCTCGACTTCGATGAACACGCCCGCGCTGTCGTTGCCGACATGGCCGCACAGCGCTAGCTCGGTCGCCAGCCGATGTACGAAGGGACGGAAGCCGACACCTTGCACCACACCGCGGACTCGCAGGCGCGAACGAACCGCAGTCGCATCGTCATCGTCGACGACGGCGGGTTGGGCGGTCGCGTTCGCCATCGTCGTCGATCAGGTCCGGCGGCCGAGGGTCACGGCGGCCTCGCGGTGCAGCCGGCCGAAGTTGTAGTACGCCGCGCACGCTCCCTCGGAGGAGACCATGCACGTCCCGATCGGTGTCTCCGGGGTGCACGCCGTGCCGAAGACCTTGCACTCCCAGGGCTTGATGACGCCCTTCAGCACCTCTCCGCACTGACACGCCTTCGGGTCGGCGACGCGCACACCGGGTACGTCGTAGCGTTCCTCGGCATCAAACGCGGCGAAGTCCGACCGCAACTTGAGGGCGCTCTGCGAGATGAAGCCAAGGCCGCGCCATTCGAAGTGAGGACGGAGCTCGAACACCTCGGCGAGCAGCGCGAGAGCTCGCGGGTTGCCCTCTTCTCGCACGATCCTCGTGTACTGGTTCTCGACCTCGCAGCGGCCTTCGCGGATCTGGGTCAAGAGCATTGCGACGGCATGCAAGATGTCGAGCGGCTCGAAGCCAGCGGTCACCAGCGGCTTACCGTACTGGCGCGGTACGAAGCGGTACGGGCGTTGCCCGATCACGGTCGACACGTGACCGGGGCCGAGGAAGCCGTCGAGGCGAAGGTCGGGCGATTCGAGGATCGCTTTGATCGGCGGCACGATCGTGACGTGGTTCGAGAAGACGCTGAAGTTCGTGACGCCGAGCCGGCGCGCTTCGAGCAACGTCAGCGCCGTCGACGGTGCTGTCGTCTCGAAGCCGACGGCGAAGAACACGACCTCGCGATCGGGGTTCTCGACGGCGATCCGCAACGCGTCGAGCGGCGAGTACACGAAGCGGACGTCGGCGCCTTCGGCTTTCGCTTGCAACAGGCTGCCATGCCCACCGGGGACGCGCATCATGTCGCCAAACGAGGTGAACACGACCCTCGGTGTCTTGGCCAAGGCGATGGCGTCGTCGACGCGGCCCATCGGGATCACGCACACCGGGCAGCCGGGCCCGTGGACCAGTTCGACCGTCTCGGGGAGCAGGTGCTCGATGCCATGGCGGTAGATGGTGTGGGTGTGACCGCCGCACACCTCCATCAGCTTGAAGTGGTCGTCGCCAGCGAGCGCGGTGATCCGGGCGACGAGGGCTCGCGCCGCGGCGGGGTCGCGGTACTCGTCGACGAAGCGCACGGCGGTGCCTACGCGACCCGGCGCAGCGTGGCGCCGTCGCCGACACGCTGCAGACGATCGGCCAGCAGCTGACCGCCGCGGTTCACGAGCCCTCCGGCGATCGTGATCCCGGTAGCGAGCAAGCCCCGCACTTCTTCGGACGTCTTGATCGCTTGCCATGACTCGCGCAGCTCCGAACGCCCGCTCGCCGTCGAGCGGCTCCCGAGCATGTAGCCGACGACCACTCCAACGATCGCACCCATGTCATCCTCCCTCTGTTCGATTGGCTGGTTGCTTGGCTTGTTCAGTGGCTGTTTCACTCGTGATCCGCGATGACCAGAACGCCTCCAGCTCGTCGCCGAAGGCCTGGCCCATCAGCTTGAGCGAGGCCAACGCCAGCTCGGCCTCGTGCTCGTCGATCTTCGACATCGCAAAGCCGACATGGATCAGGACCCAATCGCCCGGAACGAGGCCCTCGTCTTCGAGCAGGCCGATGTTGACGATCCGACCGACACCGGAGACATCGACGCGAGCGAGGTGGGGGTTGATGTCGAGCAGCTCGACGAGCTGTCCTGGTATGCCGAGGCACATCGTCGCTACCTCCGTCTACGCCACGTACTCGATGGACTCGAGCACCAACTCGTCGCCGCCGGTCAGCTCGACTGCGACCGAGCCGCACGTCGGGCACGCCGCCGGGATCTCGTCCGCATCCCATGCCGCGTTGCACGCGCCGCAGCGGGCGAGCACGGGGAGCAGGACGAGTTGGGCCGCAGCGTCTTCAGCGACGGTGCCCATTGCCGCCACCGCGAATGACTGCTCGAACGCCTCGGGGTGGACGTGATGGAGCCGGCCGACGCGCACCGTGACGCGAGCGACGGGACGGGTCCCCGCTCGGCGCTCGATGGCATCGACGATGGATGTGCACAACCCGAGCTCGTGCATCTGTTCCTACCCTTCCTTGGTGGCAACGATGTCGACGCGGACGACGACGTCGGGTTCGACGCGCAGCATCAGGATGCGCGGCGGTTCCATGCCGAAGTCGCGGATGTCGAAGCGGGACTGACCCTCGAGCCTGATCGTGCGATCGTCGATGACCTCGATCGTCATGTCGTCTTCGCAGCGCCGTACGACACCGCGAAAAGTCAGGTCACCGGCGACGCGGTAGCGATGGTCGCCGTCGCCCCGCCGCAACTGCGTAAGCACGCCCTCGATCGTCGGATAGCGCCGAGCATCGATGCGCTTGTGGAGCTCGCGATCTTCCAGCTTGTTGCCCGACGTCAGCCGGGCGACGGGGAGCGACAGCTGACCCGCCGGCCGGCTGGCCCCTGCGTCGCCGTCGCCGTCACCGTTCGTGTCCGCGTCGAAGTCGACGAAGCCGCTGAGCCCGTCGGTGCTGGAGTGGATCGGGTGGACGTTCGACCGCGCCTCGATCCAGACCTTCGAGCGTTCGGGGACGACGCGGTAGCGGGCCACGTCCGGCTACATCTCCCGCATCTTGAGGTAGCGGGCGATGTCCGGCAGCGATTTGACGACGAGGCCGGCGATCGCCGCCAACAGCAGCGACATGATGAACCTACGGATCATGGTGTGGTCTCCTTTGCGACTGATCCCGTGATCTCGGCGACGAGCTCGCGGCACGTTTCCACGGCGTCGTCGACGGCGGCAGCGACCGCGGGTGACAAGCCGATCCCCTCGTCGACGTCGTCGGGTTCGCAGCCGACGACAAGGATGCGTTCGACCGACGCGCCGAGCCCGGCAAGAAGAGCGATGACGACGCCGGGGTTCATGCTGTGGGCATCGACGAACGTCCCCTCGTCTTGGTTGCCGGCGGCGGCAACGGGAACGTCGGCCTCGATCACGGCGACGGTGCCCGGTGCTTCGCCCATCGGCATGGCGTCGATGAGCACGAGCGTCTCGTACCCGTCGAGGAGCTCGTAGGCGAGGTGCACACCGCGGATGCCGAAGTCGACGACGCGCACGCCGTCGAGCATCGGCAGCGGCGCGAGACGGTTGGCGACCTCGACACCCCAGCCGTCGTCGCCGAGGAAGATGTTGCCGATCCCGGCGACCAATACCTTGCCGGTCATGACGCTCGCACCTCGATCTCGTCGGGATGGAAGAACAGGTAGCGGCCTTGCCAGGCGAGGGCTTCGCTGGCGGGATCATCGTCGAGCGTCACCGCGACGAGGACCTCACCATCGACGTCGGTGAAGACGCCGCCAACGGTGGCGTCCATGTTGTCGAGGAACATGTCGTGCGCATCGGCGCGCCGTGCCGGGCGCAGGCGCACGGCTGTGCCGGCGGCGATCGTCGTCGTCCCGATCACGAGCGTGTCGGTGAACGGATCGAACGAGGCATCGACGCTCGGGTCCCACCACGGCACCGGCTCGTCGGCAACGGCGACGGACTCGATGGGCTCGATCGGCTCGATCGGCTCGACCTCCCCGGCAACATCGAGCGGGCGCAACGAACGCAACGCGCCGTGCAGGCGAGCCCACAGCTCGGGTGGCATGTCGTCGCAACGATCGATGATCGCCGCCGCCCTGGCGTCGGTCAGGCGCGCCTCGGCCTTCTCGGCATCGGTCAGGGTCAGTACGCGCAAGGCGAGGATCTCGTCGATCTCGGTAGCGTCGAACATGTCGCCGATGCTCTCGGGTGCGACCGTCGGGTGGTCGTAGAGGATGATCGGCGACGACAGCACCACGTCGGCGCCGTGTCCGTCGTCGACGAGGACCGGGAACGTCCCGTCGTTCACGCACGCCGCCACCGCGGCGCGTGCCTCGTCAGGCGGATCGATCGACGAGATCACCGTCGCATCGGTGACGGCGAGCAACAGGTGGGCGCCGACCAGCGAACGGCGGACGGCGTCGGGCCGCGTCGCCGTCATCGGCCGCCACTCGACCTCGTTGCTCAGCGTGACGGCGACTCGCAACAGCCCGCCCGGCGCGTCGGCCCAACCGGCCGAGACGTCGACCTTGCCGTGGACCGACGCCCTTCGCCTGGTCGTGCGTCCCGCGCTGTCGACCACCACGTCCTCGCCGCCGTCAGCGCCGAAGGCGATCGAGCGGGAGCTGTCGACAAGCGCACCTAGCGGCAGCGGGGCGATGTCGATCTCATGCGTGCAGCCCTCATCCCACGGCAGTGTGACGGCACCATCGATGTCGACGATGCGCTCTTGCAGTTGGAGGAAGCGGACGCGCACCGTCAAGCTCGGCTCGTCGCCAGGGTCGATCACGATCTCGGTTCGCGTCTGCGAACGCTCCGATGGTTCGAGTGCCGCGAACCCGCGAGGAACCAGCACACCGAACTGCCAACGGAGCTGGTTCTTGGTCGCCGACGCGCGATACGGGTACAAGAGGTAGCCCTCGTAGAGCACGGCGTCGGCCACGGCGCGGGCGGCCGCGAACTGGTCATGCCCATGCATCGACGTCATGACGCTTCACCGGCCTGCTTGAGCAGCTGCTCGATCGTGTGATCCCACGTCGGCAGGGCGCGGGCAGCCTTGAAGCGCGTCAGCGAGTCGAGCGTGTCGCGGCTCACCCGCATCCATCCGCTGTCGGGGAAGTAGAGGTCCATCGTCTCGCGCCACACCGAGACTGGCAGTGCGTACGACACGTCCTGATCCCATGACACGGGACCGGCGTTGAACCCCGCACCGTTGCCGGCACCAGCGGCGCCGAACGCGGTGCCCGAGAAGCACAGCGCCAGCGGGATGGCGTCGGTGTCGAGGCTGTGCAAGTACTTCGCCGCGGCCACCTCGAAGTCGTAGGTGCAACGAACGGGAAGATCGATCACGGTCGAGCCGGTGAACGCGGTGACCATCGTCGCCACGTGCGTCCACAGGAAGGGGCGCAGCGAATCGCCCCACTGCGGTGCGCAACCGAAGAGCTCCACGAGTCGAGCCATCTCTGTTTCGCTGTACCGACGTCGCTGCGGTTCGATGCGGATCTGGCAACGCAGCGCGACGGCGTGGATGCGGTCGCCATCGGTCTCGTTGATGCGCAGCTGGATCTGCAGCGTCGGCTCGGCGGCGTAGCGCTCGGGTCGGGCGCCGAGGACTTCGAAGGCGAGGTTCGTCATGTTGCCCTCGCTCGGACGCGGGCGAAGAACGTCTCGAGCGCGTCGTGGGCCTCGCGGCCACCATCGAAGCCGCGCCACAGCCGGCGCATCTGACCGACGAGCTCGTAGCAGGCGTCGATCGGCACGAGGAAACACTCGGCGCCACCATCTCCGTCGCCGTCTCCGGGGCGCGATGACCGGACGAGGAGCGCCTCGACGTCGGGTTGCAGCGTCCCGAGCGACGGATGCACGCCGACCAGCTCGTTCCACGTCTCCAGCGGCAACAACGACTCGGTGGCGCCAACCGGGCTGGGATAGAACGCGGCGACGCGGTCAAGTGTCGAGTTGACGAAGAAGAAGGCGACGCTGACCGGGATCTGCAGCGCATCCCATTGCGCCGCAGTGAGCCGCACGTCGGGGAACACGACGTAGCGATCGGGCACGGCGCGGTAACGCCGGCCGCCGGCACCAGCAGAGGTGAACAGCAGGTGGCAGCCTCGGCAGGCGCACAACAAGTTGCGCACGTCGAGATCGACGAGGTGACCATGCTCGTCGGGGATCGGTTCCATGCACAGCTCGCAACACTCACCGGCCAGCGGCTTCGGATGAGGTCGCGTGGCGCGGACGCGTTGCAGCACCGCCAACGGATCGCCCGTGGTCGTCACGCCGGGACCCCGGCCGGGCACTCGTCAAACTGCGGCTTCACCCCGAGCGACACCGGCGTGCTCACGCCGGCGGCGACGGGTTGTTCGACGTCGATGATCTCGATCTCGGGGGCGGCGTCGCGCACCGCCCGCTCCACGGCGTCCTGCAACGTCACCGCCGACGACGGGCACCCGTCGCAGCTGCCGAGGAGGCGAAGCAGCACGGCGTTGGCGGCAACGTCGATGTCGACCAGCTCAACGTCCCCGCCGTGCTCGCCGAGGAACGGCCGGACGCTGGCCAGCGCCCGCTCCACTCGCGCCGTGACGCTGTCGGGATGCAAGTCGTGCATCACCAACAGGCTCGACACCAGCTCGTCGTCGAGCAGCGCCGTCATCGACACCGGCGCGTCGGCACTGACGACGTCGACGATGCGAGCCAAGCCCGCCCCGTACAGCTCGGTTACTTGACGGACGAGCTCTTGGACGTGCGCGAAGACGGACGGATCGGCGCCGGCGCGAACATCGTCGAGCAGCCGCTCGATCCGGTCGCCGATCGTCGCGAGGTTGGTGGCAGACGGCATCGTTAGCCTTCCGAACGTCGGTCAGCAGGCCAGCTCCGGGTTCGCTACCTGCGTCGGTGAGTGGAGCTTCTTGAGCACCTTGCCCTTGCCGAGGTACATGTGGACGCCGCACGGCAAGCACGGATCGAAGCTGCGCACCGTGCGCATGATGTCGATGCCTTTGAAGTGGTCGAGGTCGTTCTCCTCGAAGATCGGGCAGTCGGTCACCGCGTCTTCGTACGGGCCGGGCGTGCCGTAGACGTCGCGCGGGTTGGCGTTCCACGGCGTCGGCGGGTACGGGTGGTAGTTGGCGATCTTGCCGCCCTTGATCACCATGTGATGCGACAGCACGCCGCGCACCGCCTCGGTGAACCCGCAGCCGATGCCTTCATCGGGCACCTCGAACGGTTCCCACGTCTTGGTCTTGCCGGCGCGGACATCGGCCAGTGCCTTCTCGATGAAGTCGAGCGCCGCGGCGGCGGCGTAGGCCTGGAAGTAGGAGCGAGCGCGGTCGCGCTCGATCGTGTTCGACCATTGCGGGATCTTCCACTCCAAGGTGACCGCGGGCTTCAAGATCGTCTTCGGTAGGTGGATCTGAACGCTCGAACCCGTCGCTTTGAGATGGTCGGTGTTGACCAGCCCCGACAGCGCCGTCGACCACAGCCGGGCAAGCGGGCCGCCACCGGTGTCGAGCGCCAAGTGGTCCTTACCGTCGAACCAACGCGGCGACATCACCCAGCTGTACTTGCCGTCGAAGTCCCGCTTCTGCGGTTGCGGGATGGTGTGCTGGTTCCACGGATGGCGCACGTCGACGGGGTTGCCGAGCGGGTCGCGCGACACGAACTTCTCCTGGCCCTGCCAGTCGTCGTAGAACGAGCTACCGAGCAGGATGCGGATGCCGAGGTTGATCTCGACGAGGTCGTTGGTGACGAGCTTGCCGTCGACGACGACGCCGGGCGTGACGCCCATGGCGCGACCCCAGTCCGTCATGTCGCGGTAGTCGAAGTTGCACACGCTCGGGTCTTGGAACGCGCCCCAGCAACCGAGCAGGACGCGGCGCCGGCCGACCTCTTCGTAGCCAGGAATGGCCTCGTAGAAGAAGTCGAACAGGTCGTCGTGCATCGGCACGACGCGCTTCATGAACTCCACGTAGCGCATCAGCCGGGTGTAGTAGTCGGTGAACAACTGGATCGTCGCCGTCGTGCCGACACCGCCCGGATACAGCGTGGACGGGTGCACGTGGCGCCCCTCCATCAGGCAGAACATCTCGCGCGTGTATCGGCTGACTTGCAGCGCCTCGCGGTAGAACTCACCGGAGAACGGGTTGAGCGATCGCATGATGTCGCCGATCGTGCGGTACCCGTGATCGGCGGCGTGCGGCGCCTCGGTCTGGTTGGCTCGATCGAGCACACCGGGGTTCGTCTCGGCGACCATCTTCTCGCAGAAGTCCACACCGACCAGGTTCTCCTGGAAGATGTTGTGATCGAACATGTACTCGGCGGCTTCACCGAGGTTGACGATCTGCTCACCGAGCGCTGGTGGATGCACGCCGTAGGCCATGTTCTGCGCGTAGCACGAGCACGTCGCGTGGTTGTCGCCGCAGATCCCGCAGATCCGGCTGGTGATGAAGTGGGCGTCGCGCGGGTCCTTGCCCTTCATGAAGATGCTGTAGCCGCGGAAGATCGACGACGTGCTGTGGCACTCGGCGACCTTTCCTTTGCCGAAGTCGATCTTGGTGTAGATGCCGAGACTGCCGACGATGCGCGTGATCGGATCCCATGCCATCTCGACGAGGCCGTTGGCATCCGTGGTCTTCGTCTTGGTCGCCATCACTTACCTCCACTGACCCTTGTAACCGGTGACGAGCTCCGAGCCGCGTGTGCGCCACTTCGGTTCCTCGTCGACGGTCCTGGCGGTGATCTTGCGCAACCCTCTGATGGCGGTGCCGTAGATGCCACTCGCCAACGTCGAGACGCGCGCCCCCGGCGGCTCGTCCATGAACGGCATGAACTTGTCGGGGAAGCCCGGCATCGTGCAGCCGATGCAGATGCCGCCGACGTTCGGGCATCCGCCGACGCCGTTGATCCAGCCCCGCTTGGGCACGTTGCACTTGACCACCGGTCCCCAGCAGCCGAGCTTGACGATGCACTTCGGGGAGCCGTACTCAGTGGCGAACTCGCCCTGCTCGTAGTAGCCAGCGCGATCACACCCCTCGTGCACCGTTGCGCCGAACAGCCACTGCGGTCGCAGCGCGTCGTCGAGCGGGATCATCGGCGCTTGCCCGGTGGCTTGGTACAGCAGGTAGAGGATCGTCTCGGAGAGGTTGTCGGGATGGGTCGGGCATCCCGGTACGCACACGATCGGGATGCCGGCCTTCGACTTCCAACCCCAGCCGAGGTAGTCGGGCACGCCCATCGCGCCGGTGGGGTTGCCGGCCATGGCGTGGATGCCGCCGTAGCACGCGCAGGTCCCGGCGGCGAGCACGACGAGCGCCTTGGGTGCCAGCCGGTCGAGCCATTCGCTCGTCGTCATCGGCTGATCGGTGTCCGGGTTGTTCCCGAAGCCGCACCAGTAGCCCTCGCGCTTGATCGCTTCGTTGGGGATCGACCCTTCGACGACGAGCACGAACGGTTCGAGCTCGCCGCGGTCGGCCTTGAAGAACCACTCGATGAAGTCGTCCGCACCGCCGACGGGGCCACATTCGAAGTCGATCAGCGGCCAATGCACGGCGATCTTCGGCAGCCCGGGCAACGCCCCGAGCGCGATCTCTTCGATGCTCGGTTGCGTCGCCGCCGTCAGCGCCACGGAGTCGCCGTCACAGCTGAGCCCGGCATTGATCCACAAGACATGAACGACCGTCTCATCCGGTGGAGCCTCGGTGACCGTCACGGAGCTACCTCCTCGTCTGGTCCGCGGTGCGCGGGTTGCTCACACACCTAGGCGCCCGACCAGCCGCTGTAAATCGGTGTCTTTTGCACCCATGGTCATCGGCAGGGTTGCAGTTGTACGCTCGCCGAGGGGTGCTCGACACCGCGATGTCGCGCTTCGTCCCGGTGAGGATCGCTCCGAAGGGTGAGGTGGTGTCCACGCCAACGGTTCCGTCGCAACGGGCGTCACGGTTCGAGCTCGCTCCCCCGCGCCGCTTCGTCTTGCCCGCCATCTTGCTGCTGCTCTCCGAGCAGTCGAGCTACGGCTACAGCTTGCAGAAGGACCTGGAGGAGTTCAGGTTCGGACCGATCGATCGCCCGACCATCTACCGCGCCTTGGCACAACTGGAGACCGACGGTCTCGTCGAATCGTGGAGCGAGGCACCGAAGGCCGGACAGGCGCGACGCGTCTACGGGATCACTCCTTTGGGTGAACAAGTGCAGCGGATCTGGATGAACGTCATCCGCCAAGAACGCGATTGCCTTGGCCGTGTGCTCCACCGCTATCAAGCGACGAGCGTCGCCACCGGCGGGCTGGACGACCTCGAGCGAGCGTGGGTGGATGCCCTCGAGCTCGATTGGTCACCCACTCGGGTGACGCCGGGACCGCGACAACTCGTGGCGGTCGGAGCCGGGCGCAACGTCGGCCGGCACGATGTGACGGAGCTGGAGCTGGAGCCGGAACCGGAGCCGCAGCCAACGGCGCCGAACGGCGACGTTCGATCGAGGCGACGCTTTCGAGTGGTGCCGGACCGATCGGTCGTCTTGATCGAGGTGCGTTCCACGGTCGGACCGCTCAGCTTCGGCGCCCTCGGCCTCACCGGCTCGATCGAGGCCGACATCGTCGATGGAGCGATCAGCGCCGGTACCGCGCCGAGCGCCCATGTCGAGGTGGCGGTGAACGGCCTACGGTCGGGGAACTCCGTGTACGACGCCGAGCTGCACCGGCGCATCGATGCCCGCCGGTTCCCAACGGCGATGCTCGACCTGCGCGACTGCATCGAGTCGCACGCCGGCGGCCACTACCGGTTGGTCGGCGAGCTCGCGTTCCACGGCGTTGCCCGAGCGGTCCACGGCACCGTGAACCTGACCCTGGGAGTCGACGGTGGGCTCACCGTCACCGGCGAACACGTTTTCGACGTACGCGACTTCGACGTCCCTTGCCCGGCGGTGCTGATGCTGCGCTTCTACCCGGACCTGCGCGTCAGCCTGCACGTCGAGGCCGAGCTCGAGGAAACCTGATGGCCGCAGTCGTCGCGCTCGTGGTCGGCTACGTGATCGGGGCGCGCGCCGGCAGCAAGGACCTCGATCAGGTTGCTCGCTCGCTACGTGCCGTGCGCGACTCGGAGGAGTTCAACGATCTCGTTTCGGCCGTCCGTTCCCATGCCGCGCACACGTTGCGGGAGCTGGCGACGATGGTCGACGGCGAAGTCGAACGCAACGACCACGACGCAACAACGGGCAGCGGCGACCTCGTCGAGCGGGTGCGTCACATCTTCGGTCGCTAGCGGTGCATCGCCGTTAGCGCCGTCACCGCTGACGGTTGGTGACGTCTTGGACGATGCCGCGCAACGCGAGCACGGCCCCGTTCGAGGCGATCGCCGGGCGGGCGCGGGCGTGGATTGAGCGCACAGCGCCGTCGGGCCGCGCCACGCGATAGTGGTCGTCGAACGCACGTGCCGAGTCAACGGCCGCGTTCATGCCCGCTCGCACACGGTCGCGATCGTCGGGGTGGATCACCTCGATGTGCGACGCGAACGTTCCGAGGAAGTCCAACGGATCGACGCCATGGATCCGATGGCACTCGTCGCTCCATTGCACCGCGCCCGTCCCGACGTCCCACAGCCAGCTGCCCATCTGCGCCATCGCCTCGCTATCACGTATGCGGCTCTCGACCTCGGCCAGCGCGGCCTGCGCCAGCCGTTGCTCGGCGATGTCGCGCACCACCACGACCGCCGCAACCAGCGACCCACGCTCGTCGAACACCGGTTGCACCGAGATCGACACCGGCATCGACATATCACCCTTGCGCCGGGCGACCGTCTCGAACCGTGTCACCGGGTCACCAGTCAACACGGCGTCAACGACGGCGGTCACGGCGTCTTGCTCGTGGCCGAAGAAGAGGGCGACGAACGGCTGACCGACGATCTCTGCCGGCGCGTAGCCGAAGAACCGCTCCGCCGTTCTGCTCCAGCTCGTCAAGTTGCCCGCGGCGTCATAGGTGAGCACGGCATCATCCGACGCTTCGACGACGGCGCGGAGCAGTGCGTCAGACGGCACGTCGAGCGCCCACGGGTCGTACGCGTGGCGAGATCGCATGAGACGCTCCTTCCAATCGGTCACCGTAGCGGCGTCCCGAGGTGGTGGATCACGCCACTCGGGGTCCGGTCGTCCGTCGTCGACGAACGGGCCGGCCGGTCGCCGCCCGATGTGCCCATCACGAGGACGCATCTCAACCACTGAACTGGCCCGCATCACCAACGTCTCCACCTCACACGCCGGCCGCACCCTCAACGAACTCGAAGAACTCGGGTCGCCACCGCAGCCGGATACCAAGAACGATCCGACGACCGACGCTCCGTGATATTCATCATGATCACGTCATAGTGCTCTCGAGCGGCGGGCGGATGCCGGGCAGGTGCGCGGCCGATGTCGTCAGTCGTAGTGGCTGACCATGCGGACACTCAGGGCGAGCATCAGTGCCATTGCGACGGCTACGACGGCGAACCCACGCAGGAGTGCTGTTCCGTTGAATCCTTCGAGGATGAGGGACCGGGCGGCTTCCATGACGTAGGTGACGGGGTTGGCGGTGGCTGCGATTTCCATTGGTCGGCTGAGTTGACCGCGGGGGACGAAGTTCGGGGTGAGGAACAGCAGTGGAAAGAACACCATGCTCGCGCCCTGGGTGGCGGCGGCGCTGCGGCTCCTGAGCGCGACCAGTTGCATGAACCCGCTGAACACCATCGCCCACAGCGCGACGAGGACAAGCAGGACGAGGAACCCCGCGATGCCGGACTTGACGCGAATCCCGAACAGATACGCGAGCCCGACCATCGCGGCGCCGACTGCGAGTGTCTTGAGGAACTCGGCGTAGAGGCGGCCGAGCACGAGCGACATGCGCGCGATCGGCGTGGCGCGGAGTTTGTCGAAGTAGCCGCCTTCGATCTCTTCGACGAGGTACAGCGCGGCGGCTCCGAACGACGCCGACAGCAACAGCGACGCGGGTAACTGGAACGCTCCGTAGTTCTGACCGCGCAAGAACGGCGTGTTGCCCGACGGGAAGATCCGGGAGGCTTGACCGACGTTCACGACGAGGAAGAACAGCGGGATGAAGATGGTCGGGAACAACGAGTCCGGTGTTCGCAGTGCCTCGCGGACGGCGCGTCCGCCGAGCAGAAGTGAGTCGCGCATCACGTTCGACGACGCTGGCGCGATGGTGTCGGATGGGGTCACAAGAGTTGTTGTAGTTGTTGTTGTTGTCGTCATGGTCAGATCTCCTTCACGTCGCCGGCGGAACGCTCACGCGTGCGGCCGGTCGCTTCTAGGAACACGTCGTCGAGTGTCGGCTCGGCGGCGAGGCCCTTGCGGGCTTGCAGGTCTTGCTTCAGCGACGTCGGGGTTCCTTCGAGCACGACGCGTCCTTCGTCGATGATCGCCAGGCGGTCGCAGAGCTGGTCGGCTTCTTCGAGGTATTGCGTCGTGAGGAACACGGTGGTGCCGAGGCGGTTGATCCGGCGTACCTCTTCCCAAACGGTGAGCCGGCTGGCCGGATCGAGCCCTGTGGTTGGCTCGTCGAGGAACAGCACTTCGGGTCGATGCACGAGCGCCGAGGCAAGGTCGAGGCGTCGTTTCATCCCACCCGAGTAGCCTTTGACCCGTCGGTCGGCGGCATCGTCCAGTTCGACGAGGGTGAGCAGTTCATCGGCACGGGCGGCAGCGGCGGGCTTGGTCATTCCGAACAACCGAGACTGCAACGTCAGGAGCTCACGTCCGGTCTGGCGCGAGTCGAGGCCCGCCTCTTGCAGTGCGACACCGATCTTGCGGCGGGCACCATGGGGATCGGCTGCCACGTCGACGCCGGCAACCTTCGCCGTTCCGGCGGTGAGTGTCATCAAGGTGGTGAGCATCCGCACCGTGGTCGATTTGCCGGCACCGTTCGGGCCGAGAAAGCCGAAGACCTCACCAGCGGCGACGTCAAGATCGACGCCACGCACGGCAACGACGGCGTCGGTGCCAGTGCCGTATGTCTTCTGCACACCGGTAGCAACGATCGCGCTCATCGTCGACCACCAGCCGTTCGTTCACGCAGTGTTGTAGAGGTCAGCTTCATCGGGGCTCCCTTCAAGGATCGTCGAGTACAAGAACCACATTGGGTGCGCCTTCATCATCGGCAAGAAATCGGCCACCGCTTGTCCGGTTTTGGACTCGGTGCAGTCGTGTCGGTGATGCGGACGTTTCCGTTCAGGATGACGCCGACGGCACGCCCGGGGAAGGTGACGTTGTGAGCGATCGGGGCTCATCGATGTCACGATCCTCGTGTGACATCCTCACCTGTCGTGGGCACGCGCGGCCGTGCCAGGATTGACGCCATGGCGGGGTCATCGACCACCCACCAGCTCGCGACGAAGTCCCAGGTCGTCACGGGTGTCATCGAGGTTGACCGTGACATCTTGCTGTTGCACGTCGCAACGATCGTCTATGCGGCGGTGCTCCCGGTTGTCGAGGTGTGGTTTCTGATCCTGGATCCTGTGGCGCGCGCTCACGCGTGGCTGGCGATCCTCGCCACCGCGGTCACTGTCCCGTTGCACCTTCGCCTCGTATGGCTCGCGCTGCGTGGCGAACCACCACCACGCGCCGCTGTTACCGTTGCGGTCATCGCCGCCGTGACCCTTGGTGCCGGCGTCGTCATCGGCGCGGCGTGGGTGAAGATGTTTGCCGTTGTCGGTGCGTCGGGGTTGATCGTGCTGCGCCGCAACGCCGCGACCATGACGTTCATCGGGTCGCTCGTCGCCGGCTGGGTGCTCGCCGCCTCGGTCGAGCCTTCCCAGTACGCGCCACCTGGCCTTGCTTACGTGACATATCTCGCGCTCAGCGTCGCGTGGCGTTCGGTCGCGTTGTTCGCACTCGTGTGGCTCGTCACCAGCTACCACCACCTTGTCACGGCCCGCGCCGAGCTCCGCACCGAGGCCGTCGTCCGGGAACGGCAAAGGGTCCACGCCGAGCTCGCCACCACGGTCGATGCCCGACTGTCCAGTCTCGTCGCCCTCGGTCGAGGTTACGACACGGTCGAAACCGACCACGTGGACGACGTGTTGGCTCGGATCAATGGCGAGGCCGCGGAGGCCCTCGGTCGAACACGCGACCTCGTCGCCGGATATCGGGCCAGCACTCGAGCAGTCGAGCTGCGCGCCGCGATCGGACTCCTCGAGGCCGCCGGCATACGTGCCGAGGCCCTCGCCGATGGCATCGATCTCGACGCACCCGCCGACCCGACCTTCAGTGCTCAGCTCCAAGCGGCCGTTCGACAGGCTCTCGACGATGCTGCGGACAGCCGTGTCGCGCTTCGGGTCCGTTCGGCCGACGGTGCGACCACGGTCGAGCTCTGGAGGCCCGAGGCGGGGAGCGCGGCCGATGCGACCTGACGCCGGTGCCGCACGGTCCGACGCTGGCCTTCGGGCCGACCGCTGGGTGGTCGCAGCAATCATTGCGTCGACGTGGGCGATCGCGTTGCTCGAAGCGATCAACAACTTCGGCGATGGCGCTCGCCACCCGGTGCTCGGCACAGCCGTCGTCGTCGCGGTGGGGCTCCTCCACGGTCGCCACGCGTTGGCCGCGGCCAATGGTCGCCAGCCGGTCGCCTGGCCGTTCACCCTCGCGGTGATGGTGTTCCTCGTGGTTGGCTTCCCCCATCTACAACCCGTCTCCGTCAACAACGCGGTGTTCTTCGTCGGTGGCTCGGCTGCGCTGCTTCTTCCCCGTCGCTACCTTGCTCTCTGGATCGCCATCCCGACCGCGTACGCTCTGGTCAACGATCTCGCGACCGGAGCGTTCAACGGAACGAGCGCCGGTTTCCGGGTGTGGTTCCCGTGCTATGCCGCGACAGTGTTGTCGCTGGGCATGCTCGGCCTGTACGCAACGTCACGACTTTCGTTCGTGCTCGACCAGTTCCGACGCACCCGCAGCGAGTCGCAGGCCGTCACCGCTGGGACCGAACGACTGCGTCTGTCACGCGATCTCCATGACCTGCTCGGCGCCAGCCTCACCGCGATCGCGCTCAAAGCCGAGGTGGCGCGCCGACTGCAACCAACCGATCCAGCCGGTGCCGCTCGTCAGGTCCGCGAGCTCACCGAGCTCGCCGAGCAGACCCGCGCCGAGCTCCGCGCCGTCACCCAAGACACTCGAACCATGACCTTCGGCGACGAACTCGCAGGCGCCCTACGCCTCCTGCGATTGGCAGGCGTCAACGCGACCGCCACCGCCAAACCGACAGCTGCGGACGCGCCGCACGCCGACTTGTGGGCCTGGGCCGTGCGCGAAGGCACCGCCAACGTGCTGCGCCACAGCCACGCCTCCCGCTGCCTCATCAGTCTCGACGTCGGCCGCTGCGCGGCGCGTTTCGTGATGACGAACGACCGTCCCGAAACGAGCGGCGAACTAGCCGGCACCGGGCTCACCGGGCTCACCGAACGCGCCCACGCCGTCGGCGGCACCCTCACCGCGTCGATCACCGCCAACGGATGGTTCCGGCTCGCGATCGAAGTGCCACTCGCTGTCGACGCCTTGGCCGTGGCGGAGGTGTCGAGGTGATCCGCGTCGTGGTTGCCGAGGACCAGCACATGGTCCGTGGCGCACTCGTCGCGCTCCTCTCTCTCGAACCCGACATCGAGGTCGTCGCCGAGCTCGACCGCGGCGACACCGTCGTCGCCACCGTCGAAGCGCTCCAGCCCGACGTCGCCGTGCTCGACATCGACATGCCAGGACTCGACGGGCTCAGCGTCGCCGCGCAGCTCCACGAACGAGTGCCGGCGTGTCGAACTTTGGTGCTCACCGGGCTCAGCCAACCCGGCCACCTGCTCCGTGCCCTCGAATCGCATGTCCGCGGATTCGTCCTCAAAGCCGCGCCGGCCACAACCCTCGCCCACGCCGTACGCGCCGTCGCTGCTGGCGAACGAGTCATCGACCCCGAGCTCGTCGCCGCCGCCCTCGACACCGGCGCCAGCCCCCTCACCCAACGCGAGACCGAAGTCCTCGCCGCCTCCCGTTCAGGGCGATCAACCGAAGACCTCGCCGCCGGGCTCCACCTGTCACCCACCACCGTTCGCAACTACCTGTCCAACGCCATCGCCAAACTCAACGCCCGAAACCGGATCGACGCCATCCGCCTCGCCGAAGACGCCGGATGGATCCCCCCACTCACACCCCAAGCCGACCGCCGCGACCGCTGATCCGTCGTCACGGGCTGGCCCCGGGTGCGGACGGTGTGATCTCGTAGGCGCATTGGCGGGCGCCCTGCACCATGTGCGAGACCCGTTCGATGCTGACGTCGGGAAGCGCGGCGCGGATGAACGCAAGTTCCGACGTGCACGCGCTGCCGTATCGCTGGGCAACGGCGAGGATGGCGCAGTTGTGCTCGACGATGCGGAACCGTCCGCCGGGCAGTTTCTCCCAGCTCGCCAGGTAGCCGTCGGCGTCGAGGATGCGCGTGAGCTCGGCCACTCGCTTGGCCAGGGTGGTCTTGGCGGCGAGGCGGCGTGTCGCGTTGGCGATGCGTTCGTCGCGGCGCTTGGCGAAGACCTTGTCGATGAGGTTCGGGTCGTCGGCTGCGAGGTAGCCGAGCAGTTCGTTGGTGAGCTCTCCATAGGCCTTCGGGAACAGGTCCTCAGCAGCGGCGGTCGGCGCATACCGGTGTCCCGGCCGGCCGCGCGCCCCGGTAGAGCGCGGTTCGGGGCGGACGGCGACCAGACCGCCGGCGAGGAGGACGAGAAGGTGTTGACGAGCCCCGCTCGGCGTCATACCCAACGATTCGGCGAGTTCGTCGATCGTGGCGTCGCCGCGTCGCTTCAACGCGTAGAGCACCTCGCGTTGGCGCTCGGAGACGGTCGGGATCTCGGCGCGTCTCGGTGCCATGCCCGTCGATCCTGTCATGGTCCTGCTGTTCGGTCGGCGACGATGAGGTGGGAGTCGCCGAACTCGTGCCACCGGTACCGCTCGGCGAGGGCGTGCGCGTTAGGCCGTGCGGAGCGCGTCGAGACCGGTGATCGCTTCGAGCATGAGCAGATGTGACGCTTTGGGTTCGTGCCATCCGGTGAGCAGACCATCGACGACACGCACACCGCGTTGCGGTCCGATCACCAGGTCGGTCCAGCCCGAACCGGGGTGGCTCTGTCCGTTCATGTCGGCGGTGGTCTCGAGGGCTCGCACGACGGTGGTGCCAACTGCGATGACGCGTCCGCCGGATGCGTGCGTGGCGTTGATCCGATCTGCGGTGGCGCTTCCCACGCGGTAGCGCTCGGGATAGGGCGGCTCGTGGACCTCGCCGGATGACACTCCGGTGGGGAGCACGATCGGAGCGATGCCCACACCGCGAGCCACCAGTTCAGTGACGAGTGCCGTGGTGAACGGCCGGGCCGCGCTGGGCATCTCGGCGCTGCCGGGTTCGTTGGCGAACACGGTTTGGTAGGCCGAGATCGGCCAGTCATGGTGGACGTAGTGGTAGCGGATCGGGTGACCGTGACGAGCCAGGTAGGGATCGAACTGCTCCCTGTCGGGCAGGCTGAGCGTGGCGACGTACAGCCGTTGCGACGATCCGAACCGGGCCAACACGTCGAGTGTGGTGCCGCCGTCGAGGACCACGCGAGTGCCCGACGCGTCCCGAGACCAGGGTGTGCTCGACACCCCCGCCGGTGTGCGCAGCTCGACGAGCCACAGGTCGCCGGGCAGGACCGTGGAGAAGTGCACCCGCACCGCAGTGCCACCAACGGTGCCGTCGACGGCCGCCGGGTTCGTCGCCGATGTGTTCACCACGAGCAGATCGCCGGCACGGACGAACGCGGGGAGATCGTCGAAGGTCGAGTCGACCGGGTCATCGCAGCCGGGCGAGACCATCAGGCGGACGTCGCTTCGGGACCGGCCACTCGCTTCCGGCGGTTCGTGCGCCTCCAATTCCGGTGGGAGGGCGAAGTCGAGGTGAGAGGCCGGGAACAGCACGTCAGGTTTTGCGAGCGTGGTAGTCATGACGTCACCTCGGCGGCGGAGTAGCGGCCGCTCGGCAAGGTGCCGTCGATCAGCGCCAGGAGTCCGGGAACGCTGGCTTCAGGGAGTGGTCGGTCGCTGATGTCCTCACCCGGGAAGGCGTCTTGATGCATCGCCGTGCGCATGTCCCCCGGGTCGACGCTGTACACCCGAAGGCCGCGATGTTCGACGGCCAAGACGCGGCTGAGATGGTCGAGCGCGGCCTTCGACGCCCCATAGCCGCCCCATCCTTCGTAGGCGCCGACCGCCGCGTCGCTGCTGATGTTGATGATGCACGCGCCCGGCGACAGGTACGGCTGGGCGGCCTGGATCAGGGCAAGCGGCGCGGTCACGTTGGTGGCAAACACGTTCATCAACGCGTCGGCGTCGAGGTCGCCGAGTCGTCGCATCGGGAGCGGGCCGAGTGTGCTCGCGTTGTTCACGACGAGATCGACACGACCCGACACCCGCACGGCCGCGTCGACGAGCGCAGCACGGTGTCCACGATCGGTGATGTCGCCGGCCACCGCACCGACGCGGGCACCGAGCGGCGCAACCGCCTCGGCCAGTGCGTCGGCGTGGCGAGCGTCGACCACCACCTGCCATCCTCGAGCGGCCAGCGCCTTCGTGAGCGCCAACCCGAGGCCCTGCGATGCTCCGGAAATGATCGCCGTGCCCGTCGGCGTCTCCGAGTCCGGAATGCTCGGCAGTTCGTGCTGTCGTGTCGAGGTCATTGCCTGCTCCGTCCACTGTGGTTGATCACCTGGTCGCACGGTTTAACACAGTAATCACTGTGTATATTCCGACTGTCAGGCGTGCGACGGTGGCGAGGCCACGGTCTGTGACCGGGGGGTCCGATGAGTTTTCGGGCTCGGCGCCGTCAGCACCGGCGATCGTTGACGAGGAACGGAGGCGTAGGTGCGAAAGCTCAAGATCATCAACCACATGTCGTTGGACGGTGTGATCCAGAACTCGCCGGAGGACGGGTTCCCGTACACGGACTGGGCTGGGCCGTACCGGAGCCCCGAGGGGCGGGACTTCATGCTGGAGGCGTACGGAGAGCGCTACGACGCGCTGATCGGGCGCCGCACCTACGACATGTGGTCCACGTTCTGGCCGGACGTGCCCGCCGGGGACCCGTTCGCCGATCGGCTCCGGGCGGCAACGAAGTACGTCGTCACCCACCGGCCGGAGAGCCTTGATTGGGGTCCGTACGAGACCGTCGGGCCGGACCTCGTCGAGGGCGTCCGCCGGGTCAAGGAGTCGGACGGCCCGGACCTCGTGTGCTGCGGCAGCTCCACGCTGACCTCGGTGCTGATCCAGCACGGGCTGGCTGATGAGCTCGTGCTGCCCATCAACCCTGTCCTGGTGGGCACCGGGAAGCGGCTGTTCGCCGAGGGGACTCCGGGCCGGACGTTCGAGCTCGCCAGCACGACCGCCCTGCCGTCCGGCATCGTCGTCTGCGCCTACACGCTCGCCGAGCCCTTGCAGCTCGCGTAGGCCCCGAGCGCTGCAACCCCGTCAGCGGCGGACCGGTTAGCGGAGGTGCAGGGGCGAGGTGAGGTGAGGTGGTCATACTCGCGGTCGTGTCGGACGTCGGTGCCGCTGACGGCCGAGTTTCGACGTCACGCGGTGAAGCGGCGCTTGGCGCTCGCATGGTCGTACATGCTGGTCGTTACGCTCAGAGGTCGGCGGATGCATCGTCGCCGACGCCTGTGTCATGGAGCTTGTCGAGCAGACGGACGAGTGTCGCGCGCTCGGTCTTGGTCAGTCGGGTCATGGCCGGCGAGCTGTCGGCCACGTGCTCGGAGAGGCGGGCGCGGAGCCGGCGTCCCGTGGTGGTGAGCTCGAGGAGCTTGACGCGGCGGTCTGGTCCTCGTCTCGTCGTGACAAGTCCACGCTCGGCGAGTCGCGTCGCGATCCCCGTGACGTTCGACTTGTCGCACGCCAGGTGTTCGGCGAGGTCTTTCATCGCGGTCGGTTCGAGCAGGCGGAGGACGAAGCGCGCCTGGACGGCGGTGAGACCGTGATCGGATGCGATCGCTGCGAACGCCTGCCGAGATGCCTCCGATGCCTCGTGAAGCCGTCGCGACACCGCGTACGCCTCCGCGGAGGTCCGGCGGCCCGACGATGTCATCGCGACAGACTAACGGAAACGGTTGACATTCTCAACCATTCCTCCTACGGTGATGGTTGAGGTCATCAACCATCGGAGGAGCGATGACAACGAGCCATGACAACGAGGCATCACCGGGACGGGCCGTTCGCGCACGGCGCACGCAGATTCGCGCCGCCCACGGCATGCTGATCGTCACGCCCGAGTACG
>Ga0209069_10000203_pt1 | contig 24778 bp, 28 predicted proteins | sample Str013_2_FD_187202 | JGI IMG/M metagenome (GOLD analysis project Ga0209069, IMG submission 187202) | Freshwater sediment microbial communities in response to fracking from Pennsylvania, USA - Straight Creek_MetaG_SC_2013 (SPAdes) (version 2) | ecosystem: Environmental > Aquatic > Freshwater >...
ATGTGGCGCACAATCCCGATGTTCTGGCGGCGGAGGCACAGTTGCGCGCCGCCGCGATTGCGCTGGCGCATATGAAAATCGTGGCGCCCGTGGATGGGGTTGTCGCCCAGCGCACGGTGCAGGTCGGCCAGCGCGTCAATGCGGGCGCGCCGCTGATGGCGGTGGTGCCATTGTCGAATGTCTGGGTGGATGCGAACTTCAAGGAGGGCCAGCTTTCGCGCATGCGGATCGGCCAGCCGGTCAATGTCACCACCGATATCTATGGCGGCAATACCGTAGAAGAGGCGGCGAAATTGTTTGCAAAAATTTTAAAGGGCGAAGGCAGCTGGGCACAAAATGCAGTGGTTCTTGCCAATGCGGCCATGGCCCTGCAATGTACCGGCAACTATGCCAGCTATGAAGACGCTTATGCGGCAGCGGTAGAAAGCCTGGAAAAAGGCAAGGCAAATGATGTATTGAAGAAACTGCTGGCATTGCAGGTTGGTTGATGGGTAGTTAATTGCCTGGCAGAATGCTGTATCTGCCGGCTTTGTTGCAATTTTAAAAGTGATGGTATTAGCAGATAAATTAGAAATTGTAAAATAAAAAAATGTCCACACGATGGTTTTTTCTTGTGGCAACAGTCATTCAAATCATGAATATTCTCGACAAAATAATTGAACACAAAAAAACAGAAGTAGCGCAGCGGAAGCTGGCGGTGCCGGTTGCTGAACTGGAAAAAACTGAATTCTTTTCAAGACAAACCTTTTCTTTGAAGGATTTTTTACTGGATGAAAGCAAGACAGGTATCATTACAGAGTTCAAACGCAGGTCGCCTTCAAAAGGAATTATCAATGGCGATGCAGATGTAGTAGCCGTTACCACCGCCTATAGCAACAATGGCGCTTCCTGTTTATCTGTTTTAACGGACGAACATTTTTTTGGTGGCAGTACAGAAGACTTATTGAAAGCAAGGGTAAACGATATACCCATTTTGCGCAAGGATTTTATGATTGATGAATACCAGTTGCTGGAAGCAAAAGCAATGGGGGCCGATGTTATTTTGCTGATTGCCGCCTGTTTAACGGTAAAAGAAGTGAAACAGATGGCTGCTTTTGCGAAAAACCTTGGATTAAGTGTTTTGCTGGAACTGCATGATGAAGAAGAACTGGCACATGTCTGCGATGACACCGAGCTGGTGGGCATCAACAACCGGAACCTGAAAACCTTTGACGTGGATCTGGAAAGAAGCCTGAAAATGGCCCAGAAAATCCCCCCGGGCAAGGTGAAAATTGCTGAAAGCGGGATAGGATCTGCAGAAACCGTCCGCTTGTTCAAAGAAAATGGATTCCATGGTTTTTTGATGGGAGAAAATTTTATGAAAGAAGCGGATCCTGGACTAGCTTTCGCGAAATTTGTGCACAAACTGAATACCGCTGCGGGCTGGCCTGACCGAAAGGCCCGCGGTTAACATACGATTGCAGCCGACTACACCTAACCTTAAAATGCTGAATTGCATGAGAATAAAAGTATGCGGCATGACACAAATTGAACAGGTGGATAAGCTGGCTGATTTGGGCGTTACTTTTGCGGGTTTTATTTTTTATCCCAAAAGTCCGCGCTATGTTTTTAAACACATGACCACCACCCAAATCCGCAAGGAGAATAACATCAATAAAGTGGGTGTGTTTGTAAATGCACCGGTGGAAGAAGTGCTGCACATGGTGGATGAATGCAGGTTGCACATGGTACAGTTGCACGGTGATGAAAGTCCCAGGTACTGCGAAAAAATTGCAGATTATGTATCGGTGGTAAAAGCGTTCAGGCTGAGTGAGAACGACAGTGTGCAATGGATGATCCGGCCGTTTATGGATGTGTGCGATATGTTTATGTTTGATACCATGGGTGCTGGTTATGGCGGCACCGGTAAAAAGTTCGACTGGAACATGCTGCAGGGGCAAACAATCGGTAAACCTTTTTTTCTTAGTGGCGGCATCGAGCCGGGGGATGAAGAAAGATTGAAATCGTTTACTACAGAACCTGTTGCAAAAGCGTTGTTCGCCATAGACATCAATAGCAAATTTGAACTGGCGCCGGGCATCAAAGAGCTGGATAAGGTAAAGATTTTTGCGGGTAATTTAAAAGATCAGTAAACAGGCATTATTTAAAATAAAATTTTATAAAGATCGGGTATGAATATAAAAGTATGTGGCATTACACAATTGAAGCAATTGCAGCAGCTGGATGGTATGGACATTGATTTTGCCGGTTTAATTTTTTACAAGGGCTCTCCGCGCTATGCGGGAGATAAATTATCTGCCAGCCAGTTGAAAGAACTTGATTTTGATATCCGGAAAGTGGGTGTGTTTGTAAATGCTGAATTTGATGAAATAATGAAAGTGATAGACGATTATGCCCTGGATGTGGTACAGCTGCATGGCGATGAGACTCCTTACCTCTGTGAGCAATTATCCGAAGAAACTGAAGTAATAAAAGTATTCAGCATCGGCGATGATAAAAAAGACATTGATGAGCTGGTGGCAGACTATGATGATGTTTGCGATTACTATTTGTTTGATACCTCGGTAAACGGCGCCAAAGGAGGCACCGGAAAAAAATTCGATTGGAAAAAGTTAACCAAAAGCAAGATTGAAAAGCCTTTTTTTCTGAGTGGGGGAATAGAACTCGAAGACGCCGTTAAATTAAAAGCCATTAAACACCCCGATTTTTATGGCGTGGATATTAACAGCCGGTTCGAAAAAGAACCAGGTGTAAAAGACATGGCCAAAATATTGCAGTTTAAACTGGGATTGAAAAAATAAATACATGCAGATTGATCTATACAGAAAGGAATATGAACAGGCAGTCATTGAACTTATTTTAAACATTCAGCAGAATGAGTTTGGTGTGCCGGTTACCATTGCAGACCAGCCGGATTTACTGGATGTTGAGAATTTTTATCGCAAAGGCCTGGGCAATTTCTGGATAGCTACGGAAAACAAACAATTGACCGGTACCATTGCTTTAATCGATATCGGTAACAGGCAATCGGCACTTCGCAAGATGTTTGTACACAAAGACCATCGCGGAAAGGAGAAGGGATTGGGGCAGCAATTGCTGGATCATGTAACGGGCTGGTGCAGGCAGACAGGGATTGATGAAATTTACCTGGGCACGTTTGATAAACTGGTTGCTGCACAGAAATTTTACAGGAAGAATGGTTTTGTGGAAGTAGCAAAGTCATCATTGCCTGCCCCTTTTCCGCTGATGCAGGTAGACAACATGTTTTTTGCATTGCATTTGAAATAAATAATTGAATACGGGAATGATCCAGGTTCGTCATGCTACTGAAAAAGATTTGCCGGCAATACTAACTATTTACAACGATGTAATAGTGAATACAACGGCGGTGTACGATTACCAGCCGCACACACTGGAAATGCGGGTGGCCTGGTTCAATACAAAAAAGCAGCAGGGCTTCCCGGTATTTGTTGCGGTAGAAAATGATAAAGTGGTAGGATTGAGTTCCATCGGGCCTTTCAGGGCATGGGCGGCCTACCAGTATTCGGTAGAAAATTCTATTTATGTGGCCAGTGAGGCAAGGGGCAGGGGCATTGCCAAATTGCTGCTGCCACCCATCATAACAGCAGCAAAGCAACTGGGTATACATACCATTATTGCCGGTATAGATGCAGGCAACGAAGCCAGCATTCAATTGCACAGGCATTTTGGGTTTGAAGAAGTAGCGCATTTTAAACAAGTAGGCTGGAAGTTTGATCGTTGGCTGGATTTGAAATTTTTGCAACTGATGATTGTTTGAAGGAGCCTGATAAATGAAGGACGGAGCCGGATATCCTGGCTGTACAAAGTCTCAGACTTCATACAGCGATGAATAGAATTCCTGCTGTACAAGAGTGCGACGCAACTAAAGTTTAGTAGTGATGCATAAGCCGGGAACAAAAATATTTTAAAAAATTGTGCGCAATGATTAACAGGACGATTCCGATGGGAAAATTCAAGGGTACTTACCAGCAGCCGGATATTTTTGGTTACTATGGTAATTTTGGCGGCGCTTTTATTCCGGAGATGCTGCACCGCAATGTGGAAGATCTGAAAAGCCGCTACCTGCAGATTATGTATGACCCGGAATTTCAAAAAGACTTCCGCGCATTGCTGAAGGATTATGTAGGTCGTCCCACACCGCTATACCTGGCGCAGCGGTTAAGCAAGGAGTTTAATACACAGATTTACCTGAAGCGGGAAGATTTGTGCCATACCGGCGCCCATAAAATCAACAACACCATCGGGCAGATACTGCTGGCGCAGCGCCTGGGCAAAAAACGCATTATTGCTGAAACCGGCGCCGGGCAGCACGGTGTGGCAACGGCCACTGTTTGCGCATTAAAAGGAATTGAGTGTATTGTGTACATGGGCGAAAAAGACATTGAGCGCCAGGCGCCCAACGTGGCCAGGATGAAGATGCTGGGCGCCAAAGTGGTGCCGGCATTAAGCGGCAGCAAGACATTGAAAGATGCAACAAATGAAGCAATACGTGATTGGATCAACAACCCGAACGACACACATTATATCATTGGCAGTGTGGTGGGGCCGCATCCTTACCCCGATATGGTAGCACGTTTTCAGAGTGTGATCAGTGAAGAAACACGCTGGCAGCTGAAAGAAACAACCGGCAGCGAATTGCCCACGCATGTAATGGCCTGCGTAGGCGGTGGCAGCAATGCAGCTGGTATGTTTTACCATTTTTTGGAAGAAAGCAGTGTGCAACTGATAGCTGTAGAAGCAGCGGGTCTTGGCGTACACAGTGGTATGAGTGCAGCTACTACGCAACTGGGTAAACCGGGTGTATTGCATGGCAGTAAAAGCCTGGTGATGCAAACAGCCGATGGCCAGGTGATAGAGCCACACAGCATTTCGGCAGGACTGGATTACCCGGGTATTGGCCCGCTGCATGCGCATTTGTTTGAAACCGGCCGCGGCGTTTTCTTAAGTGCTACAGATGATGAGGCGCTGAAAGCCGCTTTTCACCTGGCAAAAACAGAAGGCATTATACCGGCGCTTGAAACGGCACATGCTTTATCGGCATTGAATCAATTAAAATTTAAACCAACGGATAAAGTGGTGATATGCTTAAGCGGAAGGGGCGATAAAGATTTGGCTACTTATATGAAGGCAATGGAATAATGTATGAATTATAATAAAACGGTCACCGGGTATATTTTTCTTGCCTCGTCGCTGCTGATTGCGGTGGTCTATAATTTTAACAAGGCAGCAGTGCACATGGCATCTGCGTGGGATGCGGTGGGTAATTTTATCGGGAATGCATTTTTCTATGGCTTGTCGGCCATTATCGGGCTGGTGGGTTTGGTTTTAATCAATTCATCAAACGAAAAGCGCAAAGGCCTGGTCAGCATTTTTTATGTATTGGCGCTGGCAGGTTCGTTTTATTATTTGCACGTAAAGACCACGGAGCGTAATACACCGCTTTATTTGTTTGCCAGAAATTCAATGGTATCCCTAAAGTTGAGAACGGACTCCTCTTTCCGGATCATTAATTACGGGTATCATATGGCGGAGAGCTGGCAGGAAGGAACCTATTCATTGCAGGCCAACAAAATAACATTGCAGTGCAAGGGGCAAGTGGAAGCAGGTTTGCCCAATGAATTGTGGATTAGAAGAGATACGGTTTTTTATGATGAAACGGACAATGATCCTGAAAGCGTTGTTTCGGGGCATTATCTTACCATTGAAAAATAAAAGAACAACGAGAAAGTTTTTATAAATTAATAAAGGTTTTTTAGAGGCAGTCACAAATCAGTATGAACAGGTTAAACGAATTATTTCAGCGTAAGAAAAATAATGTACTCAATGTTTACTGCACCGCAGGCTACCCTCAACTGAATTCTACGGTTGAAGTAATGAAGGCCCTGCAGAACAACGGCGCAGACATTATTGAATTGGGCATGCCTTACAGCGATCCCCTGGCCGACGGGCCGGTGATACAGCATAGCAGCAGCATTGCACTGGCCAATGGCATGAGCATTGAAAAATTGTTTGCCCAGCTGCAAGATTTCAGAAAACAGGTACAGTTGCCCGTAATCTTAATGGGCTATATGAACCCCGTATTGCAGTACGGTTTTGAAAAATTCTGCCAGCAGGCTGCCGCATTGTCCATTGATGGTTTGATACTGCCGGATTTGCCAGAACATGAATTTGAAACTGAGTATGGCCCTGTGATGCAGCGCTACGGGCTCGATTTTATTTTTCTGGTGACGCCGGAAACCTCTGAACAAAGAATCAGGAAACTTGACCAGCTGAGCACCGGGTTCCTGTATGCCGTGTCTTCATCGTCTACTACGGGCAGCGATAAAAACATGACGGATGTAAAGGCCTATCTCAGCCGGCTGAAAAGTTACCAGTTGAAGAACCCGGTACTGGTTGGTTTTGGCATCAAAGACAAACAAACTTTTGATGCGGCCTGTGCACATGCAAATGGCGCAATCATTGGTACTGCTTTTATTAAGGCATTGGAGCATACTGCAGACATTGGTAAAACAACCGCCGGTTTTTTGCAACAAATTATTTCCTGAACACCATTTAATCTATCAAATTAGTGGACCTGACCATTATAAAATACAATGCCGGCAATATACAGTCGGTGCTTTATGCCCTCGAAAGAATTGGCATGAACGCAACTGTAACCGATGATGTGGAGCTGATTCAAAAAGCAGATAAAGTAATTTTTCCCGGAGTAGGAGAAGCCAGCACCGCCATGCAATACCTGAAAGAACGAAAGCTGGATACCGTCATCAAAAATTTGCAACAACCAGTACTGGGTATCTGTCTTGGCATGCAGCTAATGTGTAATTATTCTGAAGAAAATAATACGGCATGCCTGGGTATTTTTAATGAGACTGTAAAACATTTTAACCCTGCGCCGGAAGAACCTGTAAAAGTGCCCCAAACAGGCTGGAACAATATTTATCATTTAAAGACGAGCTTGTTCAACGGGCTGCCAGAAGACAGTTATTGCTACTTCGTACATGGTTACTATGCCGCTTTGGGCGAACACACCATAGCCACAGCCAATTATACGCAACCCTACAGTGCAGGTTTGCACAAGAATAATTTTTATGGGGTTCAGTTTCATCCGGAGAAGAGTGCGGTAGTGGGCGAACAGATTTTAAAGAATTTCATCCTGCATATTTAAAACTTTGCTGCAATTTCTTAATGAACAACACCAGTATGAATGCGTCGAAAAATATAAGTAAGAACAAGAATGCTTCTTCAGTACAGCCGGGCGTTGGCAATATGCAAATCATTCCGGCAATAGATATTATAGATGGTAAATGTGTGCGGCTTACCCAGGGCGATTATGAACAAAAGAAAATTTACAACGAGCACCCGCTGGAAGTGGCAAAACAGTTTGAAGATGCCGGTTTAAGCCGTTTGCACCTGGTTGATTTGGATGGTGCAAAAGCTGGTGCCGTAAAAAACTGGAAAGTGCTGGAAGCCATAGCCGGCAAAACATCGCTGGTAATTGATTTTGGCGGCGGCATCAAGAAAGAAGAAGATGTAAAAATTGTGTTTGATTCAGGCGCCGCCTATGCTACTATTGGCAGCCTGGCGGTAAAAGATGAGACCAGTTTTGTGGGCTGGCTTTCTGCATTTGGAGCATCTAAATTTTTATTGGGCGCCGATGTAAAAGATGAAAAAATTGTGGTGGGCGGATGGCTGGAAACAACCAATATCTGGGTCTACGACTTTATCAGGAAATATGTGGAACATGGCATTCAGCAGGTTTTTTGTACCGATGTAAGCAAGGACGGAAAACTGGAAGGCCCTTCTACAGCACTGTATAAAAATATCATCAGTGAATTTCCTTCGCTGCATTTTATTGCCAGCGGCGGTGTAAGTTCTATGAAAGATTTGGAAGCCTTGCAGGCAATTGGTTGTAAAGGAGCCATTGTTGGAAAAGCTATTTACGAAGGAAGAATTGATATAAAAGACTTAAATAGATTTTAGTATTCAGGTAAAATTTCAACAAAGTTGGCGCTGAAGCCTGAATACTATTAGCTAAATACAAAATACTAGTTTATGCTCACAAAGCGCATCATACCATGTCTTGATATCAAAGATGGCCGTACGGTAAAAGGCATCAACTTTGAAAACATCCGCGATGCGGGTGACCCCGTTGAGCTGGGTGCGCTCTATGCAAAAGAAGGTGCCGATGAACTCGTTTTCCTGGATATTACTGCTACCGTAGAAAAAAGAAAAACACTGAGTGCACTGGTAAACCGTATCGCACATCATATCAATATTCCATTTACCGTTGGTGGTGGTATCAGCAGTGCAGACGATGTAAGTGTATTGCTGCAAAATGGGGCCGATAAAATTTCGGTGAACACATCTGCGTTCAAACGTCCGCAACTGATCAATGAGCTGGCGAAAGAATTTGGCAGCCAGTGTGTGGTACTGGCCATCGATACAAAACAGGAAGCAGACGGCGAATGGTATGTGTACCTGAACGGCGGAAGGCTGAAAACGGAGCACAAATGTTATGACTGGGCAAAACAGGCGGTGGATGCGGGCGCCGGTGAAATATTGCTGACTTCTATGAACCATGATGGCACCAAACAGGGATTTGCCATCGAAATAACCCGGAGGCTTTCCCAATCGCTGCCGGTACCGGTAATTGCCAGTGGTGGTGGTGGAAGCCTGCCGCATTTTAAAGCTGTCTTTGAAGATGGCATGGCAGATGCGGCGCTTGCAGCCAGCATTTTTCATTTTAAAGAAATCGCCATTCCGGAATTAAAAGGATATTTGCAGGCACAAAATATTCCGGTAAGAATCTGAATAGGATTTTGTACATGCCCGGTGGGGTCATAAACCTGCATTCGTAACAAATAGCATAATTCGTGTTAAGTGTATGAAAATAGATTTTAAAAAATACAGTGATGGACTGGCGCCTGCAGTTATCCAGGATTATAAAACCAGCAAGGTATTGATGCTTGGTTTTATGAATGAAGAAGCGCTGCATAAAACGATGACAGAAGGAAAAGTTACTTTTTTCAGCCGGAGCAAACAGCGTTTGTGGACCAAGGGCGAAGAGAGTGGCCATTTCCTGCTGGTAAAGCAGGTGTTGAGCGATTGCGACAATGATACCCTGCTGATAAAGGCGGAACCGCTGGGGCCTACCTGTCACACCGGTGCAGATACCTGCTGGAGTGAGCGTAACCACAGCGATAATTTCCTGTTTTACCTGGAAGATATCATCCGGCTGCGCAAAGCCAGTAATGATGATACGTCGTACGTAAGACAATTATTTAAAAAAGGAATCAATAAAATTGCACAGAAAGTAGGAGAGGAAGCCGTGGAAATGGTGATTGAAGCAAAAGACAACAATGATGCGCTTTTTTTAGACGAATCGGCAGATTTGCTTTTTCACTATTTGCTTTTGCTTAACGCCAAAGGTCATAATTTGCAGGACGTAATAGACGTTTTAACAAAAAGACATTCAAAATAGAAACCGTTGTAGCATGAAAATAGTTTTATTTATTCTTTGCTGTTTACCCATCGCCGCCGTTGCCCAGAAACAGCTGCTTGTGAGCGGAAAAATAAGCGGGTTAAAAGAGCAAACCCTGGTTTACCTCACCAATGCCAGCGATGCTAAAGATACCATTGCCAGGGGGCTGGTAAAGAAGGGTGTGTTTGAATTAAAGGGAAGCCTCCGCGAACCGCTTTTACTCAACCTTATTTTTACGGGCGTACAAAAACGCGCCGTCTTGTTTTTAGACAATAATAAAATAGCCATTAATGGAGATGTACAGGATCTTCAAAAACTGGAAGTGACTGGTTCTCCGGTACAAGCCGATTTCCTGGCTTTCCAGGAGGCCTTTAACCCGCTGTTTGATAAATACAGCAAGATTACCCAGCGCATGAGAGCGGGTGGCGCAATGGATACACTACAGGTGGAAGCCGCCAAAACATTTACCAGCATACAGGAGCAGATTGAAATTTTCTTACAGCACCATACCGCTTCACCGGTGAGCCCGTTTATGCTGCTGGTTACTTCGCAAATATCTGACGATGTTTCGGTGCTTGAAAAAAGATTCAATGCACTGGACGCTTCGATGCAAACAAATTACTACGGCAAATTCCTCCGGGGTATTATCGATGATACAAAAATCGGGGCCATTGGGTCAGACGCCATAGAATTTACGCAGGCAGATGTAAATGGCAAACCCATATCGCTTTCTTCTTTTAAAGGAAAATATGTACTGGTAGATTTCTGGGCGAGCTGGTGCGGCCCCTGCCGCCAGGAAAATCCGAACGTGGTAAATACCTATAATCTTTTCAAGGATAAAAATTTTACCATACTCGGCGTTTCGCTCGACAAATCTAAAGACCCCTGGTTAAAAGCCATCAGCGATGACAGACTTCCCTGGACACATGTAAGTGATCTTAAATTCTGGAGCAATGAAGTGGCCGTAAAATACCATATACAATCGATACCCCAGAACTTTCTTATCGACCCCAATGGAAAAATTGTGGCAAAAAACCTGCGCGGTTCTGCATTAAAAGAAAAATTGTGTGAATTGCTGGGATGCAATTAAAGGATGGATGACGAATGGATTGCTTGTCTCACCCGAAGTATTGCTGTAAACTTTTAAACCAGGTATTTTAGTTGTGCTTTATCATCAGTTGTTTGCTTTCCTGGTATTTGCCATATGCAATTTGCAAGCGGTAATTGCCATTGGGATAATTGCCAACAGCAAAGGCAGCTGAAGTAAGTGTTCGGTTGTATTTCTTCTGCGCTACTACGTTTCCCATGTTATTTACAAGCGTAATTATCCAGTCTTCCTGCGGTACTTCAGCCAGTGATATGTTTACTAAATCTGTTGAAGGATTCGGATAAATGGAGATGTTGCTGACGCCCGTAAACCGAACCGTTTTTGTAGCAGTAAAGCCCACCAGCCCGTTCTGACTTTTAATGGCTACCCGGTAAAAATTGGAACCCTTCAATGGAAAAATATCAATGGAATTATAGGTTTTGGCAAGGGCAGAATTTCCTTTTGATTTTGCTGTTGCAATCGTTCCCCAATTGATTCCATCATTGCTTTTTTCAACCGCAAAATAATCGATGTTTACTTCCTGCTGTGTTGTCCAGGAAATGGCGATGTTGTTATTGGTTGTTTGTGATACATCGAAACCTACCAGTACAACAGGCAGGGAACCCGAAATGGTTTGTGCCAGTGATTTTGTAATATGCCCGGTTAGCAGGGCAATGGTCAGGCAAAAAGCTTGAGCGATTTTCATTACGGGGGTTTATTAAATTGACAATGAAATCCGGTTGGGTTTGCATAGTCAATGGTTATAGGGTATTTGATACAGGGTAATTGGAGAAACTACAGGGCAGTAAAACACTTTCCGGTAACTTCTAAGCTAAAAGAATGCTTTTTAATTGTAAAGGGAAATGATCGGAGAAGTTTTTGCGTAAAACAGGCGATAAAAGCTAAAAGTAATAAGTACTTTACTGTAGTGCAAGTTTTTTAGGTTTTTTTTAATTCTGCCGCCATTACTTGTTTTGCGGGCATCCCAGGCTCATTTGGCCACCCGTGGCGATCGCTCAATAACCGCAAAGTGGTATTGTTGCAGATACTGCCTGCCCTTAGTTTTGTTTTCTATTCTTTCCGGCATGCATGCCCGCAAGTTCCGTCTCTACTGGTTGTAGCAATTTTTTTCTGGATGCAGACATGACGCTTTGCTGAAATTATCAGCGGGGTGCCCTTATTTATTCTAACAACCATTTAATTTTTTGGTATGAAAAAAAATCAATTTTACTTCTATGCAATCATCGCAGCAATGGTAGCAGCCCCATCCCTGGGTTGCAAAAAAATTGCTGAAAAAATCCTGGAGGATCCCTGTGCCGATATCCGGTTTTGCAATATCAAATCTTACAGCTTTCCCGGTTTTGGTACCAGCTTTGCACCCAATACGGCCAGCTTTACATTTGATGGCTATGGCAACCCTTTAAAAGTTGTCAATACTTTTGTTTCTACCGGTGCGCCCGATCTTATTTTCAGGTACGATGCATTGCACCGGCTTTCAGAATTTTTCAGGCCTTATGCAAATGGCGAATTTGAAACCTGGTCGAAATATGTTTATGACGCCAGTGGCAGGGTAGCATTTGATACCACCTATGTATTTGGCAGCATTACGCCTTTGTGGCCGCCAACCGATTTTACACAGAGGAGGCTAACGACTTACGAATACGATGGCACCTGCCGCGTTATTAAAACAAGCACCATTGGTATTGGTGGCGTAGAAGATGGATCGCCACCCATTGTAAACACCTATACTTATGACGCGGATGGCAACCTCATCCGCCCTGGCATCAGTTACGACAATAAAGTGAACATACACCGAACCAACAAGGTGTTCATGTTTGTGGATCGTGATTTTAGTATGAACAATCCATTTACAGCTTCTACTTACAACGGCTTTGGATTACCGCAAATGGTGGGCAGCCCCACTGCAGGACCTTCTGTTTATTTTTTACAAAGAGTGACAGACCATTCAACTTTTGTTTACCAATGTGATTAGGCTCCCGCCTGCATTGCTATACCTGCAAGGCATTGTACCACCCGGCACAATAAAAAACCGCCCCTCTTCAGGGCGGTTTTTTATATTAAATAGTATGCTGTTAAAATTAAAATGCTTTCTTTCCGTCTTTTTTCTCTGCTGCTTTCTGCATAGGGTTGTTAGAGTTGTTGGTAGCACGCAAAACATTTTGTTTGGCTTTGAAGGCCTGGAATTTGGATGGTTCGTCCGGTACTTTGGGCCAGCTGTTATTGGCGGTATTGATGTCGGCAGTTTCCCGCATCGGATCCAGCTGCACTTTTGTAACCTGTTTGTCTTTCATAAATGTTTTTACTATCCGGCCTTCATTCTTTCTCCACACCTGGGCAGGTATCCTTTCAATTTCGGTAGTACCGTCTGCATATGTCCATTCCAGTATAACGGGCATGATTAGGCCACCTTTATTGCTGAAAGCGAGTTCATAGAAATATTTGCCCGCCAGTTTTTGTTTCAGCGCATCATCCATGGGTTCTGCGGATGCTTTTACAGGTACTGAATAGGAACTGCTGTCATAGGGCTCCAGTCCGCGGTTGTAGCGCCAGTAAAAATCGCGGAGGGTAGAATCGGCATCGGTTTCAAACTTTATGCTTTTGTCTTCTCGGTTCCTGATTTTTGAAATGTCATCGTAGGTGCTGCCGCCTGGTTTGGCAATAAAGCGTGTAACGGTAGTGTCGGTAGTGTTTTGGGTTGGTACATAGTTAAGATCAGCTTTGTAAAACTTTACGGTGTCCAGCGATATGTCGCAGGCATCGGTGCCATAAAACCAGCCTCTCCAGAACCAGTCCAGGTCTTCACCGCTGGCATCTTCCATGGTGCGGAAAAGATCCGCAGGTTCGGGATGTTTGAATGCCCAGCGGCGTGCATATTCTTTGAAGGCGTAGTCAAACAAATCGCGGCCCATAATGGTTTCACGCAAAATGTTTAAACCGGTAGCGGGTTTTGTGTAGGCGTTGGGGCCAAAGCCGATGATGTTTTCGCTGTTAGACATGATGGGCTCCAGCTGGTCTTTGGGCAGGCGCATATAATCTGTAATGGTATAAGCGGCACCTTTGCGGGTCGGAAATTTATTGTCGTACAATTCTTCTGCCAGGTATTCTACAAATGAATTCAAACCTTCGTCCATCCAGCTCCATTGTCTTTCATCGCTGTTGATGATCATGGGGAAAAAGTTGTGGCCCACTTCATGAATCACCACACCCAGCATGCCATACTTGGTGGCTTCGCTGTAAGAACCGTCTTTTTCTGTACGGCCGTAGTTAAAGCAAATCATCGGGTATTCCATACCGTTAGCGGCTTCCACACTTTGTGCTACCGGGTAAGGGAAGGGGATGGTAAACTTTGAATAGGTTTTAATGGTATGTGCCACGGCCTTGGTAGAAAATTTACGGTAGAGGTTGTAAGCTTCCTTGCCATAGTAGCTCATGCACATTACTTTCTTTCCTTCTACATAAGCCGGCATGGCATCCATCACAAACTTGCGGGAAGAGCCCCAGGCAAAATCACGCACATTGTCTGCTTTGAAAATCCAGGTTTTTTTGGTTTTGCTTTTTTGTTTTTCTGCAGTTTTGGCTTCGTCCAGTGTTACAATTTCAATGGGTTCTTTGGTAGTTTGTGCTTTCTGCCAGCGGCTGTATTGTGCGGGCGTTAAAACCTGCTGGTAGTTCTGGCATTCGCCGGTAGCGCCTATCACATGGTCGGCGGGTACCGTCATCTGAACTTTAAAGTTGCCAAATGTTAGTGCAAATTCCCCGCGGCCAGTAAACTGGTGGTTTTGCCATCCCTGGAAATCGCTGTACACACAAAGACGCGGATACCATTGGGTAAGGGTAAACAAATCGTTGCCGTCATCCGCAAAGTGTTCATAACCGCCACGGCCACCCACGCTCATGCGGTCGGTAATTTTATAGTTCCAGTCAATTTTAAAAACATATTGCTGACCGGGTTTCAAAACAACGGGCAGTTCCAGCCGCATCATTGTTTTGTTTACAGTATAACGCAGTGGTTTGCCCAGCGCATCGGTTACTTTAAGAAGGTTTACACCACCGCCATCACCTTTTGCTTCATTCTCCATACGGCGGAGGTTGTTGTCCGTCATTTGTTTTGGCATCGAACTTTCATTCTGGTAATTGGCATTGTCTTTTGCATTGTGTTCGTTTTCATCCAGCTGCAGCCAGAGATAGGTCAGTTCGTTGGGCGAGTTATTAAAATAAGTTACGGTCTCACTGCCATTCAGTTTATAACCAGGTTCATCCAGCTCTGCTTTGATGTCGTAATCGCAGCGTTGCTGCCAGTATTTAGGGCCGGGTGCACCGCTGGCCGTACGGTACTCATTGGGTGTGGGCAAAATGGTGCCCAGCTGCTCAAATTTATTGCCGTGGTTAGACCCCGGGTTGTTCTGGATGTTTTGTGCAGTGAGTATGCTGCACATACAAAGAATGGTAAAAAGGAACAAAAGCTGTTTTCTCATGATAGTTTGTTTTTTTATGGGGAAATCTTTGAAAAGCCATGTTGAGTGAAACGGCAAGGATAGCCAGCGAAGCTACCCGAATCCAGCCTAATCTTGAAATTTTTAACAAGTCTACGATTATAAAAGACAGTAGCAACGCAGCGGCTACCACAATCAATTGCGCCAGCTCAATACCGAGGTTAAATGCAAAAAGGTGTGCCAGCAGTCCTTGTTTTCCTTCCAGGTCAAGAAATGAGCTGGCATAGGCCAGGCCATGGATACAGCCGAAGAACAAAGCAAAGAAATAAATCAGCGGTATCTTTTTTTGCTGGCCGGGCTGCCGGATTAAAATGTTATTAATAGCTGTAACAGCAATGGTCAGGGGTATCAAAAATTCAATCCATTTGGTGTTTACACTTATGTAGTTCAAAGCACTGAGGGCAAGTGTAACAGAGTGACCAATGGTAAAAGCTGTTACCAGTACAGCCACTTTTTTCCAGTCTTTCCAAAGGTAGCGCAGGCAGAGTGCGGTTACAAAAAGTATATGGTCCATGGCCCCCCACGTGAGGATATGGTCTGTTCCCAGTCCAAAATACAATTTGAAATCAATCATAAGAAGCCTTATCCGTTTTGGTAGCGCAAGCTTTAACGATAAAGCTTACGAAACATGGAAAATAATCAAGAGATTTGTGGCCAACAAATTTTATTTAGCAATGGCAGGATCCTTTTATAAGTGGTTAATGATTGGCATGCTGGGCTTGTTTCACCCTTTTTATGTGAGCGTAACAGAAATAAACCACAACGCAAAAGACAAAACCCTCGAAATATCCTGCAAACTTTTCCTGGAGGATACGGAGAAAGCGCTGCAGAAACAACTGGGCGTTCCGGTTGAGCTCGGCAATCCAAAAGATTCCAAAAAAGCACAACAGCTGGTAAGCGACTATGTAAAAAAGCATTTGCAGATAAAAATAGATGGTAAGCCGGTGGCCCTGGAGTTTATTGGATTTGAAACAGAAGGCGCTTCGTTATGGAGCTATTACCAGGTAAACAATATTAGCAGCGTGCACAAGATAGACATCAGCAACAACCTGTTGTACGAAATGTATGATGCACAGATTGGAATTGTACATGCACAGGTAGGGGGCAATAAGAAAAGCACCCGTGTTACCAACCCGGATGCCAATATGACCCTGGAGTTTTAGCAGGTATCAATAAATGCAAATGGTTTGCAGTGCTGGTAGCAGCGCCGCAAACCATTTTTCATTAAACCCTTTTTTATTTCAGGTATGCCAGTTGCCCCAGGTGATAGCTCTGGTGATTGGTTCTGTTGATAACAATATTAAGTTTGTTGCGGTGAGGTTCTTTGGCAAAATCTTCTGCCGAAACGGCCGTATGGCGGGCAAACCAGCCTGCAGGCGTCATGGCTTCCATATGCTGCGTCAGTGCTGCATTGATTTCTTTCCAGTAGCTTTTTAGTTGCGCCAGCGAGGGTTTTGCTGCACCTGCTTTATCGGGGCTGGTTAGAAATACCGTTTCCAGTTCTGGATGCAGTTTGGCGCCAAAATCCAGTAAGGGCAGCATGCCATCATTTACAGCAGCCAGGTGCCCCACCAGGTAAACGCCACTGTTTCTATTGGGTGCCGTATCGGCTGCAAACTGTTCTTCACCAAGGGTGTCCAGCAGTTTGTCCAGTCTTGCATTTTGCTTTTGCCATTCGGCCAGAATCAATTTTATAGAAAGTTCCAGGTTGTCCATTTGCAGATTATTTTATTTAGGTGATTGATAACAACAATCTGTTCAGATTGTTTATTGGTTTGCTGATTTGAAGATCGCTGATCGATTGTTCGGTGCTCCGGGTTGCGAATAATCTATTAAGTATAGCAACAGGAATTTTAGATTGAAACCTACCAGCCATAAAAAAATCAGCCATTTAACCGGCTTCTGCTACTTTTTTTATTTCAACCAGGATGGGGTTCCAGCCTTCTCCTTTGTTGTAAACATCATTGTATCTTTTTTCTCCGTCGGCCGCTTTTTCAAAACCATCCTGGCTTACGGTTAACGTAGTGATGCCGTCTGTTTCTGACAACTGGTAATAAACATTCAAATAATTGTCGGGTATATCGGGCATGCCTGAATTGGGATCAATCACCGTATAAGTAAGTAACACCGGGGGTTGAATGGCCACTACGTTTCCTTTTACAAAAACCATTTCTTTGCCTTCGTATTGGGCCCTCCACAGCAGTGGGCTGCCGGGCTTCCAGTCGGAAACGGTTTCGCAACCAAACATGTATTTTTTTGTTGCTTCGGGTTTGGTGAGTGTGTCCCAAACCTTGTCGATGGGTGCGTTGATGCTGATGGTATTTTCTACAATTTTTTTTGCCATTGCCGTGTTGTTTTTTGTTTTAATAGCCGGTTACCGCGTAAATGTACAAAAGCCAGTAAATAAGGCATCCACCTGTTTTTTTAAAGCGTTGCAACGAGGATAAATTATAAGGTTCCGTCAAAGCAGTCCTGCGCCAACGGCTGTTACAATTACATTGATAAATCCTTCAACAGCCTTGGTTGTTTTTGCCAGGGCTGCGGCTACCGCGTCCAGTTTTTTTGATGAAGCGGCAATTTGATTGGAGAGTCCATCCAGGGCAGATGCATCTGTTTTCAATGAATCTATCAGTTCATCCTGTACAGATTTTATAATAGAGCGTTCAATATTGCGCAATAGCAGCGCTGTTTTTTCCAGTGCCAGTTTGTCTTTTGCAGAAAGCGTTTTTACAGCCCTTGCATCCTCCACTGCATCAATCGCATCACTCACCTGGTCCAGTGTTTTGATCTTAGATGTATCCATGATGGTTATTTTTTTACAGTATTCAGTTCGCCAATGGTTGATTTGATATTTTTGACGTTTTCATACAGCGTCTGCAATTCCGCCATCACTTCTTTGAGGTCTTTTTTTTGCGCAATCTCTTTCAGGAGCTGGCTATGTGCAATCCGCAGGTTTTGCGTGGCTGCTATCGTCTGGTCTTTTAGCATTTTAATATTGTCAATATCCCGCTTCAGCTCCAGGTAGTCCCTTTCATTTTGTATCGTTGGTTTTCGCTGGTTTAAGAAACTTTTATAATTACTTTGAATGCCGCGTTCTTCATTGGCAATCAGCAAAGCAATATTGCCCGATTGCAGAAACTCCAGGAGGTTACCGGTCATTACGCCTATCATCTGGTCGGCATCGGGTACAAATTTTTGAATGGCGCTTGCCTGTTCTGCCCGAATGATTTGCTGGCCGCCCGCCATAATAATGCTGCCAACAATGCCGCCAATGCCTTTGTGTACCTGCGTGGCGCCCGGTATGCTGTTGTAAGTAGCAATCAGCGAATCGAGGCTAACACCAAAATTACCGGCCTGTGTGGCCAGGTCGGCGGCATGTTTGTCTGACGATAGCAACAATAGTGATTGCGCGTACTTGTCGATTATTTGAAAGGTAATATCGGCTTTGGCAGACACGCGGTAATCCTCTTTTTGGGCTGCATATAAATTGTTCAGCTCTTCAATATGCGGTTCGGTATTGTCGAGCGAATTGGCGAAGTACAAACCTCTTTTTACCCGAACATCTGCCAGCGCAAAAAGAATTTTAGAGGGATAGTCGGAAAAGTGATTGCTGGTGCGGGCAAACTGGTTTACCGCTGTTACCTGCGATTTTGTGAGGGATGCGCAGCTGCTGCACAAAACAGCAGCTGCCGCCGCTATAAACAGGATTTTTTTCATAAATAAGGTAAATAATAATTAAAGGGATCCTATCTGTCTGCAAATTATGGCAATTTTTTATTGCCCGTAAAAATATTTGTCCGCCCGCTGGCTTCTGCCATTACTGGCTGCTTTGTGACAGATAAAAATTACATTTGCGGCATGACAAGACAGCAACTGGTTGAACAGATACGCAGCAAAAAATCCTATCTCTGCGTGGGCCTGGATACAGACATCAGCAAGATACCTGCCCATCTTTTAACCGGGCCCGATCCTGTGTTTGCTTTCAATAAAGCTATTATAGACGCCACGCAGGATCTTTGCGTAAGCTATAAAATCAACACCGCTTTTTATGAAGCACAGGGATTGAAAGGCTGGCAGTCCATGGAGAAAACCCTTCAATATATTCCCAACAATATTTTTACAATTGCCGACGCAAAACGGGGCGATATTGGCAATACATCCAGCCAGTATGCCAAAGCTTTTTTTGAAGCACTGCCATTTGATTCAATTACTGTAGCGCCATATATGGGCGAAGACAGTGTGCAACCATTTTTGGCGTATGAAAACAAATGGGCCATTGTACTGGGACTTACTTCAAATAAAGGGGCGAAAGATTTTGAATTGCAGTTGATGGTTCGTGAAGACAAGAACCAGGGCAGTGCTGGCGAAAAATTATATGAGAAAGTGTTGCGGACGGTGGCTGGTTGGGGCAGCCCGGAAAACCTGATGTTTGTGATTGGCGCCACTCAGGCAGATGAGTTTACCAATATCCGGAAATTATTGCCCGAACATTTCTTCCTGGTGCCGGGTGTAGGCGCACAGGGCGGCAGCCTGCAGGAAATTTCTGAAAAAGCCATGAACAAAGACATTGGGATACTGGTAAACGTGAGCCGCGCCATTATATATGCTTCGGAGAAAGAAGATTTTGCCGCCGAAGCCAGGGCTATTGCGCAGCAATACCAGTTTGAGATGAAGGAATACCTGCGCTAAGCAAACAAAGACAAAAGAACCAGGCAGCTCAATAACGAGAAGACAGTTTGGCACCTTGTCTTTATATATCCATTACTTTACGGCAGTTTTAGTAACTCCAAACTATGTTCAATAAAATGCTGGTTGGTTTTTTAAAAAGTTGTTTTCTTGTTTTTTTGCCTTGCAACGTGCTGGGGCAAATACTGCAAACAGACTCAATGTCTTTTTATTTTCCTTTTAATGGTTATTCGGTAACAGCATCAGATTCCGAAAAAATTGTTTCTTTCATCAACAAGTACAAGTTTTCTAACAGCACAACGATTGATGTAAGCGGCTATACAGACACGGCCGGTAGCACAAAATACAATAGGGCCTTATCTTCTAAAAGATGCCAGTCTGTAAATGCTGTATTACAACCCTTATTGTTACATCCCGGAAACATTCCTGTGCGGCTAAGTGCGATGGGCGAGGACAAAGAATCATTGCTGCCAGACAGTCTGCAAAGGCGGGTTGTACTGTTGGTTCGCACCATAAAACGCGATTCCGGTAAAAATTCAATTGCAAAACCGGTGGCTGCAGAAAAAGTAAATTTGTTGCCAAAAGAAAATAGGGTAGTAGACACCGTTATAGTACTGGACTATATTTATTTTGAACCAGACAAACCCATATTGTCAGGTGCATCCATACAGGCCATTCCTCATTATGTAAGTATTCTGAAAAAATACAGGAACAATGATATGGAAGTTGCCGGGCATGTTAATTACAATGATTCCAGGCTAAGGGAAAATGATCCGTTGTTTAAGCTGTCTGAGCAAAGGGCAAAAGAAATTTATTCTTTCCTTATCGACAATGGATTTAGCCAGGAGAAATTAAGTTACAAAGGCTATGGCAACTGGCGTCCTCTGTTTCCCGAACCAGTAAGCGTTGAAGAAAAAAGAAAGAATATGCGGGTGGAAGTGGTTGTTTTTAAAATACAATAATTTTTAGCTGGTTAAATGAATAAAAAAGCCCCGGATTATCGGGGCTTTCAGTAAAACAATTACTTACTTTATTGTTGATTCCTTTTTGCAGTTTCCTAAGTTATATAAATCTCACTGTTCCGAAACTTGATTTAATTTTTACTTTGCAGGCGCCGCTGCCACTTTTACCGGAATAATCTTTGTCAAATTTTGGTCCGTGCTCCTCATCATCTTCCTTGGCTTCTTTTATTACGATGGGCGTGCTGTTGTGGAATTCGCCAAAATTGGTATGGATGTCGAAATCGCCATTGAAACCATCAGAAACAGTGACTTCAATTTTTGAAAACTGGTTGTTGACACTAAACTCAGAAACATTGTTGGTTAAAGCCAGTTTTACTTTATCGCAGTATTCAAAATTTGCTTTGATGGTGCCGTTGAGTTTCTTGATTTCTGCTTTGGAGAATTTAATAACCACTTTACAATTGTTGATGCTTTCTGCTACTACGCTGCCAAACTCTACGTGCAGTTCTTTTGCATTGGTAAGGTTGCCGGCTACCAGGTCGCCAAATTTTTGCGTCAGTTCAACCGGGCCACTCATATCGGGTACAAAGGATTTGCCAAACTGATTTTCTAAATTCAGCGGGTTGGAGGCGGGCATGCTTACTTCATAGTTTATTTCCATGCTTTTGTTGCCATCGCCGTGTTTCTTGCTGCCCTTGTATTCGCGGTTGTTGAAATTGGTTTTAAAAGAAACGCCCTCGCTGGTTTTAGCATCCTGTATGCTGATGTCGTCCAGGATGTCCTGCAGTTTTTCTTCGTTGTTACCGGTTACAATGATGGTAACATCCACTTTTACTTCGCTCTTTGTCCAGGTGCTTATTTTTACCTGTCCAAACTGGTTGTTGATGCTTACTTTATCGCTGGCGCCAACGGGGTAAGATTTGGAATAGGTTTTTCTCTTTTCGGTATCGGGGCCATCTCCTGCAAACAACCAGGTGCAGGTAACCAGTAAAAGCGCAGCGGTCATGATATATTTACGCACTTTTGTATGCTTTTTCATATGCTTCTTTTTTTGTGTTGTTGATTTTTTTAATAATGTTTAATTGCTGATTAAGTAGCGCTTCCTGGTACTGCAGGTTCTGAATCATGGCTTCCAAAATCTGTTCTCGGTTAGGATTTACGGGAAGTTGTTTCTTCAGCGTATGAAAAGTGCTGTCCAGCTTGTTAAAGTCGCCGGCGAATTGCTGGTACAGCAGGGGTTCATCTTTTTTTATTTTCCTGATTTGGTCTTGTTTTATTTCTATCAGCCGGGCATAGTGAACGAGCTCTTCATTGCTTTCATCATCGTTGGTCTTTGCCAGTTGTGTATTGTTACCGGTCTTCTGCGGGTTGTTGTTATTGTCTCCGGGGGTTTTAATTTCAGGAACAGGGTTTGTTTCTTTTTTTGGATTTTCCTGCGCTACTTCGGGCAAATTATTGGTGGCAGCGGGCAGGTTGTTTTGCCGGGCAAGATGGTTGTCCGTGTTTTTTTTATTGTTGCTGTAATACCAGCCACCTGCGCCCAGTAACAGTATAATGGCTGCCGCCGCACTCCAGCGCAATACTTTCATACTAATGAGGATGCCTTTTTTCTCCGCCGGTTTTTTTAGTTGCTGCTGCACATTGTGCCATACAACGGGTCCGGGTTCAAACTTGTCAAATTCCTCACGGTTGTTTTTTACAAAATCTTCAAAATTGCTCATGATAATCCTCCTTCTTTTAGGATACCCATTAATTTTTGTTTGGCGCGGTGGTACTGGGTGCGAACGGTATTGTGCGATATGCCCAGCATCTTGCCGATTTCTTCCTGCGGTATTTCTTCCAGCAGGTAGAGGCTGACTACCGCCCTGTAACCATCGGGCAGTTTTTGTATGGCGTTTCTTACCTCATCTACTTTGTACTGAAAAGCCACTTCATCCACACTTTCATAGTCGCTCCGGTCTGCCACCTGTGTGCTATCGATGTCTACCAGCTGTAGTTTCTTTTTGCGGAGCAGGCTGATGGATTTATTGATAACGATTCTTTTTAGCCAGGCCCCGAATGTGCTGTTGTACCTGAAATCTTTCAGGTGTTTAAAAGCATCCACAAAAGCATCCTGCAGAACATCTTCCGCATCGCCCACGTTGTTTACAATGCGCAGGCTGGTATTGAACATGGCTTTGGCGTATTTGTTATATAGTTCGCTATAACCCAGGCTGTCTCCCTGCTTGCAGCGTTCTACCAGTTCGTCTCTTGCTATGGTGGCGGTCAATTCCAAAAGCGTTGTTTTGTTGGTGTTTGATATAAGGTCGTAATAATAATTAACATGTTGCACGCAAAGCTAAAATTTGTTGAAATGGCCGGCATTTTCATGCAAAAGCAACTAAAGGAAAATGGAGCAAAGTCATTCCAGCCGCCACCCTTGCCATTTATAAGCTTTGTTTCTTTGCGTAGAAAATTGTAAGGGTTAATCTGAGCATCTCTGGCCAGGAAAACTTTTCTTACTTTCGTTCCGGCTTGTTGCTGCTATTTCATAATACGCTCAATAGCAGTACTGCAGTTGAAAGGATTGCGATCCTGCATCAAATGCAGCACAGGCTGTACGATGTTAACCAGGATACCGGCGCGGGTATCTCCAAAAGAACCTTATTAGTTGATTAAAACTTGCCCCAGATGTCTAAAGATTTGTTTCAAAGCCCGGATTATTTTCAGTTGGATGAGTTGCTTACCGACGAACAAAAGCTGGTTCGTGAAAGCGTGCGGTCTTACGTAAAAAAAGAAATTTCGCCCATTATAGAAGATTATGCCCAGCGGGCCGAGTTTCCAGAGCAAATTGTGAAACAACTGGGCGAGCTGGGTTGTTTTGGGCCCACGGTACCGGTGGAATATGGCGGTGGTGGCCTCGATTATATCAGCTATGGTTTAATGATGCAGGAACTGGAACGCGGCGATAGTGGCGTTCGCTCAACGGCTTCGGTGCAGGGCTCGCTGGTGATGTTTCCCATTTATGCTTATGGCAATGAAGCGCAACGTCATAAATACCTGCCCAAACTGGCCAGCGGCGAATGGCTGGGTTGTTTTGGACTAACCGAACCCAATCATGGCAGCGACCCCAGTGGCATGCTCACCAACATTAAAGATGCCGGCAGCCATGTAGTTTTAAATGGTGCCAAAATGTGGATCAGTAATGCGCCGTTTGCGCAGGTGGCGGTGGTTTGGGCCAAAGACGAGCAAGGCATTGTGCGCGGCGTAATTGTGGAACGTGGTATGGAAGGCTTTACCACACCCACTACCCATGGCAAATGGAGCTTAAGGGCAAGCGCCACCGGCGAACTGGTTTTTGACAATGTAAAAGTTCCCAAAGAAAATATATTGCCCAATGTGCAGGGTTTGAAGGGGCCGCTGAGTTGCCTGACCAAGGCCCGCTATGGCATTGCCTGGGGTACGGTGGGCGCCGCCATGGATTGTTATGATACCGCGCTGCGCTACTCAAAAGAAAGAATACAGTTTGATAAACCCATTGGCGCTTTTCAGCTGCAGCAGAAAAAACTGGCGGAAATGATTACAGAGATTACCAAGGCACAATTGCTGAACTGGCGCCTGGGCGTTTTAATGAACGAAAACAAAGTGACACCCGCACAGGTGAGTATGGCCAAACGCAATGGCTGCGAGATAGCACAGCATATAAGCAGGGATGCGCGGCAGATGCTGGGCGGTATGGGCATCACTGGTGAATACAGCATTATGCGGCACATGATGAACATAGAAAGTGTAACCACTTACGAAGGAACACACGATATTCACTTACTCATAACCGGTATGGATGTAACCGGGTTTAATGCATTTAAGTGAGGAAACAATACCCCCTGTCATCCTGAAGGGGAGGCTTAAGTTGGAGATGAAAAATTTTGGCGGTTACAATTTACTATTAGATGTATAAGCGTCGGGTTTGAAGATAGAATTAAGATCATGATATGGAACCGGCTTATCACATTGAACAGAATAATAT
>Ga0209069_10000204_pt1 | contig 24759 bp, 24 predicted proteins | sample Str013_2_FD_187202 | JGI IMG/M metagenome (GOLD analysis project Ga0209069, IMG submission 187202) | Freshwater sediment microbial communities in response to fracking from Pennsylvania, USA - Straight Creek_MetaG_SC_2013 (SPAdes) (version 2) | ecosystem: Environmental > Aquatic > Freshwater >...
GGTCAAGGCGCTGGGTTTTGCCGGAATTGAAATCGGAACGCACATCAACGAAACGGCGCTCGGGAGCGATACCTTGTTTCCGCTTTATGAGGCCGCCGAAGCGCTGGATCTCGGCATTTTCGTGCATCCGCTGCACCCTGCCGGAATGGAGCGCATTGCGGCTAGCCCGGAGTTTGCAGCAACGGCGGTGTTTCCGCTGGAGACCGCGCTGGCGTCGGTGTCGCTGCTCGCAGCAGGGATCACGGAGCGATTTCCACGGTTGCGGATACTGCTCAGCCATGGCGGCGGGGCGCTGTCATGGATATTGCCGAGAATGGATTTCGGCTGGTCGCTCGGCTTGAAGGGCAAGATGACACAGCCGCCGTCGAAGCTGGCCCGCCAGTTCTGGTACGACACGATTCTCTACGATCCGGCATCACTATCGTTCCTGGCCGATTCGGTCGGTATCGATCATATCGTCGTCGGTTCCGATTATCCGTTTTCCATCAGGCAGAAGCAGCCGGGTGCGTTCGCCAGGCGCGTGCTGGGTAACGAAGCCGTCCTGGCCGACAACGCTTTCGGCTTTCTCGGCCGCATCCATCGGGTGAAGCAGCTTGACCGGGCGGCGTCGAATTCGGCGGCCGTACAAGGGAGCCAGGCGCGTGGTTGAGTGCCGGTCGCTTCCACAGATGTGCCTGCTCGGTCAGGCGCCGCCGCGGACACCCGGCCGCAGCGACGCGCAGGTGCCGTCGGATGCAAGCCGGGGCGAAAGCAAATACGGCCGGATCGCCTTTGTCTATTTCTATCACGAGGGCGCGAAGACCGATCCCGTCTTCGGCCTGCTGGACATCGAAATCGCGATCCAGCGGCGTACCCCCAAGGGCTTTCATTTCGAAATATACTGTATCGGGGATGGCTACCAGAGCGGCCATGGCTCGAGCGCGCCGCAGCCGTTGACGGTTGAGTTTCGTGCCGGTGCGCGCACGGTTGCGATAGCGGAATGGCGCTATCCGACGGTCCTCAACGGCCACATGGATGCGCTGACATTCTCGGCGCCCATTGAAATGACGGATCGCGATTTCGCCGACATCGACAGCGCCTGGCTGCCGTCGGTTCGCGCCGCGGCAACGATTTGTCTGGAATGAACGTGGTCCCTCGCAACAAGGAGTTCGCCATGAGATCAATCACCCGTCGCTCTGCCATGGCCGGGATTGGTGCCGTGGCATTGACGCTTGGCCGTTCGAAAAACGCGTATGCCAAGGATTACGATGTCGGCGTTACCGATACCGAAATCAAGCTCGGTACGACCTCGCCCTACAGCGGGCCGGCATCGGCGTATGGTGTTTATGGACAGGCCCAAACCGCCTATTTCGAGATGGTCAACGATCGCGGCGGGATCAACGGCCGCAAGATCAACTTGATCTCGCTCGACAACGCGTTCAGTCCGCCGAAGGCCGTCGAGCAAACCCGCAAGCTCGTCGAATCCGACGAAGTGTTCGCCATCGCCGGATTTCTCGGTACACCACCAAACGCAGCGGTGTCCAAATATCTCAATTCGAAGGGCGTGCCGAGCCTGTTTCTCACCTCCGGCGCGGTGCGGTTCAACGATCCGAAGAACTTCCGCTGGATCGTTCCGTTCTATCCTTCCTACGTCGCGCAGGGCGCGGTGTTCGGCAGGCATCTCGTGAAGACGAAGCCGAACGGAAAGATAGCGGTTCAATACGTCAATGACGATCTTGGCCGCGACTATCTGCGCGGGTTGAAGATCGGACTGGGGGCGCGCGCGTCGGAGATGATCGTCAGGGAAATCAGCCATGAGATGACTGAACCGACGATCGAGAGCCAGATTGTCGAGTGCAAGGTCAGCGGCGCCGATGTGTTCGTGCAGTTGAGCGCGTCGAAATTCGCCGCGCAGGCCATCCGCAAGGTTGCGAGCCTTGGCTGGCAACCCACCTTCATCATCAACTCGAATTCAGCCTCGGTCGGCGCGACCCTGGTTCCCGCCGGCCTCGACAATGCCAAGGGGCTGATCACGGCGCGCTGGGAAAAGGATGTTACCGATCCCGCGGGGGCCGATGACGAAGGCATCAAAGGCTACAAGGCGTTCGCGCAAAAATACATGCCGCGCCTCAATCTCGACGACGCGACCGCAATTCCCGGCTACAACAATGCTGCGGCGATCGAGCATGTCCTGAAACAGTGCGGCGACAATCTGACGCGCGAGAACCTGCTCAAGCAGGCGACCAACCTCAAGGGATACACGCCGCCGTTGATTCTGAATGGTGTGAAAGTCTACAACTCGCCAGACAATTACGACGCGTTCCATAATTTGCAGTTGACGCAGTTCGACGGCAAACAATGGGTCGGCATGGGTGACATGATCTCGCTGGAGGATCTCAAGATACTCTCCGACTAGGCCCGTGTCGGTCGGTCTGTTACAGCTATATCTATATTGCGGGCAGGCGGCCCTGGAGCGACTGGTTCATGCTGGATGTGATGTCACTGGAAGGAAAGACGATCGTCGTTACCGGCGCAGCGCAGGGGATCGGCCAGGCGGTTGCCGGTTTGGCGATCGGCCTCGGAGCGCGGGTGATCGGCGTCGATCTCAGCGGCGACAAACTCAACTCGCTCGCGGCGACGATGAATGGCAGGCTGCTGCCGTATGTCGGCAACGTCGCGGATCCTGCCTTCACGGAAGCGACCGTCGCTGACGTCAAGGCGCGCATCGGCGCCATTGACGGCTTGGTCAACAATGCCGGCATCACACGGCCCGCGATGATCGAAAAGATGACCCTGCAGCAATGGAGCGAGGTGATTTCGGTTCATCTGACCGGAGCCTTCCTGTGGACTCAGACCGTCGGCCGCATCATGGTTGCGCAGGGAAAGGCCGGGCGCGGAAGTCCGGGCTCGATCGTCAACATCTCGTCAGACGCTGGAAGGGCCGGCTCAGTCGGCCAAATCAACTATGCCGCCGCGAAAAGCGGCCTTTTGGGCATCACGATGTCGATTGCCAAGGAATGGTCGAAGTTCGGAGTGCGGACCAACTCCGTCTGCTTCGGCGTGGTCGAGACCCCGATGACCGAGACCATCAGGGGCGACAAGTTCCGCGACGGGATATTGGCGCGGATTCCGATGGGGCGTTGGGCGACGCCGGAGGAGGCGGTCAAGCCGGTGTGTTTTCTGCTTTCGGACGGCGCATCCTACATCACCGGCCAGCACATTTCCGTCGACGGCGGATTCCACATCTCGGTTTGATCAGCCGCGACCAAGAACGCCCTGACGTTGCAGCCCCTCGATCGCTTCGTCGGTCAGTCCGAGCAGGCCGGACAGCACCTCGCGGCTGTCTGCCCCGAGCCTGGACACGGTGGGACCGGCCTCCGTCGGCATCGTGAACTGAAACGGCGCGTTGGGAACCAGGAACTCTCCGGCTCCATCCTTGATCGGGCTCAGGCTGCCGCGTTTGGACAGTTGCGGATCCTTCATCGCGTCCGCGACGGTGAGAAAGCGCGAGCAGGGCACGCTGTTGGCGTCCAGGACGGCTTCGATCGCGACGCCGGTGCGCTTTTCGGTCCATTGTTCGATGATGGTCATCAACTCGGTCCAGTGCGTGACACGCGCCGTACCTGTTGAGAACCGCGCATCCACCTTCAGGTCGGGCCGCTGCATGGCGTCCGCCATTTGCTCAAAATTCTTCTGGCTGATCGGTGCGATGATGACGTGACCGTCCAGGGTTTTCATGGGCGCATAGACCGGACGTCTTTGTTCGCTCGGGAACTGCGCTTCCTGACACTCGAACACCATCAGATTGAGCATCGAATCCATCAGCGACACGTCGACGGCTTGTCCTTGTCCGGTGCGTTCGCGATGAACGAGGGCGGCCTGAATGGCGCCGAAGGCGTAAGCCCCGGACAGGATGTCGGCGACGAATATGCCGGTCGACGCCGGAGTATCCTGCTGGACCTGATAGCCGAGGTTTGCCAAATCGTAGCCGCTGGCGGCGTGAACGATCGGCGCGTAGGCGGCACGGGTGGCGCCCGGGCCCGACTGCCCATAGCCGGAAATCGAGCAATAGACGAGTTTCGGGTTGAGCTTGCTCAGCGTGGCATAGTCGAAGCCAAGCCGTGCCATCACGCCGGGTCGAAAATTTTCCACCACGACGTCGGACAGTTTCGCGAGGTCGTGGATGATCGCCTTGGCGGATTTGTTCTTGAGGTCGATCGCCACGCTCTTCTTGCCGCAATTGAGCGCGCCAAAATAAGTGCTGTTGCCGTCGCGCAGCGGCGGCCGGGCACGGATCAAATCGCCCTCCAGCCCCTCGATCTTGATGACTTCGGCGCCGAGATCGGCCATCAGGCGGGCACAATGCGGGCCCGCCAGCATGGCCGTGAAATCGAGCACCCGGATGCTCTGTAACGGGCCTGGCCGCGGCGTTGACGGTGCGTGCTGCCCTGCCATTATCGGCTCGCCGGTTCGCGCAGTCGCGGGCTGCCGATACGCTTGTGGTAGTCGGCTTGCGCGGCAGCGCCGATGACATAGGTTTCGAGATATTTCGTGAAGGATGCGATACCGCCGCTTGCCCTGACATATTCCGCGAGGTGTTCGTCGTCGGCTTCGTAAAGCCCGCCGCTCGATGTCGGATGCGCGCCGAACGGCGCCTCGACCACGCTGTGAACGAAGGCCGACGGCAATTTGGTCAAGTGATTGTCGCGCCGGATGACATCCGAAGGCACGATGCGATCGACCGAGACGATGACCTTTTTGGCCGCCTGCGCCATCAGCACGTCAAAGAACACCGGGCCGAAATACTGGACATTGCCGAGTTCGTCGGCCTGCTGCCCATGAAGCAGCACGACGTCGAGGTGAATGGCCGGCACCTTCAGCATCGTGCGCTCGCCCGGCGTGCGCGGCACCGGCTGATAGGTCTGCGGATTGACGCGTGGCAGATCGGTACACATGTCCGGAATCAGGCCGTAGGGCAGGTCGCACGCGGCGGCGCGCAGGCCGCCCGCGATGGCCGGGCCGTCGAGCTCGTGAATCCTGATACTGCCGGTTTCGGCCGCGCGCCGGAAATGCGGTGCAAGGCCAAACTGCTCGAAGCTGATGAACACGCACCCGGTTTCGGCGACGCAGCCGGCGCCGATCAGCATGTCCGGCGCGATGCTGCCCGGGGCCGGCACCAGGCGCAGATTGCGTTTGTTGCGGCGGATCAGTTCGCGCACCAGCGCCATCGGCTGCGAATTGAAAATCCAGCCGCCGATGCCGATGGTGGCGCCGTCCTCGATCCCGTCGAGCGCGGCGGAAAGGTTTTTGATCTTGGACATCAGGCTTCCCTTCCAAGCAGGTGGCGGGAGATCACGATGCGCTGGATCTGGTTGGTGCCTTCCCAGATCTGGTTGATCTTGGCGTCGCGCATCATCCGTTCGACCGGATAATCCTTGAGGTAACCGACGCCGCCGAAGATCTGGACGGCGTCTGTCGTCACTTTCATGGCGACGTCGCTGCCGAAGCATTTCGCCATCGAAGCCATCATCGAGAGCTGGCTGAAGTCGCCCATGTCGACCTGCCTCGTGCATTCGAACAGCAGCGCGCGGGCGGCCTCGAGCTGGATCGCCATATCCGCGATCATCCATTGCAGGCCCTGGTTGCTCGCGATCGCCTTGCCGAACGCCTTGCGCTCCTTGGCATAGGCAATCGCCGCGTCGAGCGCGCCCTGGCCGAGGCCGATCGATGCGGCCGCCACCGTCGGTCGGTTGAGATTGAGGATATGCATGCAGGCCTTGAAGCCTTGCCCCTCTTCGCCAAGCCGGTTTTCAATGGGAACGCGCATGTCCTCGAAGAACAATTGTACGTTCGGCACGCCGCCCAGCCCCATCTTGCGTTCGTTGCGGCCGACCTTGAAACCCGGTGTCTTGGTATCGACCATGAACGCGCTGATTCCGTCGACGCCGCGGCCCTCCGAGGTGCGGGCAAAGAGCATGACCCAGTGCGCCACGCTGCCGAACGTGATGAAACACTTTTCGCCGTTGATCACGTAGGATGAGCCGTCGCGCGCAGCTTTGGTTTTCATCGCCGCGACGTCGGATCCGCAATGCGGTTCCGACATGCATACCGCCGTCAGGGTCCTTCCCTTGGCCGCCAGTGGCAGGAACCGGCGCTTCTGCTCCTCGGTGCCGAAATGCAACACCGGAAGCACCATTCCCATCGAATTCTGGCCCGCCAGAATCGAGCATGCCATCGAGACCTTTGCGATCTCGTGCTTGGCCAGACACAGCAGGGTGAGGTTTCCGCCCGGGCCGCCATATTCTTCGGGCACCCATTGCTGAAGCAGGCCCATCTCGCCGAAGATTGGAACCAGTTCTTCGGGAAAGCGGTCGGACTCGTCGATTTCAGCGGCAATCGGCGCGATATGCCGCTCGACCATTCGCCGGATGCTGTCGACAAAGGCGGTCTGCTCTTCGGTCAGATACATGGTCGTTTTCCTTGGGCGTTTCCCTTGAGTTTTCTGTGCAGCCCGTGTTGTTCGGTCAGGCGCGGCGCCTTTCGCGCAGTACGCCGGTCGAGTCGACCTGCTCACGCAGCACGCGCAGTTCTTCGGCCGTCGGCATCGAGGTAACCCGTGGGTTCCCGTCGATTGCGAGCTCGAAGCCGGTCGCCTTTTGCACCTGCTCGATGGTGACGCCCGGGTTGAGCGACATCACGCGCATCCGCTTTGAGGCCGGTTCGAAATCAAAAATGCCGAACGGGCTCAACACCAGTTTCGGTCCGCCTTCCGGCAGGCCGCGGTCGGTACGCGAGGTGCCGCCGTCGAGGTGACCGGGTCCGTTAAGGAAATCGACGCGTTCCGGGAAGCTGCCTCGGTCGTGGCGCGCCATCACGACGTAGAAGCGTCGCGCCAGCGCGCACAGGGCGCTGATGCCGACGGTGCCGGGGCCGCGTAGCCTTGGCTTGTCGTGCGGTCCGACGCAGACGGTATTGATATTGCCGAACCGGTCGACCTGGATGGCGCCGAGAATGGCGAAATCGAAAAAGTGGATCTTCCAGTCGATGAAATCGACCATCTGCGGCAGGTCCATCATCGCCTCGCTCCAGGCGATGTTCTCGGTGCGCGCGGTGGAGCGGATCACCGGCTCGTTGAAATTGACCATGCCGCCCGGCCCGGACACCCACCACAGCGTCGGCGCCTGCCGGCATCTTGCGAGATTGCAGGCTGCGACCTGAACATCGCTGTTGGTGCCGACGATCGCCTTTTCGCCATCGCGCAGGTCGCGCGCCAGCAGCACGGCGTGGAGTTCAGCCATCGAGCAATCGGAATTGGTCATTTCGGCCTTCTTGGCTTAAGGGCTATTGGTCAGACCATAGTAGGAGCAGGCCGGTTTGGATGTCAAACGGCGGATCGCATGGCATGGCGGCCCGGCAATGCATGGCGGTGGCCACGTTCAATGTTGGCTCAATGCAACCCATTTCCGGAATTAGGCGTGGAGGATGCACGGATCGGCGCGCAGTCTTGCACCGGTCGCGGCTGTCAAAAGCCAACTATCGCAACGCTTCCTCAGTCAGCGCGCTGACTGCCTTGTTGTCGGCCGCAGTTCGCTCGGCGCGCATCAGATGGCGGCGAAGACGTTGCAGATGCTCGGTCATTTCCCGCTTTGCGTCGTCGAGCTGGCGTTTCGCGATATGTTCGACCAGTCGGCGCCGGTGCGCGATCAGGTTTGGAAAGAATTCGATATTCGACTGTTCGACCTGCTGCAGCACGATCTCGGTCAGGGCTTCGATGATGACCTGCAACACCGTGTTGTCGGTGGCTTGCGAGATCAGGCGGTAGAATTCCGCGCTGATTGCGACGCGCTCGGAGGCCCTGCCGGAAGCGGGAAGCGTGGTCAGGCGATCGACGTTTCTCTCGAGCGCGGCTATCGCCGTCGGCCGAATCCGCTCACAGACAAGCTCCATTGCCGTTTGCATTACCAGCGTGCGGGCTTCCGTCAGATTGTCCAGCGAGATGCGGCCGAGATGGAACATGTCCCTGATGGACCGGGTGACGATATCGGGATCGCCTTTCAGGATGAAGGCGCCGCCATGCGCGCCCTTGTGCAGGCCGACGACGCCGGCGATCTCGAGGCTGCGCAGTGCTTCGCGTACCGCCGCCCGGCTGACCCCGAGTTTCAGGGCCAACTCGCGTTCCGGCGGCAGCTTGTCGCCTGGGCGCAGCGAGCCCGCCGCCATCTCGCGACGAACCTGTTCGCAGATCTCCTCGAACACGCGCTTGGTGCGGATCGGCGCAAATCGGGGTTGCGACCGGTCCTTCGCAGTCGCGTCGGCAACCTTGGCGGCGGGTCGCCGCGCGGCGGGGGGCTTTTTTGCCCGGGCCGGCGTCGTTGCGGCGATCGTCGTCTTCCTGGTCACGGTTTCGTTCACCTCTGGTGCATGCGCGGAAGCTGGTCGCCAGTCCTTTATACCAATGGGACGGCGAGGGACAGCGGAACCGAACATTCTTGACGGTCTCCCGTTGAAATGCATCAATGGTCTGTCCAATGAACATGAAGCTCCTTGGGCGATGATCCGGCCGGGTTCGGCCCGGCCCGCATGGAGCACCGCCGGCTCCAATCAGGCGCGATAACAAACGGCGGAGTGGGACGACGTCGTGGGCTCAGACAGGCGGCAGCATTGGCGCGGCGGGGCAGTGGCCTGATGGATCTGTTGCCGCTTCTCCCGCAGGCGCTTGCGGACGGGCTCTTGCTCGGCGGCGTCTATGCCATCGTCGCGGTCGGGCTGACGATGACGTTTGGCGTGCTGCGCATCGTTAATTTCGCCCATGGCGACTTTCTCGCGGTCGGGCTGTATTTGACCTATCTCGGCGCGACGCTGCTCGGGCTCGATCCATATCTGTCGCTCATTCTGGTGTTGCCGCTGGTCACGCTGGCGGCAGCCTTCACCTACAAATTGCTGGTCGCGCCCGTGATACGGGCGCCTGAGCACAACCAGATCGTGGTGACGCTCGGACTGTCGCTGATCCTGCAAAACGCAATGCTGGTGTTCTTCACGGCGGATCTCCATGCCATCCCGTCCGTCCTGTCCGGTCAGGTGGTGCGGCTCGGCAACGTATACATTCAGGCCGCCGCGCTGATCGCGAGCGCAGTATCGATTGCGCTTTGCCTGGGGCTGTATTGGTTCTTGCGATCGACTGAGCCGGGCCGCCTGATCCGTGCAGCCGCTCAGGATCGAGATGCGGCATTGATGTGCGGCGTCAATGTCGACCGGATGTATCTTTTCGCGTTCTGCATCGGCGTTGGCTCGCTCGGTCTGGTGGCCCCGCTGATTGCGCCGTTCTACTATGTCAGCCCAAGCGTCGGCTCGAATTTCACCCTGACCGCGTTCATCGTCGTGGTGCTCGGAAGCATGGGTAATTTCGCGGGCGCCCTGATCGGTGGATTCATCATCGGTATCGTCGAGGCTGTCGGCGGGCTGATGACCGGCGGGTCGATCAATTTCATCATCACCTATGCAATCTTCATCCTGTTTCTGCTGTTCAAGCCGGAGGGACTGCTCGGAGGGCGTCGGCTATGAGATCGATGCTCCTTCTCGGACTGGCGACGGCGGCCCTGGCCGGTATTGCGCCGCTGCTGTCGATCTACGAGCAGCATATCTTCGTGCTCGTCGCGCTGTACGGTTCGGTGGCGCTGGCCTGGAACATCCTGGGCGGCATGGCCGGGCAGATGTCGCTGGGCCACGCCCTGTTCGTCGGCGCCGGAGCGTATGTTTCGACGGCGCTGTTCCTCAAATTTGCGATTAGTCCCTGGATCGGTCTTGCTGTCGCCGCCGCCCTTGGCGGCGCGCTCGGCGCCTTGATGGGCTACACGGTGTTTCGGCGCAAATTGTCCGGCGTTTATTTCGCGTTGGTCACGCTCGCGGTGGCCGAGATGGCGCTGCACGTGGTGAGCAACGTCTCGTTTCTCGGCGCGGCCAACGGCCTTGCGATTCCGTCCAGACCAGATTTCGCCAATTTTCAGTTCAACTCCAAGCTCGGCTTTTGCCATGCGGCGCTCGGCGTCCTCGCGGTGACGTCGGTGGCCATTCTGGCCATCCACGGCTCGCGCCTCGGCTATGTCTTTCTGGCGATCAGGGAAAATGAACGCTCGGCCGCAGCGCTGGGTATCGATGTCGTGCAGGGAAAAGTAATTGCCACCGCGATCAGCGGCGCGCTGGCGGCGCTGGTCGGGCCGGTCTACGCCAATTACGTGCTCTTCATCGATCCGGAGTCCGTGCTCGGAGTGTCGCTTTCGATCGACGCGTTGCTGTTTTCCTTTGTCGGTGGATTGGGCTCGCTGTTCGGACCTCTGCTTGGCGCGGTCGTGCTGGTGCCGCTGACCGAACTCCTGCGCAGCCTGCTCGGCGGCAAGCTCGCCGGCGTTCATCTCATTGTCTACGGCGTCATCCTCATTCTGGTGATGCGGCTCGCGCCGCAAGGCCTGTGGGGTCTGCTGTCGGCCTCGATATCGCGGTGGCCGAAGTGAGCGGGCCGCTCCTGCAAGTACGCGAGGTCTCGCGCTGGTTTGGCGGGCTGCGCGCGGTCGACGAGGTCTCGTTCGAACTCGGCAGCCAGGAGATCGTTGGCCTGATCGGACCGAACGGCGCCGGCAAGACCACGCTGTTCGAGACCATTTCCGGCTTCATTCGTCCGACCAAGGGCGCCATCTCATTCGACGGTCTCGATATTACCGGGCAACCCCCGCATCGCCTGGCGCGACTGGGAATTGGCCGCACCTTCCAGATCGTCCAGCCGTTTCGCGACGTCTCCGTGCTGGAAAATGTCATCGCGGGCGTGGTCGGTCCGAACCGCGAGACGATGGATCCACGCGCCGAAGCGATGGCGGTGCTGGCATGCGTCAAGCTCGACCATCGGGCGCCGGCGCTGGCGCGAAACCTGTCGCTTCCCGAAAAAAAACGGCTGGAAATTGCCCGCGCACTCGCGATCCGTCCACGCCTGCTGCTGCTCGATGAGGTGATGGCCGGACTGACGCCCGCGGAAATCGACGAGATCATGGTGATCCTCGCCGATGTCAGACGCGATGGTGTCGCGCTGCTCGTCGTCGAGCACGTCATGCGCGCCATCATGTCCTTGTCGGACCGTCTCGTTGTCATGGCCAACGGACGCAAGATCGCGGAAGGGCTACCCGCCGCGGTCGCTGCCGATCCAGCCGTGATCGAGGCCTATCTCGGCAGGCGGCGTCATGGCCCTGCTTGAGGCTGTCGGTCTATGCGCCGGTTATGGCGACGTGCCGGTGCTCCGGGGGATTGATCTCTCGATCCCGGCTGGCAGCATCACCGCCTTGATCGGCGCCAATGGCGCCGGAAAGACCACGCTGCTGCGCGCGATATCCGGGATCATTCCGGCGGAATCGGGAACGATCAGATATGACGGGCGCGATATCGTCGGGATGCCGCCGCAGGACATTGTCAGGGCCGGGCTCGTCCAGGTTCCGGAAGGCCGCCGGCTGTTCCCGGACATGACGGTGCTCGAAAACCTTCTGGTCGGCTCGTCGTCCCCGGCGGCCCGGCCGAGACGCCAGGAAAACCTCGCAACCGTGTTGGAACTGTTTCCAAAAGTACGCGAGCGCCGCGCACAGCTTGCGGGCACGCTGTCAGGCGGCGAGCAGCAGATGGTGGCGATCGCGCGCGCGCTGATGGCTTCACCGCGGCTGTTGCTACTCGATGAAACCAGCCTTGGGCTCGCGCCGATCGTCGTTGATGAGATATTTGTCGCGGTACGGCAGCTGGTGACGCAAGGCCTGACGATCCTGGTCGTCGAGCAGAACACCGCGCTGGCGCTGGAAGTTGCCGACCACGGCTACGTCCTCGAACAGGGCCATTTCGCGATCCAGGGCGCGGCTGCCAGCCTCGCGGCGGATCCGCGCGTCAAACAGGCCTATCTCGGAATCTGACACAAACGAAAATTGCAAAGGGCGACGCAAATGAAACGCAAAACAGGCTTTCTTCTTTCGGCACTGGTGCTGCTGTCGATCATCGATGCGAAGGCGGCTGATAGCGTCAAGATCGGTGCGGTCTATGCCTTGACGGGGCCGGGTGCGGTTGCCGGCGGTGACGGCATGCGAGGCACGGAGCTTGCGATCGTGGAGATCAATGCGGCGGGCGGCCTCAAAAATCACGGGGGGGCTAAGGTTGAACTGGTCAAAGGGGATTCGCAGAGCAAGCCGGTCAATGCCGTCGGCGAAACCGAACGGTTAATCAACCAGGACAAGGTTGCGCTGATTATCGGAGCCGGGACTTCCAACGAGACGATCCCCTTGTCCCAGGTCGCGGAGAAATACGGCATTCCGCATATCAATGCCATTCCGCAGCAGGAATCTCTGAGCAACGGCAGCCTGAAGTGGACCTGGTCGACGACGCTGATCGACGGCGACTATGTCGCCGGCATTTTCCGGGCACTCAACATGGTCCACCAGGTCAATCCGAAATTGACCAAGGTCGCGGTACTCTGCCCCGACAATGAATACGGCATCGAGATAGGCAAGCAGCTCAAGGTCGAATTGGCCAAGCGCAAGGACCTGACGGTGATGTCGTTCATCGACTACGGCGCATCGGCGCAGGACCTGCTGCAACCCGTCCTGAAGCTGAAGGCGTCGCAGCCCGAGGTCGTGATTCAGGTCGGATATTTCCGTGCCGGCGTGCTGGCCTCAAAGGCGTATGAACAACTTGATTTTCATCCGATCGTGATCGGCACCGGCGGCATGTCGGGCGACCCCAAGCTGCGGCCGGAGATCGGCAGTCTGGTCGCCTGGCAGTTCGCCGTGACGCCATTCTCCGCCGACCTGCCGGCGGCGCAAAAGACCGTGGACGCCTTTGAAAAGAAATTCCAGCAGCCGCTGACCCTGAATTCGGCGCTCGGTTATTTCGGCACGCTGGTGGCGATTAGGGCCCTCGATGCCGCCAAGAGCTTCAAGCCGCCGGACATTGCCGATGCATTGCACAAGGTGAAGGTCGGCAAGAACGAGATGATCACCTCGTCCGACTTTCTCGAATTCGACGAAAACGGCCGCAACAAGGGACGCGACACCACGGTGACGCAGTTCCAGGGCGATAAACTGGTGACGGTGTGGCCACCGGAAAAAGCAACGGCGAAGCCGGTTCTAAAGGGGTTCAACACACCGTAACCGGTCGACGACCCATAGCCTGGACTTTGCGAGGACAGATGACATCAATCATGCGGCCGCTCTATCGCGCAGCCGATCTGGAGCGCCTTATCAATCCCGGGGTTGTTGCCGTCGTCGGCGCCTCGGAAACGCGCGGTTCGTTCGGCGAGCGCACGCTCTCCAATATGGCGGCCTTCACCGGCAAGGTCTTCGCGATCAATCCGAAGTACCAGACCTTGCTGGGCCGGCCCTGCGTGCCGTCCCTGGCAGAGATGCCTGAAAGCCCGGATTGCGTGGTGCTGTGCGTTGCGCGGCCGATGGTCGAGGGCATGATCGAAGCTGCCGCCGCGGCCAAGGCCGGCGGGGTGGTTGTTTACGCTTCGGGCTTTGCGGAAACCGCCAAACCGGACCGCATTGAAGCGCAACAACGCCTGATCGACGTTGCACATCGCACCGGTGTGCGCGTGGTCGGACCGAACTGTGTCGGTCTGGCAAATACGCGCTCCCGGGCTGGCCTGAACTTCATGCCCGACTACGCCGGCATGGGCCACAAGCGCGGGCCGATCGGGATCGTCTCGCAAAGCGGGGCGCTGGGCTACACCGTGCTGCAGGGTATGGAACGCGGCATCGGGTTTTCGCATTATCTTGCCGCGGGCAACTCCTGCGACGTCGACGTCTGCGATTTCATTTCCTATCTCGCCGAAGACGACGACACCAGGGCGATCGTCTGCCTGCTGGAGGGGGTGAAGGATGGCGGCCATTTCCTGAGTGCCGCGCGGAAAGCGCGCGACGCCGGCAAGGCGCTGATCGTCTACAAGACCGGCAACAGCGAGACCTCAAGCAAGGCCGCGATGTCGCATACGGGAACGATGGTTGGCTCAGTCGTTGCCTACCGGACCGCCTTCGAAGACGCCGGCGCCATCGCGATCGACGATCTGGAAGCGGTGCTGGAGACCGCCGCGTTCTTTGCCAGGACGAAAGCTCCGAGCGGAGGCCGAGGCGTCGGAATCCTTTCGACCTCGGGTGGCGCCGCCGTCATCTGCGCCGACAAGGCCGAAGCCCATGGGGTGCCTCTGCCGGCCCTGCAAGCCAAGACCGCCAGCGCGTTGCACGAGGTCGTCCCGGATTTCGGCTCGGTCGCCAATCCCTCCGATCTCACCGCCGAAGTGCTGAAGACGTCGGAGACGTTCGGGTGTTGCCTCGACGCCTTCCTGAATGATACTGGATTCAGCGCGCTCGTGATGCCGATGATCTTCGCGCATGCCGCCTCCAGTGGCGCCAGAGCGCCGACGATTCTCGAGGCCGCCGCGCGCACCGACCGGCCGCTGGCCGTGGTCTGGATGAACGAATGGTACCAGGGGCCGGGCAGCGAGCTTCTCGATGCCGATCCCAAAGTGTGCATGTTCCGATCCGCCGATCGATGCTTTGCGACATTGCGGGCCTGGCTCGACTGGCACGAACATCGCGCCCGCCAGCACGCCGCTTCTGCGCGGCGATCGCCGCCCTCAGCTGAACAGGCGGCGCGAGCCATCGTCTCGCCGGCCCGGGCGCGTGGCCCGGCGCTGTCCGAGACGGAATCGAAGCGGGTACTCGCCTGCTACGGCATTCAAGTCCCGCAGGAAATTCTCGCACTCGATCCCGAACAGGCCGCATTGGCCGCAACCCGGATCGGCGGCCAGGTGGCCGTCAAGATCGTATCGCCGGACATTCACCACAAGACCGAAGCCGGCGGCATCAAGCTGGGATTGTCGACGCCGGAGGATGTTCGCTCGGCAGCCCGGGAGATCCTTGCGTCGGCCGCGCGCTTTGCGCCGGAGGCGCGGATTGACGGCGTCAGCGTGCAGCAGATGGTGCCTTCCGGCGTCGAACTCGTGCTGGGCGTCAAAAACGATCGTCAGTTCGGGCCCCTGATTGCAGCCGGCCTGGGAGGCATCCTCGTCGAATTGCTTGGCGACAGCGCCGTGCGGCTTGCACCTGTCGATGAGCGGGCCGCGCGCGCCATGTTGGCGTCGCTGAGAGGCCATGCCTTGTTGGCGGGATTTCGCGGTAAGCCCGCCGTGGATATGGACACCCTGGTCGACACAATCTGCCGGCTTTCCGAACTCGCGCACGATCTGCGCGATGTGGTCGATCAGATCGACGTCAACCCGGTGATGGCTTCGGCCGGCGGGGTCATGGCTGCCGACGCCCTGATCGTGTGCCGGTGACGGTGCATTCGATCTACAGCGCGTAACCGAAATCGGCGCCAAGCTTCGCCGACATGTGCTGTCGGCCGAAATCGACCCATGACGTCGTTTCAAGCAACGTCAGCGAGACCGCGCGCACCATGAAAGTGTCGGGATTGCTGACGCCACTCGGCTTGATGCCGTGGTCCCGATAAGCGCTGACCGCTTCCAACAGCAGCCGCCGCGTCATGACGATGCCGGTATCGCTTGAGCCGAGGTGCTCCTTGGTCCGGTCGAAGATCGGCTGGATGCCGGACTGGCATGCCCCATCCTGCACCCAAAGACCGGGTAGGCCGGAGAACCAGGTATCAACCTGGCTTTGATAGTCGAACTGATAGCCGTTCTCGCGGGTAAACTTAGTCCAGTAGTCAGCGTAGGGCACGGTGGCGTCACGCTTGACGAAGGCATGCTTGCTCGGATGGCCGGTTTCCCGTCCGTTATGGCCTTCCTCGAACAGCTCGCGGGTACGGGCCGGCAGCGGCTCGGACGGGTGATAGGAGAAGAAGATGCAGAGCGTGTGGTTGTCGTCCATCGGTACCCAGGCGTGACCGCTGAGGTCAGGGAATTTCGATTGCGGCGGAACCAGCGAATAAAACGGCATCACGAACTGGTTCACGCGCCAATAGAGCTTCTGGTCTCCGAGCTGTCGCTTCGCAGCGATGCTCATGCCGAAATCCTGACGAATACACTCGAAGGTCGGCCGCAGGTCCCGCTTCGCCAGCCATTCGTTGATCTCGCCTTTGGAGTCGATGCGGCCGTGCAGGATCGGCGCGTGTGCCGAGTCTATTTCTCCCTCCAGCGCCTGTAGCCAGTTGCACTCCTGCACCCGCATGGAAAGCACGACGCTCTCAGCGGGAACCAAATTCCATTCGACATTCGGCAGCGGCGGTACGTCAGCCGTTTCCGGGCCCATATAGGCCCAGACGATGCCGTTGCGTTCCCGGCAGGGATAGGCCGTGATCCTGACCTTGTCCTTACGCCCGCTTTTGGCCGGTTCGGCCGGCATGTCCGTCACCGCGCCGGTCACATCATACTTCCATCCGTGATAGACGCAGCGCAAACCGCAATCCTCGTTACGGCCGAACATCATCGGCGCCCCGCGATGGGCGCAAGCATTGGCCATCAATCCGACGCGCCCCCGCGAATCGCGAAAGGCGACCAGATCTTCGCCGAGCAGCATCAGGCGCTTCGGCTGGCCGTCGACGACAAGGTCCTTTGAGAAGAAGAAGGGAATCCAGAACAGCCGGAACAACGATCCCATCGGCGTCTCGGGGCCGACCCGAACCAGTGTTTCGTTATCTTCGTGCGAGAGCATCTGTACTCCTTTCATAGTCACTTATCAGGGCAGCTATTTCGTCGGGAAAGCCGGCCTGCCTGGCGACCCAGACAGGATCGCAATCGCGGAGTGGCGGGCGCGGCACCGGAGGAGAGTGACCTTCGCCGATCATGCGTACGATCGTCTCGATCCGCCTTCGCTCAAGCAGATGAAGTGCATCCTCCAGGACGAGAGCTTCGGCGCTGCAGCCGGGCAATTCCGGATAGGTGACACGGCAAATCCACGCCCCCGGCGCGACCTCGACCGTTTCCGCTTCCAGAAGATAAGGTACGCTTAGATAGTCTCTGAGTTGCAAACGCGCCTCCCGGAGAGCCTCTTCCATTTATTACGTATACGTAGTAACTATTTGAGTCTGCCGAGGCAAGGAAAAACTGGCGCGACAAGGCCGGGGGAGGCTGGAATATAAACGTGCGCCTAGGAGTCGTCGGGATCGGCAGGTTCTGGTTCGGCGACCAGCTTCATGCACCGCATGAACTGGGCGCGGTCTTCGGCTACCAGTGGCGCCAGCAAGGCGGTCTGCAATTCTGCCGCGCCAGCAACCAGTGCCAGCAAGACGGTCTTCCCTGCGGGCGCCAGCAGCACCTCGGCGGAGCGGCGGTCGTTGCCGTTGTTGCGCTTGCTGATGAGCGAGTGCTTCGCCATTCGGTTGATCATTTCGCCGAGCGTGCTGCGGTCGACGCGGATGTGTCCGGCAAGCTCGGTCAGGGTCAGCGTTCCCTGCTGATAGAGCGTCAGCAGGACGCCGAATTGCCTCGGCGTAATGTCATTCTGCGCAGTCAGTTGCTCGTAGAGGACATTGACGCGGGTATCCAGAAGACGCACGAGGAAGCCGAGACCCTGGTCGAGCTTGAGCCTGCGAGCGAGGTCTTCCGACGATTTCCTGCCCGACGATGCGGAACGGGTGTCTGGTTTGGACGGCCTGGCCTTCATCGGATTCCCAAAATGGAGGGTGCGCGCCAATATAAGCCTTGAATGACGGATTCGCGGTGAAATTCTGTTGCCAATCCGTGAAGGGAAAGCCGATAGCGGCATCCCGAAAAGCCAGTATGCTGTGACGGGGACGCCTTATGGAGACCGGGATGGCAGTATCGCTTGCGACCCGCTGTCAGCGAATTCTGATGAGCCGCTTGCCGGTATTTTCGCCGCGATAAAGACCAGCGATCGCTCCCGGCGCGTGTTCGATGCCTTCCAATATGTCCTCGCAATAGCGCAATCGTCCATTGCGAATCCACTGGGCAAGTCGCGCAATGGCCTCTTCGAACCGATGCGCGTAGTCGAAGATGACGAATCCCTGCATCCGCGCGCGCTTGACCAGCAGGTGACGCTCGGCGCGCGGCCCGTCCGGCCAGGGATTCCAGCTCGAGACCGAAGCGGTTCCGCAAATGACCACGCGAGCACCGACGGCAAGATGGCGAAGAACCGTATCGCTGATCGCACCGCCGGTATTGTCGAAATAGACGTCGACACCTTCCGGGCAGGACGCCGCAAGCGCGGAGGCGAAACTGTCGCTCTTGTAATCGATCGCCGCGTCGTAGCCGAACAGCTCACGGCACTGTGCGACCTTCGCCGGTCCGCCGGCAATACCGACCGTTCGGCAACCGGAGATTTTTGCGATCTGCCCCACCGCCGAGCCCACCGCGCCGGCCGCCGTCGATACCACCACGGTATCGCCGGGGCGCGGAAGCCCGACCTCCAACAGACCAAAATAGGCGGTGATCCCGTTGAGGCCAGTGACCCCGAGCGACAGCGAAAGTGGAAGATCGTCTTCCGCAACCTTTCGCGTGACGCCGGCAGGACCAACGACGGCGAATTCCTGCCACCCGAACATGCCCATCACCTTGTCGCCGGGTTTGAAGCCGGCATGCGTCGATTGCAGCACCTCGCCGGCTGCGAACGACCGCATCACTTCGCCGATCCGTACCGGCTCCGAATAATTGGCAACACTGCTCACCCAGCCGCGCATGGCGGGTTCGACCGAGAGATAGATGTTGTGCACCAGGATCTGGCCGTCCCGCAGATCGGGAACGTCGGAATCGATGATTTCGAAGTTTTCGGCCAGAGGAATATCGGCCGGCCGGGATTTCAGGATGACCTGACGATTGCGGTTGTTCTTCATGAGCCCGCGGTTCCAGCCGAATTGGGGTTGCGCGATACGCAAACGCGAGGCGTCAATCGGCTGACCGGCCCTTGCATCACCACGCCGAAAGATAGTACATATGTGTACTATATAAGCGAGGGGTCATGTCGGGTGGTTGGTCTGCGGGAGGCCGCGCTTCTTGATGGCCTCCGAGAGCGGCAGGAGATCAGATTGAGGCGCAATTCTGTACGGGGCATCGCCGCAATCCTCGTTGTTCTGGCTGCGACCTTGCCGGCTGCCGCGGCCGAACGCTATCCCTCCCAGCGCATCACGCTGATCGTGCCGTTCCCGCCCGGCAGCGCGACCGACGGCGTGACGCGGCATCTTGCTGAAAACATCCGTGCTGCGACCAACGCGACCGTCGTGGTTGAAAACAAGCCGGGCGCGGACGGCAACCTTGCGGCGCTCGCCGTCCTGAAAGCGGAGCCCGACGGCTACACCGCGTTTGTGACGACAAATTCGACGCAGGCGGCGAACGTCAGCCTGTTCAATTTACTGCCTTACGATCCCAAGGCGGACTTCGCGCCGGTCGCTGGCATCATGACGATTCCGATGATGCTGACGGTGAAGGCCGACTTTCCGGCCAAGAGCGTTGCCGAATTCGTCGCGCTGGCGAAGAAACGCGAGAAACCCTTGTCCTTTGGAAGCGGCAACACGTCGAGCAGGGGGGCGGCCGAGCTATTCAGGTATCGCCAGGGAATCGAGATGCAGCATGTGCCGTATCGCGGCATGCCGCAGGCTTTGACCGATGTCATGGGAGGACAGATCGATTGTGTATTTGCCGATCCCGCGAGCGCGCAGGGCCTGGTCCAGGACGGCAAGCTGCGGGCGCTGGCGGTGACAAGTTCGAAGCGGCTTGAGACGATGCCGGAACTACCCACCATCGCGGAAACCGGCCTGCCGGGCTACGAATTGACGGCCTGGGTGGGCGTATTCGTACGCGCAAAGACGCCACCCGAAATCATCGCCAGGCTCAACGACCTCGTCACCGCGTTCGTCAACAGCCCCGAAGCGAGAAAGTATCTCGTGACAATTGGTGCGACGCCGTTTCCCTCGACGCCGCAGGAACTCGGTGCCTTTCAGGAAGCAGATACCAGGCGTTGGGCCGAGATCGTCGAGACTGCGAAGATCGAAAGGAAGTGACGCGCGTCAACCCGCCTGCATGGCGCACCCGCGACTACTGGGTGACGACGGCTACGCCGCTTTCCTGCTCTTCCGCGGTTTGCTCTTCTTGCCGAAATCTTCCTCTTCGCGGTTGACCGGGAGCGTGCTTCCGTCAGACATCGCCAGAAGATTGCGCTTCATCGCAAGCAATGCGTCCGACGTCGCTTCCAATGCCTTCCGGTCAATCCCGTGGGCGATCTGGGCATTGAACTTGTCGGTTTCCTTGCGAAGCTTCTCCAGAAAGCCGCGGGCCTGCTTGGTGACAAAGACGCGCTTGACGCGGCGGTCGACCGGATCCGCCTGTCGAAGTACGAAGCCGGAAGACTCCAGACGATCGATCAGCGCCCCAACACCAACCTTGCCGACGTCGAGTTCGTTTGCGAGTTGGGTCTGCGGAAGTCCGTCCTTTCGTGAAATGAACGCAAGCACCCACCATTGCGACCTCGTTATGCCAAGCGGGGCGAGGGCGCGATCGAACATCATGCGGCGCAGCCGGGATACGTCATGGATCAGATAGCCTAGTCGGAGGTCCCAATCGGGCAGGTCGACCATGTCAATTTCTTTCCTTCGTGCAAGAATCCTGATGTCGACAGCGCGTCGATCCGGGCGATTCTACCTATACCATACACAAGCGTATTTTCAAAAGAACGAAGTCGTGGCGGATTGGAGGTGGTGGTTCGCCCGGTGTGCGTGTCCCGAAACCCGTTAAAATGAACCGTTTCAGGCCGGATCTAACACGCGATCCGTCGGCGAGCTTGAATACGCGCGATTTACAGATCAAGTACATTAGTGTATCAATTTTACCAAGCCGCCCGGTTCAGGCGATGGCCGGCGATTCGAATAGCAGGATTTGCTTATGTTCGACCGAGACCTTCTCAAGGGAAAGCGCATCCTCGTGACCGGCGGCGGCACGGGTCTCGGCAAGGAGATTTCCCTAGGCTTCGCCGCCCACGGCGCGCACGTCTTCATTTGCGGCCGCCGGCCGGAAATCCTGCAGCAGGCGGTCAGCGAAATTCGCGCGCGATCCGGCGGGCAGGCCGACGCGCTGGTCGCCAATGTTCGTGATCCCGAGAGCATCGAAAAAATGATGACCGAGATCTGGACCACAGGACCCTTGACGGGCCTGGTGAACAACGCCGGCGCCAATTTCCTCGCTCCGACAGAGACGTTGTCGCCACGCGGGTACGAAGCGATCCGGTCGACCATCATGGACGGCTCCTTCTATGCGACGCAAGGCTGCGGGAAACGCTGGATCGCCGCGGGCCTTCCCGGCGTGATCATCAGCAATCTGGTGACCTGGGTCTGGACCGGATCGGCCTATGTGGTGCCGGCCGCGATGGCCAAGGCCGCGGTTCACGCGATGACGATGTCACTCGCGGTCGAATGGGGACCGAAGGGCATTCGCGTCAACGCGGTGGCGCCCGGTCCGTTTCCAACCGAAAACGCCTGGGACAAGCTCAATCCGCTGGCGGAGACGGGCGTGGGCGCAACCCAGGCGGACGAAGTGCCGCTACGCCGGTTCGGGAAGATGGATGAACTGCGCAATCTGATGATTTTCCTGATGTCGGACGGATGCAGTTACATCACCGGCGACACCATCAGCATCGATGGCGGGCACCATCTGGCGGCGCCGAGCACGTTCGCAGGGCTTTCGAAGCTCTCGCAAGAAGACTGGCAACGTGCGCGTGAGGCCATTCAGGCTTCCACGCTCAAGGAAAAGCAAGGCCGGTCGGCCTGACGCAGGTCGGCAACAGCCGGCGCGTTTCGGCTGTTCCAAATTCCAATAAAATCTGAATGAACCGGGAGATGCGCAATGAGGCTGGCAGTCGATACAAAAAGCTTCGAATGCATCATCGACGACGGACTGGCGCACATTGTCCTTAATCAACCCGACCGCGGCAATCCGATCGACGGTGATTTTTGCCACGAATTCAATCTTTGCATGGCGGAATTGAGCGAGCGCCACGATGTCCGCTCCGTGCTGATCTCCGCGCGGGGCAGGCTGTTCAGCGTCGGCGGCGATCTTGGCGCCCTCGCGTCCCGTGGTGCCGCGCTGCCCGTTACCATCAAGTCGTGGACGGCGGAGCTGCATGCCGCCATCGTGCGAATGGTCCGCATGCGAGCGCCGGTCGTAATGGCGGTGCAAGGCAACGTCGCGGGCGGCAGCGTTTCGCTGATGGCCGCGGGCGATCTGGTGGTAATCGGCAAATCGGTGCGTATCTCATCCGCATTTGCCAAGATTGGTTTCACGCCAGACAGCGGATCGACCACAACAGTGACGCGACGTATCGGGGTCGCTCGCGCCAGGCGGTTTTTCCTGCTGGCGGAGACGATGGACGCCGATGCCGCGCTGTCGGCCGGACTGGTCGACTTTGTCGTGGAAGACGCCGCAGTCGTTGCCGATGCCGAGAAGATCGCGCGCGAGCTGGCATCGGGCCCGACCGAAGCCTATGGTGGCATCAAGCGCCTGTTCCTGGAGACGCTCAATCGTTCCATCGAAAGTCAGTTGGAAGATGAAGCGCAGACCCTGGCTGCGATCTCGCGAACGGCGGATGCCCAGGAGGGCGTGCGGGCGTTCAAGGAGAAGCGCAAACCGAAATTTGTCGGCACGTAGCGTTCTATTGATCCCTGTAGGTCGGGTCGCGCCGCTCCCGAAATGCCGCGACGGCTTCCTGGTGGTCGATGGTTTCAAGCAGCATCACCTGCTGACGGTCCTCGATCATCAGCGCGACATCGATGCCGGGCGCGTCGATCAACGCGTTCAGCGTTTGCTTGGTCAGGCGCAGACCCATCGGCGAGGCGCGGGCCATTTCGGCGGCGAAGGCGAGGCCAGTTTCGAGCAATTTGTCGTCGTCAACGACGTCGCTGACCAGTCCCACGTTCTTGGCCCGATCCGCACCAAGAAAGCGCCCGGTCAGCAACAGCTCCGACGCGACCGAGAGACCGATCAGCCGGGGCAACAAATAGCCGGATCCCATGTCACAACCGCCGACGCCAACACGGATATAGGCGGCGTTCATCCGCGCCGCCGGCGTGGCAAAGCGAACGTCGGAGGCGAGAAGCAGCGAAAATCCGGCACCACATGCGGCGCCGTGCAACAGCGCAACAATTGGCTGCGGGCAGCTTCGCATCAGGCGGATAATCCGCGAGTATCGCTGCTGCATGACGAGCTGCCGCTGCGGTCGCCCGTTTCCTGGCGCGATGAATGCGTCCGAACCCAGTTCGGCTCCGGCGCAAAACTCTTTTCCATTGCCCCTGAGTATGACAGTCCGCGCACTCGGGCGGTCGTGAAGTCCGGAAAAATACTCGATCAGCTCGTCGGCCATGACCGGGTTTACCGCATTGCGGGCGTCCGGCCGATTAAGGGAGACGATTTCAATCGCATCGCGTTGCTCGACAGTAATTGTCGTGAATTTTTCCATCTCGTGCGTTCCCCCAAAGCCATTGTCCGTCGCCGTAACGGCAGGATGTCATGGTGCAGTGCTGATTGCGATAGGATCGGTCTATCGTTCCTGCTGGTCTGCCTGTGGCCCTTCAAGGGGTTCCGTAGCCATGCGCATGGCGGGACTGACGGAGCCGCTCCGCAAAAGGCTTGCGAAAGAGAATACACCATATCATAACATAGTGTACTAATTTCTGGCCGGCGAGCAACCGGCTGCCGGCCCATCCATTCGGAGCGCACGATGCCGTATCAGTCGGTCTTCAGGCCGGATCTCTTCAAGGGTAAGACGATCATCGTCACGGGTGGCGGCAGCGGAATCGGTCGGTGCACTGCACACGAACTCGTGGCCCTCGGCGCCAATGTCGCGATCCTCGGCCGCACGGCCGAAAAGCTGGCGGAGGTGAAGGCGGAGATCGAGGAGGACGGCGGGCAGGTCCTGACCCAGGTTTGCGATATCCGGGACGAGACGATGGTGATCGCGGCGATCGACGCCGTGCTCGGCGCCTACGGCCGCCTCGACGGGCTCGTGAACAACGCCGGCGGTCAGTATCGTGCGCCGATGAAGACCATCTCGACCAAGGGTTTCGAGGCGGTGGTCCGCAGCAATCTGACCGGCGGGTTCATTTTCATGCGCGAGGCCTACAACCGCTGGATGGAGGCCAATGGCGGCGCCATCGTCAATATCATCGCTGACATCTGGCATGGCTGGCCCGAATTCGCCCATTCCGGCGCGGCGCGCGGCGGCATGCTGACCCTTACCGAAACCGCGGCGTGCGAATGGTCTGCTTCGGGCGTGCGCGTCAATGCGGTCGCTCCCGGCGGCATCGTGTCCAGCGGGTTCGATACCTACACGCCGGAAATGCAGAAGAAGCTGTATGATTTCACTGCCGGAGTGCCGCTGCAGCGGTTCGGAACCGAGGCCGAAATCTCGGCAGCCATCGTATATCTGTTATCGCCGGCCGCGGCCTACGTCACGGGCTCCTGCCTCCGGGTCGACGGCGGCACGCCGAATGCGCGCACCACGTGGAAGCTCGAGCCGCATAATCGCAGCGCTGCCTTCGAGGGCTTTCATCGCTCCAAGCTCCCGGAGGCATTGAAGAAGGCGCCGTGACGTAGCCAGGCGGAGCGCATGACATATCGTACGTTTGTGTACGATTATGGCGTGCGCTAGATGTGGGGACGACGAGCAAGAAAGCGGCCCGGCGAGGCGGCATCGCCGGGCTTCCAAGGCAAGGATACGCGATGGCAGGACTTTATTTCGAACAGTTTTCGGTCGGGCAAACCTTCGTTCACGAGATCAGGCGAACGGTGACCGACATGGACAATATTTT
>Ga0209069_10000205_pt1 | contig 24756 bp, 21 predicted proteins | sample Str013_2_FD_187202 | JGI IMG/M metagenome (GOLD analysis project Ga0209069, IMG submission 187202) | Freshwater sediment microbial communities in response to fracking from Pennsylvania, USA - Straight Creek_MetaG_SC_2013 (SPAdes) (version 2) | ecosystem: Environmental > Aquatic > Freshwater >...
CTTAAATTTTGCTTCATCTGCTTCGGTACAAATGCTGGCATTGGGCGGCTTGTTCCATACGCCCAGCTCGTCAATCAGCAGAGCACCGCGGGTGAGTTCTCCTTGTGTTTCCACATCCACAAAACGGCTGATGCTTTGTTTATTGATGCTGGGGTCAATCACAATGGCCATGGTAATGGCATCGGGATGGTTGGAGCCATTCATCTTCTGGTGTTCCTTGCAATATTTTCTGCGGATGCGGTTTATTTTCATAAAAAAGGAAGCATAGCCGGTGCCCAGCTTTTCTACCTGGTTGTAATCTTCATCTGTAAACACCGAGCTTTTTACACTGATGTCGAAGCCAACCGTTGTAATGGGAATTTTTGACTGAAACACAATCCGCGCCGCTTCAGGGTCAACCCATACATTGTAGGTAGCCATTGGGTTTATGTTTCCATAAAATTTATAAAAACCACCCATGAAATACAATTCTTTTATTTTGCCGGCAATAGAAGGCTGCCGCAGCAAAGCCAGTGCAATATTGGTAAGCGGGCCAATGGCTACAAGGGTAATTTCATTGGGGTATTTTTCTACCAGCCGGATGATGGCATCAACAGCGTGTTCTTTTTCTGCCTGCTGCCCGGGGTCCGGAAAAAATGAATCACTCATGCCATCACTGCCATGCACATACGTAGCCGTACCATGTATTTCTCTTACCAGCGGCCTTGCAGAACCCTGGTATACCGGCACCTGGCCAGACTTGCCCGCTATCTCAATGGTATAGAGAGCATTTTTTGTTTGCTGTTCAAAACCCACATTGCCCACTGTAATGGATATTGCTTCCACTTTTAATTTGGGCGAGCGAAGTGCCAGTAAAAGGGCCAGCGCATCATCTGTGGCCGTATCGCTGTCGATGATAACGCGTTTAACCATTTCTTCTTTGCCCGTTATTTTTTCGGCCGCTGCTGCTGCAGGTAAGCCGGGCAGCCATGCGGCCGTTGCCGTTCCCAATGAAAGGGTTTTTATAAAATTACGCCTGGATGAATGCATAGCAGTGGTTTAATTGATGCGGCAGCAACCGTTATGCACAGGTTTCATCGGCAATATTGATGGCCTGAGATATAATGGCCAGCCCCTCGTCTATCTGTTCTTTGGTAACAATCAGCGGTGGCGCAACAAAAATATAATTCCACCGCACAAAAGTATACATGCCCAGTTCTTTGATCTTTGCGGCCACTTTGTTCATCACCGCCATTTCATCGGGCTTTGCGTTAAAGGGGGCAAGTGGCTCTTTTGTTTTTTTATTCTTCACCAGTTCAATGCATCCCAGTAAACCGGTATTCCTGAAGTCGCCAATACTCGGGTGTTTTTGTTTTAACAGGGCCACCTGCTCATTCATGTACTGGCCCATTGCTACTGTATTCTCAATCAGGCCTTCGTCTTCATAAATTTTTAGTGTCTCCAGCGCCGCCGCACAACTCACAGGATGTGCAGAATAGGTAAGGCCCAGTGGCAGCACTGCATCATCGTATTTTGCAGCAATGGTATCGGTTACCATCAAACAGCCAAAAGGCAGGTAACCACAGGTAAGTCCCTTGGCCATGCAAATCATATCGGGGATGATGCCATGGTTTTGGAAGCCAAACCATTTGCCGGTACGCCCAAATCCACTCATTACTTCATCTATAATCATTAAGATACCATGTTTATTGCAAATTTCCCGCACCGCTTTTAAATATCCCACAGGGTATTGCAAACAACCTGAAGTGCCAGACTCCCCTTCCAGTAAAATGGCGGCAATATTATTGGGTCCTTCATACGCAATCATTCTTTCAAGACTTGCAACAGCCTCTTTCAATAAATTTTCTTCACCGTATTCCCAACGGTATAAATACGGCAGATCAAAATGTACAAAATTGGGCGATTGCTGCGCATCCATGGCCAAGCGCCGCGGATCGCCACTGGCCGACATGGCCCCGTAGGATGAACCGTGGTAAGATTGGTAACGGGTTAATATTTTATGACGGCCGGTATACAATCTTGCCAGCTTGATGCCATTTTCTATAGACGTAGCGCCACAAAGAGTAAAGAAGGCTTTGTTCAAATTGCCCGGGCAAATTTCCGCCAGTTTTTTTCCTAGTTCGCCTCGTGCTTTGGTAACGCAGCTGGGTGTTACATAGGCCACTTCCTGCATTTGCTTTACCACCGCATGGGTGATGCGCTGGTTACCATGCCCGATGTTTACGTTCATCAGCCCCGATGAAAAGTCGATATAACGTTTGTCGTCGTAGTCATACAGGTAAACTCCTTCGGCATATTTTACCGCAATGGGCGCAATGCCTTTTTGTTTGCTCCAGCTGAACAGTGTGTAGTCAAGATTATCCTGGATGATTTCCTGCGCTTCGGAGATGGTTTGTGTATTCATGAATTGTTATTTTTGGGACCAACATTTGTTTTTCAAGGAGCATCGTTGCGTCACTCACTTCGGGTTTTTGAGCAATATTTTTTGAGCATTGACTGCTAATTCAGGATACGGGGTTTAAAGCAGTTCCCACATTAAATATTTCTCAAGAGATTGTTTTAAATAATAAAGCGTGATCGATCTAAGTCTCTACTTCAGGGGGGACAGGGGTTTAGCTCATCCAGTTAACCCCTGCTTCCGCATTCCACTTCACGGTGCTCTTCTTCAACTTTGTCCAGAAGCCAATGGAGCTTTTGCCGGTAATATCGCCCACGCCAAACTTGCTTTCGTTCCAGCCGCCAAAGCTAAAGGGCTCGCGGGGCACGGGTACGCCCACATTTACACCAATCATGCCGGCGCTGGCACGGTCAATGATGTAGCGGGCCATACCACCGTTCTGCGTAAATACGCTGGCGGCGTTTCCGTAAGGGTTGGCGTTCTCAATGGCCAGTGCCTCATCCACTGTGTTTGTGCGCATAATGCTGATAACCGGGCCAAAGATTTCTTCGGTCGCTACACTCATGTCTGGTGTTACAAAGTCAATTACCGTGGGTCCAACATAAGTTCCTTTCTCCTTTCCTTTAACGCTGGTATGGCGGCCATCCACCAGTATTTTGGCGCCATCCCTTTCGGCTTCACCAATAAATTTTTCAATCCTTTCCTGCGATGCTTTGTTTATAACGGCGCCCAGGTTTTCACCTGGTATTATCTTTTTTACTTCTTCGCAAATTTTAGCGATGATGTGATCTACATTGCCCACACCCACCATGGCGCTGGCGGCCATGCAACGCTGACCGGCGCAGCCACTCATGCTGGCCGCCACGTTTTGCGCCGTCATGCCCGGTATGGCATCCGGTAAAACCATCAAATGGTTTTTAGCACCGCCCAGGGCCAGGCAGCGTTTATAGTTGCCCGTTGCACGCTGGTAAACAATTTTAGCCACTTTGGTACTGCCCACAAAAGAAACGGCTTCAATATCCGGGTGATCGCAAATGGCGTTTACAATTTCAGCGTCACCATGCACCACATTAAATACGCCGTCGGGCAGACCGGCTTCTTTTAAAATTTCGGCCAGCCTTCCGCAGCTCAGGGGCACTTTTTCAGAGGGCTTTATGATCATGCAATTGCCCAGTGCAATGGCATTGGGGATGGTCCAGTTGGGCACCATGCTGGGAAAATTGAAGGGTACAATAGAGGCCACCACTCCCAGCGCCACATTTTCGGTGCGGCATTCCACGCCCTTGCTTACTTCCAGCAATTCGCCGGTTACCAGCTGCGGCAATGAAGTAGCAAACTCTGTCAGCTCAATGCATTTTTCAATTTCGGCAACAGACTCGCCATAGGTTTTGCCATTTTCTTCGCTGCAAAGCGCTGCCAGTTCGTTTAAATTTTTTTCCAGCAATGTCTTATAACGAAAGAAAACCTGCACCCTCTCTTTGATGGGCATTTTGCTCCAGGCCGGAAATGCTTTTTTGGCGGCTTTTACGGCCGTGTCCAAATCTTTTGCAGACGACATCGGCACAGTGGAAAGCAGGTTACCGTCTACCGGCGAAATCACTTCCAGGGTTGTAACAGTGGTAGCGGGCACAAACTGGCCGTTGATGTAATTCTGAATGGGGGCGTACTTCATGCGTATAACTATAAATTTTGCAGAAAATGAACCAGTAATTTAAAATATTTTTAGTTATTGGCAAAATAATAGCATTATTTTTAGACAACAATTTGAACACCTGTTATATGGAGAAGCACAACGTTGTACTGGACGATCTTGATTTTGCCATTTTATCTTTTCTGCAGAAAGATGGGCGCATGTCTTTTACGGTGATTGCAAAAAAGCTGAAAGTGTCCATCGGTACGGTGCGTACGCGGTTCAACAAACTGATAGAAGACGGTACCATCAATATTATTGGCAGGGTCAATCCGGATAAAGTTGGGTTCAATTCCTACGCACATATTGCCGTGTACATCCGCCCGGCTACGCTCAAAGAAAAAATCGCCCAAAAAATTGCAAAAATGCCCGAGGTGAGTTTTTTGGCAGGTACTTCGGGAGATTACGACCTGGAAGTGGATGTAATGTGCCGCAACAATGAGCACCTGGTGGCATTCATCAACGATATTTCAAAGCTGGAAGGCGTACAGCAAACAAAAACCACAGTGTATTTTAAAGTGTACAAATATGCGCAGCCGGATTTAAACCTGCTGCAGTAAGGAGAAGGGTTTAAGGCGTAGGGCATAACGCCTAAATATGATACCGTTAACTTTTAACTTTTCACCGTAAACCTTCCTCCTTTAAAACCCAAACCTTTTACCTTTACACTATGAGGAAACACATCTTTGTAATGGTTTGCAGCTGTTTGCTGGTAAGATCCTTTGCACAGCAGGTTGCTACGCCCGACAAATTGTACGGCCGTTTTTTTCACGATGTGCAGATGGCCAGGGTTTTTGCAGACAGCAAAACTTTTGTGGATTGTATTCCAAAGAAATCGCCGGCAGAAATTGTTGCCAGCTACAATAAAATTACCGGCAATCCCGCCATTCGTTTTTCCATTAAACTATTTACGGAAGAAAATTTTGAACAACCGGTAACACCCCAGCTCAACTATATTACGCGTGAGAAAGACATTGTAGCGCACATAAAAAATCTCTGGCCGGTTTTAAAACGGCACCCCGATTCTTTGGCGGCTGTTGCGGGCAGTTCATTGCTGGCGTTGCCGAATCCTTATATAGTACCCGGCGGCCGTTTCCGTGAAATTTATTACTGGGATACTTATTTCACCATGCTTGGTTTAAAAGAAAGTGGCGAATACGAAATGATCGAAAACATGGTCAAAAACTTTGCTTACCTAATAGACAGTTTTGGACATGTGCCCAATGGCAACCGCACTTACTACCTCAGCCGTTCGCAACCGCCATTTTTTTCAATGATGGTAGAACTGCTGGCTTCCATTAAAGGAGATGCTGTATACATCAGCTACCTGCCGCAACTGGAAAAAGAATACAATTACTGGATGGAGGGCAGCGGCAAATTGAAACTGCAGCAGGCCGGCAAATCGGCAGTAAAATTAAAAGATGGAAGTGTATTGAACCGCTATTGGGATGATCTGGATATTCCCCGGCAGGAAGCATACTATGAAGATCAAACGCTAACTGGAAAATACCCCGAAGCAAGGGCAAAAAAAATAAACCGCGATCTGCGGGCCGCCGCCGCCAGTGGATGGGATTTCAGCAGCCGGTGGTTTGCCGATAAAAAAAATATCGCCAGTATACAAACCACCAATATAGTGCCGGTAGATTTGAATTGCCTGCTGTACAAACTGGAACTGGTAATTGCAAAAGCTAAACTATTAAGTGGCAACGACAGTGGCGTGGTAGTTTACCGGAAGAAAGCGGCCAACCGCCTCACCGCCATCGATAAATATTGCTGGAATAAAAACATTACGTTTTATACTGATTATGATTTTGTACTGCAGAAACAATCGGGCATGGTTACACCTGCAGGCATGTACCCTTTTTGTTTTTTTGATCAGAAACCCGATTATATGAGTTTGCTGGCGCGAAAAGTGGCAGACGTGGTAAAAGCAAAACTGCTGAAAGACGGCGGCATTGTTACCACGGAAAACAATACCGGCCAGCAATGGGATGCTCCCAACGGATGGGCGCCCCTGCAATGGATGACCATCTGGGGCCTTGATAAATGCGGGCAGAAAGAACTGGCAAGAGACATCGCGCAAAGATGGCTTGGTTTAAACCTGAATGTTTTTAACCGCACGGGCAAACTCATGGAAAAATACAACGTGGCAGATATAAAAACAGAAGCAGGCGGTGGTGAATACCCATCGCAGGATGGATTTGGCTGGACGAATGGCGTATTTCTGAAATTGCTGGGTATGTATGGAATGCCAAAGACAACCGAATAAGCAAGAAAGATTGAAGGGATGCGTACCTGTAAAAACAGCTGCCGGCACATCTTTTATGCAGGTATCAATGCCCCCAGTCCTTACCTTTGCGCAAATTTTTGTACATGCGCCGCTTTACCATTTTTATTTTACCCCTGGCACTTTATTTTGCATCCTGCGCTTCCAATAATGTTACCGAAGACAACAGCGTTCAAAAATACTTTGACAGCGCCCATGTTAGTGGCTGCTTTGGCATGTTCGACAATGGCCAGGGTCAGTTTAGTATCTGCAACCTGAAGGCGTTTAAAGACAGCGCTTACCTGCCCGCTTCCACATTTAAAATTGTAAATGCATTGGTGGGCATAGAAACCGGCCGCATCAGCAATGAAAACATGATCATAAAATGGGATGGTGTAACGCGGATGTTTGGCCCCGGGGATACTGCTTTTGCCTGGAACAAAGATCTCAGTATGAAAGAGGCCTTTAAAGTTTCTGCTGTGCCCTATTTCCAGGAAGTGGCCCGCCGTATTGGAAAAGATACCATGCAGCACTGGCTCGATACACTTGGTTATGGCCAGCGCTATGGAAAATTTAAAATAACCGATAATATAGACCGGTTCTGGCTGGACAATACGTTAAAAATAACGGCCGATGAAGAACTGGGACTGGTGAAGAGATTGTATTTTGAGCAATTGCCTTTTTTCAAAAGTACGCAGCTAATGGTGCGCAATGTGATGCTGCAGGAAGACAATTCCAATTACAAACTAAGTTATAAAACCGGATTGGGCGATGGCAGCAACGGAAACCGCATTGGCTGGACGGTGGGCTGGATTGAAGAAAACAAGCATCCTTACTTTTTTGTACTGCAACTGGTAACGGCCAACCCCGCAGTTGACCTGAAAACAGCAAGGATAGGAATCTTAAAAAAGATACTTGCAGAAAAGGGCTTTTTCCAGGGTAAGAAATAGTAACCGGTATTCGGTCGGCGAAAGTTGGAAATTAGCAGTGCGTTTTGAATTACTGCGCTTTGAAAAAGGGTAATTTCAAAAAGTATCGCCAAAAAAATTGTTTGGTATGCTTTTTTCAGTGCCGGGCATGTAATTTCATCAGGCCTTAGTGTTTTTGGCCAGGGCGCTGATTGGCTAAAAGGTATTTTAAATAGAAGCTTCTTACATTTTTTGCTTTAGACCAGGCACCTTATTGAGGTTAATGCAATAAAAACGTTGGTAAATTGAATTTCAGGTTTGAGCACATACAATTTTTGATTGGTCTGGCAGCGCTTCCGTTGCTGGTATTGTTGTTTGTATGGGTATTGCGCTGGAAGAAAAAAATGCAGAAAAAAATGGGCGATCCCGCATTGGTGACCGCCCTGGTAAAAAGCTATTCACCCAAAAAATTCGCACTGAAATTTATTCTGGTTTTGCTGGCTTTTGCATTGATAGCAATGGCATCGGCCAACCTCCAAAAACCTGGTGTAACGGATACGGTAAACCGAAAAGGAGTGGACGTAATGGTGGCGCTGGACGTAAGCAGCAGCATGCTTGCGGAAGACGTTAAACCCAGCCGCCTGGAAAAAGCAAAACAGCTGGTGAGCAAGCTAATGGAGAAGATGGACAATGACCGCATTGGTCTTGTATTGTTTGCAGGAAGGGCCTATATGCAGATGCCGCTCACCACCGATCACAGCGCTGCAAAAATGTATATCCAGAATGCAGGCCCCGATGCCGTACCAGCACAGGGTACTGTAATTGGGGAAGCCCTGAAAATATCCAATAGCGGCTTCAACAGCAAAGACCGTAAATTTAAAGCCATTGTGTTGATTTCGGACGGGGAAGACCACGATCCGGAAGCACTACAGATGGCAAAATCCTTATCGCAAAACGGGGTAATGATAAATACGGTTGGTATTGGCTCACCCGAAGGTTCTCCGATTATAGATTATACTACCAATGAAAGCCGGAAAGATGCGCAGGGCAATACCATCATTACCAAACTGAACGAAGCCGAATTGCAGCAGTTGTCGCAAAATACCAATGGCATTTATGTGAGACTGGAGGATGCCGATGATGCCGCCGCGAAAATTACTGCGCAACTAGCCACCATTGAACAGAAGGCCACCGGCGATAAATCATTTGCCGATTACAAAAGTTATTTTCAATGGTTTTTAGCTGCTGCATTGTTGGTATTGATGATAGAAACATTGATTCCTGAACGAAAAATGAAACTGGCCTGAAAACGATTTTTACCATACTGGGTTTAACTATAAGCAGCTTATTGCTGGCACAAAAAAATGATGCGGCTATCCGCAAGGGCAATGAGCTGTACAAGCAGAAAAACTACGAAGCCTCGCAACAGGAATACGATAAAGCGCTGACAACCGATCCCCGGAATGCAACAGCCAGCTACAACAACGGCAATGCACAGTTCAGGGCCAATAAACAGGAAGAAGCGGTGAAGTCTTACGACAATACCATCGACAACGCGAAAGATAAACCCGTACGCGAAAAAGCTTTTTACAACAAGGGCGTGGCGCTGAGCAAACAACAGAAATTGCAGGAGAGTATCAATGCCTGGAAGGAATCGCTGAAACTGGATGCCAATGACAACGATGCCCGTGAAAACCTGCAGAAAGCCCTGATGGAATTGAAAAAACAACAGGAACAAAAAAACAACGAAGACAAAGAAAAGAAAGACAAAAAGCAGGATCAGAAGCAAAAGCAACCCGAGCAAAAGCCCCAGCAACAGCAAAGCAAGCTAAACAAGCAACAGGTAGACCAGTTGCTGAAAGCGTTGGAGCAAAAAGAAAAGGAAATTCAGCAGAAAATGCAAAAGGGCAATCCCCAGCCCAATAAACCCGAAAAAGACTGGTGATTTGAGAATGTGGAAATATTGGTAATGCGGTATATGTGAAAATGAAGAACTGCATACAATTGTTGTTGCAAATTCCAGGGACTTTGCCGCAAACTTCTTAAAATGCCCGCCTTCATTATATCAATCTTAGTCTGTTGTTTTTTCGCTACCCTTCCGACTTCAGCTGGCCTTCCAGCAGCTTTAGGTTATCAATGATACTTTTTAGTTTTTTTACTTCTTTTGCCCTGGCGCGTTTGCCCAGTACAAAGCAGGCAAAAAGCATCCATGCTATATAAACAGCGATAAAAACAATCACCCAAAAAATTTTACGGCCGCTGAATATCTCGATAAAATAAAGCCCCATGGCCAGGTTGAGGAAGATAAAATACAGCGGTATATTCCACTGCACCTGTTTCTCCCTGAACAAATAATATGCTTCCCATTGCTGAAGGTGTGCTGCGGGTGCCAGCGTATCGTCTATTTTTTTCAATTTTTGATAAGTGTAGCGGATGATGGCTACCTGTGCCAGTATAACAGCAATTACCAGTAAGAGTGCGATATAAGTAAGTGAAGAAGTGAAATGAATGCCGCTGAAAAACCCCACCCAGCTAATGAATACAGCGGTAGCCGTAAGTGTTACTGCGCCAATGGCCAGGTGCCTCAGCAGTTTTGTTTTTGCGGCTGCCGGCAATTTGCTGATAGCCGCCGCTTCGCTTAAAGTTTTATCGGCAGGCGTTTGCTGTTGCCAGAGATCTTTTATAGAATCAAAATCTTTCATAGCTGTTATAAATTTCGCTGAGTTGTTTTTTAATACGGTGAATTTTTACACGCAGGTTGTTTTCAGTTATACCGGTAATGTCGGCAATTTCATCATAAGGCTTTTCTTCCAGCACCAGGGTTATGATAAGCCTGTCTGTTTCTGGCAAGCGGCTAATGCAGGTATACAGCAGCTGTACCTGTTGTTCTTTGGTATTTGTTTCTTCGCCAATCATGGCAATCGTTTCCTGGTCTGCATCCACCAGTGGGGCTTTCTTTGTACGCAACCAGCTAAGACAGGTGTTTACCGCTATCCGGTAAATCCAGGTACTCCATTTGGCATCGCCCCTGAATTGATGCATATTGTTCCATACCCTTATAAAGGTCTCCTGCAGCAGGTCCTGTGCATAAGCTGCATCGCCGGTATAACCCAGGCAAAGCTTGCGGATGCTTTCTGCATATTCTTTATAGAGCAGCGTAAATGCTTCCTGCTGTTGTTTCATTGTTTTGTTTCATTTGAAAAACCCTGCCCTGGCTTTTTTTCTCGGGAGCATGGCAACAGAATATCACACAATAGAAGATGCAATGGTTTTATCCGTTGCAGCGTCGAAAAACTATTGCAAAAATGTATCTATTTCGTGGTAAAACCATTGCGGCTGGTCATACATAATAAAATGTTTGCTGCTGGCTACATGGATGGTTTTGTTAATGGCATTGCGGTACTGCTGTCCAAGAATGCGGTAACTGTTGCTGGCATCACCATTGTAAATACTACCCAATACCAATATGGGTTGCTGAATATTTTTGATGGCTTCTCTTAAATCTGTTGACGACATTTCAACAAAAGAATAACCCAGTGTTTTGCGATGGCCGTGAAAACTCCAGGTGGCAATCAACCTGGCGTGTACTGTATCGTTTACCTGCCATAACATACTTTTCGTTGTATTGTCGATGTAGCCGGAATCTGGAATGTGTTCAAAGTTGGCGGCCACGGCGGCTGCATTGTACCGCGGATCATTTTTAATGGCGGTGGCGGTAATGCTGGAATCTTCCATAGCGGAAATAAAAGGTACACCATCGGCACAAATGATTTTTCCAAAAAGACCGGGTGCAGCACTGCATACCCAAAGACTCATAAAAGCGCCGAGGCTATGGCCGAGCAAGGCGGGCTGCTGCAGTTTTTTTTCTTTTACATAGCGTATAATTTCGTCGCGCACAGTTTTCAATACAGGCGTATCAATGGGAGGCACTCCTGCATAACCGGCCAGTGTCAGCACATGGCATTCATAACGATCTTTCAGGTGGTCAACGGTTTCTTTCCAAACCTCACCACTACAGCTAAAACCCGGAATTAAAATGATGGGCTGGCCTTTTCCCGTTACGGTAACGCTGAATGCTTTTATGGGCTGTGCTTTTGCGGCGATGAAAAAAAGAAAGAAGGGCAGTATATAAAATAACTTTTTCACTTTTTGTTTTTTAGAATGGTATAAAAAATTGTGCTTGCCGGCATTGTTTGGATGCAGGCAGCCATCATTTATTACAAAAAGGAAAAAATATTTTTTTATTAGGGCAAAACAGAATTTGCCGGTGTTTCGGAAGGAAGCTGGTCAAAAATATAGCTGAGCGGGGATTCTTCCAGCACTTTTTTTGCGCTGCTGCCAGCTGCGGTTGTTTCCCATTTTACAAGCCGGATATTGCCGTCTTCTATTTCAATGCCGGTACAATCGCCATCATCAAAACAGCAGCAGCCGGTATTAAAATAGGAAGGGTAGGCCATACTCTTAATAAATTTTTTGCCCTGGTATTCTTTTTCATAAAGGGCCAGCTGACTTTCTATTTTTTTTATGCCGGCTTCATCTGCAGCAAGCTTTGCCTCGTTTAGCTGATGGGTGAGTAAATCAATATGATCAAGCGATGCAAATACCGGTTTGTGGGTATGTCCCGAAATAAAAATGAGTTGCTGCTGGGTAGCGCTCCAGTCGTACATCATAATATTGTGTGCATCCACCAGTTCAAAAGAGTCGGAAGTGGTATTGATGTTGATGTCTAAAAAACGCTGGATGGGCGTCCAGATGGCGGCCACTATCCATGTGCTTACGGGGTTGCCATCGCTTCTTTTATCGCCCTGGTGGCCATGGGTAAGAAAGATAGAATAGGTTTTATTGTTGTGCTGCGTTTGCAGCTCAATACCTTCATATATTTTGAGCGTATTGCCAAAAACCGGTTTCAGGTACAATGCTTGTTGAAACGGGTATTTCCATTCCAGGTCGTGGTTACCAAACACGCGGTAGTAGCGGTTTTGCAGCAAAAAGCGGGTTTCTGATTGCAGCACTGGTTTATTGGCTTTCATTACTTTGTCGGGTGTATTTTCCCAGAGTTCTTCGCAATCGCCCAGGTTGATAAAAGTGAACCCATTGTTGTAATAGTAATCCAGTGCGCTGGTATAATTTTTTTCGGCCAGGGTAAAATCATCGGCTGCATCGCGGGCGCCTTTGTGCTGGTCCGAAAAAATAATAAAGCGGCCTGTATTTATTCCGTAGGGAATAACGGCGCCTTCCGTTTTATTGCCGCTGCGCAATGCTTTCAATACAAAATCGAGCGATTCATACACATCTTTTTTTACCGGTGCGGAAGAAAGGCGGTTTGCCAGCCGGGTAATGGGTTTGCGAAGTATTTTTTGTAAGAATTGTTTAAACATAGTAAAAAGCGGTTGGCCAAAAGTGATTAGCTGATAGTAGCAGAACGTAATTAACGGATGTTGTTTTCATAAAAAAAGAGAATAAAACGGGGCCGTTGTATACCCGTTGTTCAAGAAATAAATAGTGCTATTCCATAAATTAGAACAATTGCCAACGGTTAAATACTGCCTTATACTTTTATATAAATTTTCTTTTTGTTGAGCCAGTAAGCTACCAGCCAGTAAAAGCAAACAATAAACACGGCGTACAATACAGAACCATTTTCCAGTTTCACAGAAATATTTTTGAAAACATGTTCGTACAACCACGGAAGGGTGCTTGTGTAAACGGGTTTCCCATCGGGGCCGTTATGATCTGTCCAGCGCAGCAGGGCCAGCACCCTTGGCAAAAACCCGCTCAGAAAAAATATAAACAATGGGTTTTTACCAAAGACATCAAAAAATTTCATGAAGGCGGCTTTGCGTTCTTTTAGTTCAACCAGGTAAATAAGGATGGCTAAAATAAAAGTAGCCAGCCCGGTGGTATAGAGTACAAATGAACTCGTCCATATTTTTTTATTGATCGGAAAAACCATATGCCAGCAGAAGCCCGCAAAAATTAGTACGCCAGCCGTTACAAAAAGACCGGTACACATTTCAAAGGTTTTCCCTTTTTGAATGATATAACTGCCCACCAGGTAACCAAAAATAACCTGGGTAATGGCGGCCATGGTGCTCATGATGCCTTCGGGGTCAAAAGCAATGCCTTCGCCTTTGTACATATGTGCCACACCCAGTATTTTTTTGTCGGTGTTTGTGCCAAACCATCCGTTGATGCTGTAGGGATCAGCAGGATTGCCCAGCAGGCACAACAGCCAGTAGCCAAGTAATAAAACAGCAGCAGCCACAAAAGCACCGCGGGGTTTTAAAAAATAGATAAGCAGTGATGCAAACAAATAACAGAGGGCAATGCGTTGCAGCACGCCTAAAATCCGGATGCCCAGTTCCGGGTTATCGGGGTTTACCCAATGGCGGAAGGCGAGATGGTCGCCGTTCCAACTAACAAAAGGCGCCCAGTTCAGAAAGAGGCCGATGGCAAAAATGAGCAAAGCCCTTTTCAGTACCTTTTGCAGGAAAACCGCGGGGCCGGCGGCTTCCATGCGGGGCATTACAAAAGCCATGGCATTCCCCACGGCAAAAAGAAAAAATGGAAAAACCAGGTCGGTAGGCGTGCAACCATGCCAGGCCGCATGTTCCAGCGGGGTATAGATATGCTGCCAGTTGCCGGGGTTGTTTACCAGTATCATTAGTGCCACGGTAGCACCGCGAAAAACATCAAGGGAATAGAAACGCTGGTTCATGGTATTAAGATAAGGTTTTATTGCACTTGTTCAGCATTCATTAACCAGTTGCCGAACCTGCGGCCTATATTTTTAAGTACAGGTTAGCGTTTCAAAATAATTTATATTTGGCGGCTTTTAACCCAATGGTACTAAACCTTTGTCAGCAGCTATGTAAACCAGGTAATTTATCATTTATCAAACGATTTCTGTAAATGCTTTTCAATTCCTTTGAATTTCTTGTTTTCTTTATAATAACTACAGTTCTGTATTTTTTAACGCCGCACAGGTACAGGTGGTTGTTGCTGCTGCTGGCCAGCTGCATATTTTACATGTATTTTATACCTGTCTATATCCTGATACTATTTTTTACCATCATTATTGATTATTTCGCAGGCATCCTGCTGGAAAACAGCAAAAGGAAAAACAAAAAATTGTACCTGGTGATGAGCCTGGTTGCCAATATTGGGGTGCTGGCTTTTTTTAAATACTACAATTTTTTTACAGACAACATCAATGGGCTGGCTGATACGTTTTCTTTTTTCAAGCCAAAGATTGCTCATCTCTCCATCATACTGCCCATTGGTCTTTCATTTCATACTTTCCAGGCCATGAGTTATACCATTGAAGTATACCGGGGTAACCAAAAAGCCGAAAGGCATTTTGGAATTTATGCTCTGTACGTAATGTTTTACCCGCAACTGGTGGCCGGGCCTATTGAGCGGCCACAGAATGTTCTTCCACAGTTACATGAAAAAAAATATTTTCAGTATGACAACCTTTTTTCTGGTCTGCGGCTGATACTTTGGGGACTGTTCAAGAAATGTGTCATTGCAGATCGGCTGGCCATTGCCGTGGATGCGGTTTATAATAACCCGGCCGGTTACAGCGGTATGCCTGTGGTGCTGGCCACCCTGTTCTTTGCCATTCAGATTTATTGCGATTTCTCGGGCTATTCAGACATTGCACTCGGTACTGCAAGGGTAATGGGCTTTAAATTAATGGTGAACTTCAGGCAGCCCTATTTCTCTAAAAATATTGCCGAATTCTGGACCCGCTGGCATATCTCTTTGTCTACCTGGTTCAGGGATTATTTATACATTCCACTGGGTGGTAACAGGGCGTCATTGCCCAGGGTTTGTTTTAACCTGATGTTTGTTTTTATTGTAAGCGGGTTTTGGCATGGTGCAAACTGGACGTTTGTAGTTTGGGGCATCATTCATGGTTTGATGCTGATAATAACTATGCTGATCAACCGTAAATTACCAGCACTTCGGATTCCAACGCTTGCCAGCACTGCCATTACATTTATTTTTGTGTGTATCGCCTGGGTTTTTTTCAGGGCCAATTCTATTCATGATGCCTGGCAAATCTTATCCGGTATTTTTACCTATTCACCTAATTATTTCAGCATTGGCAAAGGAGACTTGCACGGTCTGCCCGATACCTATCTTGGTCTGCCATTGTGGAAATTCCTTTATACGCTGCTGCTGGTTCCATTGTTTCTTTGTCTTGACTATCTTGTCTACAGCAAAAAACACCTGCAACTGGATAGCCGTCCTTACTATGTGCGCTGGTCGGTTTACTATGTTTTAATTTTTTCGATTCTTATTTTGGGTGTGTTTACCAGCAAGCAGTTTATTTATTTTCAATTTTGATTATGAAAGGTGCACCAAGACTGATAGTATTATTTACCGCAGGCGCTGCCTTGCTTTATTTATTGTTTAATGCAATGGTTATATCAGGCGTCTCAAAGTCTGCAAAAGGACAGTTGGGTAAAGTGAACCGGATTTGCAATCATGAAAACACACCGGCGATTGCCATTTTTGGTTCTTCTGTAGGAGAAGTTGGTATCAATGCACCACTGCTGCAGGCGCAAACAGGTTTATCGGTTTTTAACTTCTCAATAGATGGTACCCGGTTTCAGCAATACAAAGGGCTCATTGATGAGTTTGCCAGCAATAACAACACAACAAAATTTGTGGTGTTAACGGAAACCTATTTCTCATTCGCCAAAGTAGATGCGCTTACTGAACCCGAAAGATATCTTGCCAATATTTCAAATAACAACGTATACAAATCGCTTTATTCCATTCAGCCGGATATGATATGGAAATCGCGGTATGTTCCTTTTTACAAATACACGCTGGTTTCTCATACATTTTATATGGCGGCCATGGATGGTTGGAAAAGGCGATTTAAAAATACAGGAACGGATAGTTTGGCGGGGTATACTCCCGTTTACCGCAATTGGGAGGCTGACCAGGACAGCATCATGAAAAAGCTAAAACCTTTCAGCATTGAGACAGATGCTTCAGTGATTGCAGCGTACAAAGATTGCATATCGCGGTTAAGGGCAAAGGGCATCCAGGTTTTGATTGTGTTACCACCGGTGTACATGACTGTGTTAAAGACAAAAACAGATTTTACGCCCCTGCGGACTACTTTGCGCTCTGTTGCCAAAGAATCCAATTGTGTTTTCTGGGATTTTAGCGAAAGCCGCATGTGTGATGACAAATCTTTTTTTTATAACTCCAATCATTTGAACAGTAAGGGTGCCGGAAATTTTGGGCTTGTGCTGGCCGATAGTATTAAACAGTTGGCACAAAATATTAAAAAGGAAGCGGCAAGGTAATTGTTCAGAATTTTTTTGCCAACCTTTGGTAACTAAAAGCCGTAAAAGACAAATTAAAAAAGCTGAAAAATCAGGTAGAAAAAGCAGGGTTTTATATTCTGCTACAGCTGCCAACCGTCGAACTTGGATGGCAAAAACACCTATATTTGCAGCAATTGTGAAACCAGGGTTTGTGAGCAAAAATCAGTTGCCATGAACAGCAGCTGCAGGCCCCATTAAACAACGTAGAAATACCTGTGAAGAAGTCAACGTTCCTGCTTTGCATAATAAATTTTTTGGAAAGGGTATAAGTGGTAAGTAAATTACCCCTTGTACCCTTTGCACTTATAGGAACTATTCGGGAAAAGTACATAAAATATTAATTATCAGTAGGTTACAAATATTTTTTGTGACTGAGGTGGCGGAGCTATGCACGGTTGAGTAAGCACTATGAAAAAGAGAAGATGGTTAGCGGTGTATACCAAACCCCGCTGGGAAAAGAGAATCTACGAGCTTCTTACGGATAAGAGTATTGAAAGTTATTGCCCGCTGAACAAAGTGCACCGCAAATGGAGCGACCGGATGAAGCTGGTGGAAGAGCCATTGTTTAAATCGTATGTCTTCGTTTTTGTAAATGAGGAAGAAGAAAAAGATGTTCGCTGGGTAAACGGGGTCCTCAACTTTGTTTACTGGCTGGGCAAACCCGCTGTCATTAAAATGGCAGATATTGAAAGAATCAAGCGCTTCCTGAAAGAGTATACCGAAGTAGAAGCTGTGGCGATGAGTCTTCCGCCCAATAGCCAGGTGATCATCCTTTCTGGTTTATTGATGGACAAGGAAGCAAGGGTCATTAAAGCGGGTAAGAAAAGGGTGGAAGTGGAAATCAACAGTATGGGCTATAAGCTGGTGGCTTATGTAGACAAAGCCAATGTGAGACCGGTAAATACGCTTACTAAAAAATAAAACACACCGCCCACTTTTTAGGAAAATAAAAGATTGGCATACAAGATGATTTTTTCTGCACATGAAACGGCCGTTATTGATGCCGGTGCCCAAATAGGAGAAGGCACCCGGATCTGGCATTTTTCTCATGTAATGCCAGGAGCTGTTGTTGGCAAATCCTGCAATATTGGCCAGAACGTGTACATTGATAACAATGTGCACATCGGAAACGGAGTTAAGATTCAAAACAATGTTTCTGTTTACAATGGTGTTGTGGTAGAAGACGATGTGTTCCTGGGGCCTTCCATGGTATTTACAAATGTTATCAACCCGCGTAGTTTTATTGAAAGAAAACAAGAGTTTAAAGCAACGGTTGTTCGCAAAGGGGCAACCATCGGCGCCAATGCCACTATTGTTTGTGGTGTTGAAATCGGTTTTTTTGCACTGGTGGGTGCGGGTGCTGTAGTCACCAAAGCAGTTCCTCCATTTGCATTGGTGGTGGGAAACCCCGCCCGTCAGATTGGGTGGGTAAGCGAACAGGGTTACCGGCTCCGGTTTTCAAACGGCGTGGCTTATTGTGCAGAAGAACAACAATCATACACACTCAGCAATAACCAGGTTCAAAAATCTTAATAGACTGCTCATGGCAAATAGCAACAAATGTATTTTTATAGGCGTCCTGGTATTGGCTTTTTTTAGTAGTTGCCAGCCCAGTAAAAAAACGCACCAGGACCGCCTGTATTTGCAGGGAATTGACAGTTCGCTGTACAAAACCCTGGCCACGCAGGCCGAGCCATTGATACAAAAAGGAGAAATGCTTGCCATCATCGTATACAGCGATAATCCGGAAGCAACGGCCCCTTTTAACCAGTTACAGAATGGGGCAGTGGCGTCAAAATCTGGATCTGCTGAAGGTGGTGGTGCTGCAGGATCGGGTGGTTACCTGGTAGATGCAACTGGAAATATACTTTTTCATGCCCTTGGGCCCATACACGCGGAAGGCCTTAGCAAGCCTGAGTTGAAGCAGGTATTACAGGAGAAACTGGTATTGTATTTGAAAAATCCTTATGTAGAAATAAGGTACTTGAATAAAAGAATTACCGTGTTAGGTGAAGTGGCAAAACCAGGCATCATCAATATGCCCGAGGAAAAAATTTCCATACTGGATGCCATTGCCTTGTCGGGAGATATTACCACTTTTGGCCGCAAGGATAATATCCTGGTAGTTCGGGAAGAAAATGGCAAGCGCACATCCGGCCGGCTGAATATTAAAGACCCGGCAGTATACCATTCCGATTATTTTTACCTGCACAAAGATGATTTGGTGTACATAGAGCCGGATCGAAAAAAACCAGCAGGAACAGACCAGATACTGATCAGGAATATTTCGTTAACAGCCACCCTTATTTCAACCCTCGCCATTCTTTACACACTGTTTAAGAAGTAATTCAACATGCAAGAAAAAACAGAACCGAAGCCATTCCTGCAAAGCTCACTCAGCCCCAAGGAAATACTGCAGAAATACATCCGCTACCTGCCCTGGGTTATTATTTCTGTGGCGCTTGCACTTACGCTTGCATGGGTAAAACTGCGTTATTCCACGCCGGTATACGGTGTTAGTGGCAAATTGCTGGTAAAAGACAAAAATCCTTACGGCAACGGTGGAGAAAAGTTCAGCAATATTTTTATGCTGCCCGATGACAACAGCAACCTGAACAATGAAATTGAGATCATTAAATCGCGCAATATGGCGGCCCGTGTGGTGCGGAGCCTCGGCCTGCAGCATCAGTATTACATGAAGGGGAAAGTGCGTACATCGGTGGCGCATGCAACAGACATGCCTTTTGAATGGGTAACCGAAACCAATATAGATTCTACCCTGGGTTATTCCGCAGCCATTACCATTACAGACAATGGTCATTTTAAAATAAATGAAAACCCGAAACTGTACAGTTTTGGCGAACAGATTAAAGTAGTTGGTGGTGTTTTTCGTTTAATTCCAAGAGAAGGCATCAATCCTGAACCTTCAGCCATTCAATACATACTTTCTTTCATTCATACAGATGATATGGCAGCAGGTATCGCTGGCAACCTTGGCGTATCGAGGGTAGAAGGGGCCAGTGTTTTAAACCTTAGCTATCCTTCAGAAAATACAAAAATTGGCGCAGACATTGTGAACCAGTACATGCGCGAATACCAGCTGGCCAGCCTGGAAGACAAACAACTGATTGCGCAAACAACAGCCACTTTTATCAGGAAACAGCTGGACACTCTGCAGGAAGATTTAGGCAATGCCGAATCAAAACTGCAGCGGTTTAAAGAAGAAAACAGGTTATATGCGCCCAAAGAACAGGCCGATCTCCTGCTCACAGAGTTAAGTGGTAACAACAAGGATTTTGCCGAGCAGTCTGTAAAACTGAAGGTGCTAGATTACATGATTAACTATGTAAACAACCCGGCAAATACACAAAAGCTGGTGCCTTCAGTCTTAGGCATCACCGAGCCCAGTCTTACCCAGCAGATTGCTGAATTCAACCAGCTGCAGCTTCAGCGTGAAACTTTGCTCAAAAGCACCACGGCGGCCAACCAGCTTGTAGTTAATATTGAAGCCGCCATCGCCCATTTGCGGCAGGACATGCAGCAGAATTTGCAGAATGTACGAAACGCTTATGTATTGGCGCTAAATGAACTGGAAAGCAAAAACAGGAAGGCAGACGTTAATATCAGCAGCATGCCGGGCAAGGAAAAGCAATTGCTCGAGAAAACAAGACAGCAGGCCATCCTGCAGGAACTCTACCAGTTTCTGCTGCAGAAAAAACTTGAAACCGCCATTTCTTCAGCCTCCACCATTTCTGATATAAAAATACTAGAGCCCGCCATCGTGGGAGGCCTTATCAGTCCCAACAGAACTGGCTTGTATACGATTGCGCTTTTTTTTGGCCTGGCCATACCAGCAATGATTATATTCCTGTTGCAATACCTGAACGATAAGGTAAAAACTAAAAACGATGTTTCCAGAATAACCAATACGCCCATTTTGGGAGAAGTGGGGCATGCAAAAGATTCGGAAACGCTGGTGGTAAAACAAAACAACCGCAGTTATATTTCAGAACAGTTCCGTATCATCCGGTCCAGCCTGCAATATGTATTGCCCAAAAATCAAAACCCGGTGATATTGGTTACTTCTTCTTTTAGCGGAGAAGGCAAATCTTTTATCAGTACCAACCTGGGTGCCGTGCAGGCATTGAGCGGAAAGAAAACAGTGATCATGGAAATGGATATCCGCAAACCAAAAATATTGCAGGGACTGGGCATGCAGGAGCGCAAAGGCATTACCAATTATATTGTCAGCAGCCTGGTTATCGACGATATCATTTACCCGGTACCCGGCGTTGAAAACCTTTTTGTGATTCCCTGCGGACCAGTGCCACCCAACCCCGCCGAAATGTTGCTCGATGAAAAAGTGGAATCGTTGTTTGATGCACTGAGAAAAAAATTTGATACCATCATTATAGATTCTGCGCCGGTAGGACTGGTAAGCGATGCCATCACCCTGGGCAGGCATGCCAATGCAGCAGTATACATTGTAAGGCACAACTATACACTTAAAAAGCAAATCGGCTTTGTAAACGATTTATATGTCAATAAGAAATTGCCCAATTTAAGCATCGTTATCAACGATATCAGTGCGGAAGGCGTGCAGGGCTACGGCTATGGATACGGTTACGGTTATGGCTATGGTTACGGATCCGATTATTTTGATCAGAACGGGAAAACCGGCTGGATAAAGAAATTGTTGAGGGGAAAGCCGGTACGCAAATCTTAACAGAGTAACAGTTACTGCATGCTGCCTGCAGTTTGATTTAACAAAGGCTATAAATAAAAATGAACCACGAAGAGGCTATCAAGGAATGGGATTTGGTCATCGAACCCCAGTCATCGCTTTTTAAACTGCACCTGCGCGATGTGTGGCGCTACCGCGATTTGCTGGGCTTACTGGTAAAACGCGATTTTGTTTCTTTTTACAAACAAACTATTCTTGGGCCGCTTTGGTTTTTTATTCAGCCACTGTTTACCACTTTTACCTACATCCTTGTTTTTTATAAACTTGCAAACTTAAAAGTGGACGATCTTCCGCCAGTACTTTTTTATATGACGGGCATTGTGGCATGGAATTATTTTTCAGAATGCCTGACCAAAACCAGTTCGGTTTTTAAAGACAATGCCAACATCTTTGGCAAAGTCTATTTTCCAAGGCTTATAATGCCGTTGAGCATTGTTGCCAGCAACCTGGTGCGCCTTGGCGTACAATTATTACTATTGGTATTTATGTTATTTTATTATATCATCTTCAAAGACTTTAACCCGCACACCAGTGCTTACCTGCTGCTTTTGCCTTACACGGTATTACTGATGGCTGCCCTTGGGCTGGGCATGGGTATGATTATTACTGCGCTTACTACCAAATACCGCGACCTGGCTTTCCTGGTAGTGTTTGGAGTGCAACTGGCCATGTACGCCACGCCGGTTATTTATCCTTTAAGCAATGCGCCGGCAAAATACAGAACGCTGATAGAAATCAACCCAATGACCAGTATTATTGAAAGCATGCGGTTTAGTTTACTCGGTAAGGGTTCCTTTTCCTGGTCTTCTCTTGGCTATAGCAGCGCAGTAACTTTTACTTTGCTGGTTATTGGCATTTTAATATTTAATAAGGTTGAAAAAACTTTTGTGGACACTGTTTAAAAGAAGGGAAGTATTTATTTATGAGTGTTGCAATAAGCGTTGAAAATCTTTCAAAAATATACAGGCTTGGAGAAATTGGTACTGGTACCATCAGTCATGATCTGCACCGCTGGGTAGCCAGGTTGCGCGGAAAAGAAGATCCATTTTTAAAGATTGGCGAAACCAATGACCGCACTACCAAAGGCGGTGATGTGGTGTATAGTTTGAAGGGGATGGATTTTGAAATTCAACAGGGCGACGCTGTTGGCATCATAGGGCGAAACGGTGCTGGCAAAAGCACCTTACTGAAAATACTTTCACGGGTCACTTCTCCCACTACCGGCCGGGTAAATGTAAAAGGCAGGATTGCCAGTCTGCTGGAAGTAGGTACGGGTTTTCACCCGGAGCTGACAGGCAAGGAAAACATCTATCTGAATGGCGCCATTCTGGGCATGCGTAAAAAAGAAATTGACCGGAAACTTGATGAGATTATTGATTTTAGCGGCGTTGAACGTTATATTGATACGCCTGTAAAGCGCTACAGCAGCGGCATGTATGTACGACTGGCTTTTGCGGTAGCGGCACACCTGGAAAGTGAAATACTGATTGTAGACGAAGTGCTGGCGGTGGGTGATGCAGAATTTCAGAAAAAATGCCTCGGTAAAATGGGCGAAGTGAGCAAGGGAGATGGCCGCACTGTTTTGTTTGTAAGCCACAATATTGCTTCTGTGCTTGAATTGTGCACACAGGGAATCTTTTTAATAAACGGAACTATTGGATTGAAGGGTGACATCGAATCGGTTGTAAAAAAATATGTTGAAAAAGGCCAGAACAACAGGGCCGTTTTCAATAAACACCTGGAATATGCAGAGGTTAACCAGGTTAATGATTCCATTGTTATTGAGGCCAGGTACAATACGGATATTGATGTTGATATACCGGTTTTGGGGTTTCTCATAAAAAATAATTTTGGTGTGCCCATTGTTGCGTCCAACCCTTTGATTGACCTTATCACTTATCCGCGCGAAAAGAAAAATAACAGCGGTGTAGTAAGGGTAACTTTAAAAGAACCGCGTTTGCTGGATGGCAATTATCTTGTTTCTATCTGGTTTGGCAATTCTGAAGAAAACGTAGTTACAGAACACGACTGTATGAGCGTCAGCATCCAGGGTATGAGCAATCAGAAGCAATACAACCCGCGTGATGTGGGACATGTTTTACCCAATTGTGAATGGGAATTCATTGATTAAAACATTCACAAATACTGATGGTGAGGTTTATCTATTCTAAGCTAAGGCTCCTGTACGGAAGGGCGGCTGACAGTGGTAAAAAAGCAATTTGGAATATCAGGGCAAACAGGCTGTATTTTACAACCCTGTTATTGAAACGCTGTTATTACGGGCCGTTTACCGGAGAGTTTGGACACCTGCTGGGCCACAATCTCCCTTTTATTGCCCATTTGCATTCAAAAGGAGTAAAAGTTGATTTTTGTGGAATGGAAATCCACCGCCCTTTTTTTGCAGATGAGAACGGAAATGAAATTGTCTCCTCTTATTTGCCCTTAAGGGATTTTTTCGGGGAATCCGCACCGGACTGCAACAAAGCCGATGAACCCGAAGACATCAACACGGTAACAGCAAGGTTTGTAAACAAAGCAAAAAAATCCTTTCTGCCCTATTGGAACAACGAGGACCATCATTACTATTTTTACTTTTTCAGGTGGTGGGTTTTAAAACATCACTATACCAAAGTATACAACCTGTCGCGCATTTACAAAACGGAAGAAATAAATTCCGTTGTTATCTTTCCCAGAAAGCTCAATGAAAAATATGATATTCCTTCGCAACTTAAAAACAACGGATTGGAGTGGGATTATCATGAAGTGGCGCGGATTGCCTCCCGGCATTTTGAAAAAGTATATGTTATCGGGCACCCTGTTTTCAGCAGTGTTGATTTTGGGTCTTTTGACAATGTAGAAGTTTGTCTTACCAACGACAACCGGGTGATTCTTGAAAAATGCTGTAACAGCAAATTAATTGTATCGCAGCATTCGGGCAGCGTTTATCTTGGCGATTATACTGATTGCCCGACACTGATTATTTACAATGGAGGAAAGGAAATAGGCGATATCGAAACCTGAATGGACCGCGATACCCGGCAAAAGCGAGTCGGTGCGATGTGCGATCGTTCCCAGCATCGAAGCCACCGCCAGGAAGATTGCGAACCAGACGAGCGCTTCCTCGCCGAAGTAACTGTGGTTGGTATGGAACAAGGCCCAGACGAACCCCGGCAAGGGATTGTCGATGGGATCGGAGGGACCAAGGAAGCCGGCGGCAATCAGCATGGCAATGGCCTCATCGGCGCGTTGCTCCACTTCGGGCTGCCAACCATCGGCGCCGAGGAAAAGGAGGCGATGCGCGATCTCGCCATGCGGGGTGGACCTTGGACAGCCGAGGAGACAGCACAGCTTCTCGACTATTGCGAGAGCGACGTTGATGCGCTGCTGCGGCTTCTCC
>Ga0209069_10000208_pt1 | contig 24721 bp, 20 predicted proteins | sample Str013_2_FD_187202 | JGI IMG/M metagenome (GOLD analysis project Ga0209069, IMG submission 187202) | Freshwater sediment microbial communities in response to fracking from Pennsylvania, USA - Straight Creek_MetaG_SC_2013 (SPAdes) (version 2) | ecosystem: Environmental > Aquatic > Freshwater >...
CGCTCGGGATCGACATCGCCAACGGCCCAACGATTTCAGACTGCAAGATCGATCGGAGAGTTTTGAAAATGGAAGTCACCGGGCAGCCAGTCGGTGTGAAGTTCAAGCATGACCGCATGGTGGCCGGCTCGTGGGAGGAGCGTTGGACCGTCGACCGCTGTGGAACACCCGTCGCTTACAACATATCGTTCCGTTCGGATGGCCGCGGCGGGACTGACATCACCGCAAGAATAGCCGACGTCGCCGATTCGCAAAAACTTGATTCGCAAAAGCTCGGTTCGGAAAAGCTTGATTCGGAAAAGAAAGATTCAGAAAAAAAAGATTGAGAAAAAAGACCAGGGAAACAAAGACCAGGAGAAAACGACGGACACCACCGCTGCTCCGCCGCCGCAAGCTACAGCCGCCGCAAATCCGGCTGCAGCAACAACTTCGGCTCCAGCGGCTTTGCCATCGACAGGGCCGCGCCTCCGGCGGTGTTGTTGGTCATAGTAATCATGCGGTTCCAAAAAGCCACAGCCGCCAGAGCGGCGGCTGCGGAGCTTCCTGATTTTTCATTTCATCTTGCGATTATTTTTCTGGCTACTACCGCCAAATGTAGCCGGCTATGCTTTCGTCGTTCCACCCGTGATGGAGCGCTTCGTTCCGCTCCTGCTCTGAGGTGGTGAAAAGATGCTGGTGGGATGACGGATTATAAAGCCGGAAGAAAGGAGTGGTTCCCGGCAGCTGCGACGTTGCGATGTATCCCACGATACCCATGTCGCGATAACCCTGCGAAATGGCCCCGTCGCGTTGCTCCGCGTTCGAAGTCAGGAATGTGTCGCCGTCACTGGATACCATCCGGTACAGCGGCGTGGTGCCTCTTTCTTGAGAACCCATCAGACTCCCTGTTGCGCCCTCTGAGCGGTAGCCGCCTCCCGCAAAGTCATCAGGATTGGTGCTATACATGTGTGCCCCGTTCCTCTCCACTCCGCGATGGAGCGGCACCAAGTTGCCGCCGTTGTCCCGGCCACCTGGGCCACGGCCTTGGTTGTCATGGTCTCTGTCCCTGTTGTCGTTCCTGTCATTTTCCCGATAGGACGCTGCCAGGACGTCCGGCGCGCGATCATGGCGTCGATTGGCGGTCCGGAACTGTCCAGAACCAAGCAGGTCGCCATCACTCTCAAGGATCTGCCACTCATACGTTCTGCCGGGTCTTAGTCCTCTGAGCCTCGCTACACGGCTGGTTCCTCCGCCGCCTGCTGAGGCTGACTGCCAGCCATAATTGCTTCCGGCTTCGCGAAAGCGCACCTGGTCTGCGCGGTTGTTCTCGCTGGCCCAACTCATGGTGGCATTCTCACCCGTGATGTTGGTGATGTCCGGGCCCTGGCTAAAGCGGACGTGCTTGCCCTCGCCCTCTCGTTGTGCAAATGCAACCGTCGCCAGGAACATCAGCGACAAACCTAAAAGCGTGACTGTGCGTTTCATACTTTTCGTCTCCCGTTCGGTTGGAAAATAAAATTGAGAATTGCGGCGTGAAGTGGTCCACGAGTACCCGCAAAAGGCGGAAAGACGTGACTCGGCGCGATTTTCGACTCTTACGCATGTTTAGATGCCAAAACTGAAAAAAGATATATGTTCCTATTGAAAAAAACTGGGGTGACCGTTTTCAGCCGTTTCTACAATACATTCAGCCGTTTCTACAACATATGGGTCTGTTTTTGCGGCTAAGCCCGCTGGAATGCAGGTGTCGCGGGGTGGCACTCACCACTTGGCCCGCTGGCGGGGTGATGTTGCGGAGTTTTCCTGGCCCGCGGCCAGGCAGAAACTAACTGCTTATTTCTTTACCGCAAAGGCCATCGACAGGGCCGCGCCTCCGGCGGTGTTGTTGGTGTTGGTTAACGTCCCATCGCTGTTGACGGTGTAGACCGAGGCGGGGCCCTGCTCATTCACCACGTAGAGAAACCTTCCATTGGGGTCAAAGAGCACGCGGAACGGCTGGCTCCCGGTGGGGATAACACCGTTGGGGGTTAGGTTCCCTGTGGTGGCATTGATGGTGTACATGGAAAGCGTGTTGTTTTGGCGGTTGACCGCGTAAGCAAATTTACTGGAGTGGTCGACGGCCACGGACGTGGGGCCAGGGCCGCTGGCGACAAAGGTAGGATTGTCGGGCTTAAGGTTGCCGGTAACCTGGTCAATGGTGTATTGCCAGACGAGGTTGAACAAGTTGTCCGGCACATACGCGAACTTGCCGGTTGGATCAATGGCCACCTGGAAGTTGTCGCCTCCGGCCACCACGGTCGGCGGCGTCATGGGCGTTAAGACTCCGGTGGTAGCGTTGATGGTGTACATGGACACAATATTGCCGCTCCGATTCGCGCAGTAGAGGAATCGACTCGAGGGATCCACGGTTACCGATACTGCGTTTAAACCAGCGGGAACGGAAGGCGGCGTGGTTGGCGTCAACACGCCGGTGACGGCATCAGCGGTGAACATGGAAACTGTAGCGTCGTCAGTGTTCGCGGTGTAGACAAACTTTCCTGACGGGGCAATGGCAATGCCCTGCGGAAACCATCCCGTCGCAACCGTGGGCGGAGTTGTCGGAGTCAAAGCACCGGTGGTTGGATTGATGGTGTACATGGAAATTTTTGATATCGGAGTCGCGTTGGATTCCAGGTTGGCCACATAGGCAAACTTGCCGGAAGAATCGACAACCATCTCCTCGGAATTGAATTGGCTGGGGCCGGTTGCGATAGGGGGAATTGTCGACGAAAAAGTCCCGGTGCAGGAGTCCTGGGTGAACATCGAAACGTTGTTGCCGGTCAGAGCGTAAGCAAAAACGGTTGTCGCCGCAGGCACGCACGGCGTTGGAGTTGGCGTGGGACTTCCCGATATGACCACGTTTGAATTGCCGCCACAACCGGCTAGCAGCACGATCCAGGAGCTTAACAGTATGAGCGAAACTCGTTTGATGGTCATGTCGTGGTTTTCCCCGTTTCAAGAGAGCTGCTTTGAGTCTAAGCACTCGAACTGGTGATCGACTGTAGGGAATTGTATGGATGTAATGAGTTTCTTTAAAGGACAAGTCTAAGCCATGTCACATAGCGTCTGAGATCCCGTTTGGAAGCCGTAGATAGTATTTAAACTAAAGCATTAGTTGCTCAATGGCTGGGCAGCATGGCACTAAAAAGGCAGCTATAGCTGGTGATGGTTAGCGCTATGTTCAGATCGCGCTTTCCATATACTTCCCTACCAGTGCGGCAATGTCTTCCACAAACTTCTGGTCGGGTGCCGGGAAGGTATTGGCGAAGTAGCTTTCCACGTCGAGCTCGGCGGCGAACTTACCCTTATTGAAGATAGGGACAACGATTTCTGACTTCACCATGTCCGTGCCGGGAAGATAGCGGTGGTCCTTGGCTACGTCCTGGACGATGATTGTCTTGCCTGTGGTGGCGCAGGCGCCGCAGAGTCCGCGATCCAGGGGAATACGTGTGTTCGGCGTAAAGCTGCCGACGAACGGTCCCACGATCAGGAAGTTAGGGTCCTTGGGATCAAGCAGGTAGAAGCCAACCCAGTTGTAGCGGGCCAGTTCCTGGTGCAGACGCTCGGAGATGCGCTCCATGAGCAGTTCCACGGTGCGGGCCGAGTTGGCAAATAACTGAAATTCCGTCAGTAAATCTTCGTGCCTGGGCATTAGGCACCTCACTTATGCCGCAGTTATAACCCGGTCCGCAGGCGCGGGCAACGCAAATTAACCGAAAGAACCTGACTGCCAACAACACGCAAGTGCATGTTTGGCGTTTCCCGAATGGATATTCCTGAACTCACTCGTATCGCAGCGCTACCAACGGGTCCACCTGGGTTGCGCGACGTGCCGGCAGATACGCAGCCAACAACGCCACGGCAAGCAACAGCACGGCCACGGCCACATATGTCAGCGGATCAGTGGAGCTGATTTCAAACAGTACGGCCCGCATCAGTCGCGTAAGGGCGAACGCAAAAACCACGCCTATCGACACGCCCGCGGCCGCAGTCAACATGGCCTGGCGCAGTACCAGCCTTAGGACGTTGCCGGTGGTGGCGCCCAGTGCGATACGTACACCGATCTCGCGTGTGCGGCGGGTGACGGAATAGGCCATTACGCCGTAAATTCCGGCAATCGCCAGCAACGTTGCGGCTACGGCGAAGATACCTACCAGAATCAAGTTGAAACGGCGGGTATTGAGCGAGTTGGCAATGACCCGGCTGAAGGTACTAAAGGTTGGCGGCACTTGCGGATCAAGCTCACGCACGATGCGCTGTGCTTGCGGCAGTATTACGGATGCGTCCAAAGAACTGCGCATCACAATGCTTAAATGGCTGGTACTCTGCGGCCGCTGGCGATAGTTCACGTAGATGGTCGGACGCGGCGCGCCTTCCATGCTGCGCTCACGCACGTCGCCCACAACGCCCACGATGGTCAGCAGGCGCAGGTCGGTATCCATGTTGCCGAATTCAATCGAGCGTCCGAGAGGATCTTCATTCAGCCACTTCTGCCGCACCAGAGATTCGCTCACCAGCGCTGCGTGCGGAGCGTCCGCCGAGTCGCGATCGTCAAACATCCGCCCGCTCTTGAGCGGAATGTCTAAGGTGCGGAAGTAGCCTTCACTGGCGACTACGTAATCGGCGTCTCCGGTACGCGTAGGATCGCGGAACAGGCTTTGGAGAAAGCTGATGGGGTCTTTCATCAACTTTGGATTGTTTTCGAACGACTCATGGCCGGAACGATTGATCAACTCCAGCGTGGCAGGATCAATTTGTGACGGGTTCATCACCACGAAAGTTCCGTTGGAACTAACGCCCGTGCCCAGAGGCAGAGCATTCGTCGCGCCAACATCCTGCACGCCGGGAACCGCGCGCAAGCGATTGAAAAGCTCGTTCATGAACTGTGTACGCTGGACTTTCTGTGCGGGCTCCAGCGCGCCGGACATCGCCAGGTCCATCGTAAGAACCTGCTCTGTACGGAATCCAGGATCAATGGACAACACCCGCAACAGGCTCCGGCCCATCAATCCAGCGCCCACCAGCAGCACCAGCGTGATGGCCAACTGTCCGGCGATGATCAACCGTCCAAGTTTCTGGCTCGCAGCGGCGCCGGCCTGGCTGCGTCCGCCTTCCGCCAGGGACGAGCGGACGTCATGCGATGTGGCACGTAGCGCGGTAAAAACTCCCAACGTAGTGGCAACGACAATCGACACGCCCAAGGCAAACAACAGCACGGGCCACTGAACAGACACTTCTGAAAGTCGCGGTGTGTTGGCCGGAGCGGCCGCCACCAGCAAGCGCACACCGAAATAGGAAGCCAGAACGCCCAGCGCCCCGCCGCTAAGGGCAAGCAGCAGAGCTTCGGCAAGAAACTGGCGAATCAATCGTCCGCGTGACGCACCCAGCGCGGCGCGAACCGCCAATTCACCTTCCCGCGCGGAAGCCTGCGCCAGCAGGAGGTTCATTACGTTGGCGCAACCAACGAGCAGAAGAAAAGCTACGGCCACCAGCAGGATCACCAGTCGCGGACGGACATCGCCAGTGATGGCGTCGCGCAGGGGTATCGCCACGGCGGAAGACAGGTCTACTTCTTGTCCGTACTGCTGCTTGATCTGCTGCGCGATTCCCGAGAGCTCGGCATGCGCCCGGTCAACCATCGCATCGTCCCGGAGCCGGCCAACTGCTTTCCAGTTGTGTGCGGACCGGCTGGGCAACGGCGGCTCTAGTTCGCGCGGCATCCAGACATCGGCATCGTCGGGAAAATGAAAACCTTCCGGCAACACGCCCGCAACGAAAGAAGATTTGTTGCCTACGTTCAACTTCAGTTTGGAAAGGTCCCGCGTGGCGTTCAGGTATTGTTGCCAAAAGTTATAACTTACCAGCACTACCGGCGCCGCGCCGGCACGTTGATCGTCGGCCTTAAAGCTCCGGCCAATCGCCGGCTTGGCCCGCATCACCGGAAAGAAATCTTGCGAAACGGTAGCTACCGTAAGACGTCGGGGTTCGGATCCACCGGAAACCGATTCGGTCCACGAGGAAAATTCCGCCAGCCCTTGCAGCGAGTGTGCCTGGGCACGAAAATCCGCGAAGTTGGGATCGGCCAGAGCCATCTGGTTGCCCTTGCCGTCAACTTCCCATACCTGGACCAGTTGTTCTGGTTTTTCGAACGCCAGCGGACGGAGCAACACTCCGTAGACCACGCTGAAAATCGCCGTGCTGGCGCCGATGCCCAGCGTCAGCGTAAGAATCGAGACCGCGGTGGAAACCGAATTTCGCCGCATTACGCGCATACCGTACCGCAAATCCTGCAGAAAGCGCGTGAGCCATCCCCAGCCCCAGGTTTCGTGTGTGACTTCTTCAATCATTCCCATGTTGCCCAGTTCACGGCGGGCCGCGGCATTGGCTTCGTCGGAAGACTGGCCGCGCTCCTGGCGATCGCCGGCTGCCATCCGAACATGAGATTCAAGTTCGTCGCGCAGGTCTTGCTCGCGTTTGTTGCGTCCAAAGGGTCCAAAGGTCATGATTCGCTCTCCTTGGCTTTGTTCAGTATCCCGCCCATTGCTTCCTGCATCTGTTCCCAGCGCGAGCGTTCCTGGACGAGCCGTTTCTTCCCTGTCGCCGTCAGCCGGTAGACCTTGATGCGCTGCTTGTTATCTGACGTTTTCCAGTCAGACGCGATCCATTTTTGCTTCTCCAGGCGGTGCAACGCGGGATACAACGATCCTGTGTCCACCTGCAACACGTCACCGGAATCCATGCGGATGGCATGGCTGATGCCGTAGCCGTGCTGCGGTCCCCAGCGCAACGTCTGTAGGATCAGCAGATCCAGCGTGCCTTGTAACAGTTCAATCCGGTTTTGATAGCGCTCTGTCTTGGCCATGTAGGCAGCCTACATCCCTGGCTGTAGATTGTCTACGTAGCGGACATGCTTTTGGTTCCGGATATTTTTGCGATGAGGATTTGGTCTTTCCAGCCATGCAGCGATTGTGGAACTGTTTTAGAATCGCGCATGGCGGCTCCCGCAGGGCTGCTAAATTCGGGACGAGGTTTTTGCGACAAGATGCCCACCAGAAGCACGTTTGATATCGTCCCCCGGCGGGCCACAGTCTTGCTCTTTACCTGGGCTGCCGGCAGCGTGGACGCCATCATGTACCTCTCCGGCCACGTTTTCACCGCCAACATGACGGGCAATGCCGTGCTCCTGGGAATATCGTCCGGCCAGCTTAAGAGCGTGGCCGCGGAACGCTCACTGATCGCGCTTATCGCCTTTATTGCCGGAGTAATTCTGGGCGCGGTGATTGTGGGAGAAGGCGACTACGCCAAAACCTGGAAGCCCGTCCAGCGCGCCGTGATCGTTGAGACCTTTATTCTGGCCCTCTTCTGCGGACTGTGCTTTCTACGAAATCCAGAAACGCGCATGGTCATGGATTCCATGATCGCTGCTTCCGGTCTGGCCATGGGACTGCAAAGCGCCGCGGTAAAAGGCTTGAGCCTGCCGGGCATCGCGACCACGTACATCACTGGCACGATCACCAGCTTGTTCTCCGGACTCGTCCATCGCTGGTTTCCGTCCACCGGCTTTCAACCGGAAAAAGATGAAGGCGTACGCGATCCTGAACATTCTCTCAGTCTGCAAGCAGAAGTCTTTCTGGCCTACGCACTCGCGGCGTTGGTCACCGCAGCGTTGCACGCCAGCTTGCCGTCAGCTGTAGCACTGTTGCCGGTGGGATCGGTTGCCGCGATCGCACTTACAATGTCGATTCGGCAAGCGGCGCCGATCGAAAGAACGTAAGCCCCGGAGGGGACGGCACAACGCTTTGATGTTCGCTCCGGCGACTTGCCATCGGCAAACCAACGTGTCATGATTCCTTCGCTCTTTACGAGAGCCCTTCATGATTCAACTAGCGATCATCGCGGTCGGCGTCATTTTGATATGGGCTGAACGGTCCCGGCCCAACCGGAACCTGCGTCGTGACAACTGGAGTTCCGTGGTGCTCTTGGCCATCGTGATCGGAGGGGTTGTAGCTGAAAAAATCAGCGTATCCTCTTTCTCTCGTACTAACCTCTTCTATACCGTTCTTGCGCTCGTGATTTATACCGCGTTCGTCTACCTCTGGAATCGTCACGAGCCACAGCATCAAGCGGAAGACTAACGATCCCCGACCCACGCTCGCATCTTTCCCATTTTGTAAATTTCGATTTTGTAAATTTCTATTCCTCTGATTGTCGCTTCCCGGCTCGGGTAGTACACTTTTCCCGCCATGAAACGTACGCTTACTCTCGCTCTTCTCTTCGTGTTCGGTCTTTCCGCGGCTTTTGCGCAAGACTGGGCTAAACAGACTCTGGAAAAATCGCCACGCCACCAGGAATGGGTCCAGATCAAGCATGACAATCGCACCGTGCACGCGTTTGTCGTCTACCCGGAAGTAAAGCAAAAGGCTCCGGTGGTCATCGTGATCCACGAAATTTTCGGCATGTCAGACTGGGTCCGCACCGTGGCTGATCAACTCGCGGCCAACGGTTACATCGCCATCGCGCCGGATTTTCTTTCCGGCATGGGACCCAACGGGGGTAAGTCCAGTGACTTCCCTAGCGTCGACGCTGCTCGCGAGGCTAATTCCAAGCTGGACGCTGACCAGGTGACCGCTGACTTGAACGCCGTTGCCGACTACGCCAAGAAGATTCCCGCAGCCAATGGCAAAATCGCCGTCGGCGGATTCTGTTGGGGCGGCGGACAATCGTTCCGCTTTGCCACCAATCGTAAAGACCTGAGCGCGGCCTTCGTGTTCTACGGTTCGGGGCCGAAAGACGTCGCGACCATCAACGCGCCGGTTTATGGTTTCTATGCGGGCAATGATGCGCGCATTGGCGCAACCATCCCGGATACCACCGCAGCCATGAAAGCTGGCGGCAAGAAGTATGAGCCGATTTCCTACGACGGCGCAGGCCACGGGTTTATGCGCATGGGTCAGGACCCCGCGGCGGACGCTGCCATCGCCAACACCAGTGATGACGCGGACGCCAAGAAGGCCCGTGAAATGGCCATAGCCAACAAGAAAGCCCGGACTGAATCCTGGGAACGCTGGCTGAAACTGCTGAAAACTCTTTAGCTTCTGGAATTCAAATCGCGATGCGTCCTCTCCAGGACGCATCGCGTCTCTTCCTAGTCTTTTCCGGCCCAGCCCAGGCCTTGGCAACCCCAGCTTCGCCGATAACTTTTCCTCCCAAATTCCGTCTAAAAACCTGAAACCTGCGACCGCTCTCAACCGTATATGCGAGTTGGGGGCATCCGATAGCCCTCCGTACGGGAGGATTCAATGAAACCAATCACCCGATTTTCTTTGCTCGCCGTCGCTGCCACAGTGCTGATGGCGTTGTCTACTGCGCCGGTCTCGGCCCAAAACTCGGCCGACCAAAAATCCGAACGATTCCAGCGGACGTTCAACCTCAACTCCGCGGGCACATTGGTTGTGGACAACTACAAAGGCGTGATCCACGTGAGCGGCACGGACGGTAATCAGGTGGTGGTGGACGTTTACAAACGATTTGATGGCAACTCAACCGACCGCAAATGGTGGATGGACAACGTGGAAGTAAATTTCCACAACGACGGCGGCAAAGTTGAAGTCGCCGTGAAATATCCTAATCAGGCCTGCCTCTTCTGCTGGAATAATCACGACTACACGGCTTCCGTGGAGTTGGAAATCAAGGTTCCCCGCCAGACCAACGTACGCGTGGAATCCTATAAGCCGGACATCCGAATTTCCCGCATCAAAGGCGATATTCGCATCAACAGTTACAAATCACCCATCACCCTTGAATCCACCACCGGCGGCATCCGCATTGACACTTATAAGGAAACCATCAACCTGCGCGATGTCACGGTCATCGGCACGCTTGACGTAAAGTCCTACAAAGCCGATACGGACATTCGCGCGCGCAGCCTGGGTGACAACCTGAATGTGGAGACCGAAAAAGGCAGCATCATACTTCGCCTCCCGCGCAACGCCGGCTTTGACGTTGATTTCTCTGGCGGTCGCCGCTCCAGTTTCCAGAGTGATTTTCCTTTGGCCACACAGACCGGCAGCCGCTGGGACCATGACGTCCGTGGAACCGTGAATCAAGGCGGCGCGCACTTGCGCCTGCGCACGGAGCGCGGATCTGTTTCGCTGGAAAAGGACACAGGCAGTCTTTAAGCAAGCGGGTTGCAAGATGGTGCGCATGGCCGTACCGCGTGGGAAAAAGCGCGCTTCCGGTGGGAGTTCCACTTTACTTACCCACCTTATCGATTTGTTTTGTTGAACGTTAGACTTAGTTGGGACCTTAGATTTTTGCTGGACCTTTGTTACTGGCCCGGTGATCGCGTCTTGTAAGATTAGTTTGCTTATTTCAACCATTGAGGATACGAATGCGTTTTTTGAAACCTGCTTTGTTCTTGCTTCTGAGTTGTGTCACGGTTTTCGCCCAGACCTCCACACAAAAAGGAATTCAAACGGGCGACCTGGACCGCAAAGCCGACCCTTGCACTGACTTCTTTCAGTACGCCAACGGCACGTGGCGTGCCAACAATCCTATTCCTCCTTCCATGTCGCGCTGGAGCCGCCGTTGGGAAGCCGGCGAAATTGCCAAAGACCAGCTCAAAGTCATTCTGGACGAAGTGTCTAAAAAGTCTGACTGGCCCAAAGGCAGCTCGGAGCAATTAATCGGCGACTACTATGGCTCTTGCATGGATGAAGCGCGCATCAATAAAGCCGGCATTGCTCCCGCCCAGCCCACGCTCGCGGAAATTGACGCCATCAAGACCGCGGCTGATCTACAAAAGGTCATCCGTCATCTGCAATCGGTCGGCCTGGGTGTCCCATTTGGTTTCGGTTCCACTCCGGACAATCACGAACCCGGCAACACCATTGCCGCCCTCGGCGCCAGCGGGCTGGGACTACCTGATCGCGATTACTACCTCAAAACCGAAAAGCGTTTCCAGGAAGCCCGCGAAAAGTATCTTGTTCACGTGACCAACATGTTTAAGCTGGGCGGTTACGACGAAGCCAAGTCCAAAGCCGGGGCCAACACGGTTTTTGAGTTTGAGAAGAAGCTCGCGGAAGCCTCGCTCGACAACGTTGCTCTTCGTGATCCATCCTCTACGGACCACAAGACAACCTTTGCCGCCTTACAAAAGATGACCCCGTCATTTGATTGGGCAGCGTTCTTTGATGCCGCCAAAATCTCTCATGCCGACGTTAACGTAACCGAGCCCAAGTTTCTTCAGGAGTTTGATCGCCAGCTTAAAGACGCTCCCCTAGCGACATGGAAGGCTTACCTGCGCTGGCAATTCCTGCATGCGTCGGCCGATACGCTCTCTGAACCTTTCGTAAAAGAGAACTTTTCTTTCTATGGCGAGTATCTCAGCGGCGCCAAGGAACTGAAACCGCGCTGGAAGCGCTGCGCGGAAAGCACTGACGGATTGCTCGGGGACGCGCTCGGCAAGAAATACGTCGAGAAGTATTTTTCCCCGGAAGCCAAGAAGCGCGCCCAGGAAATGGTCCAGAACATCCTGGCCGCGATGCATGACACCATTGAAGGCCTGGAATGGATGGGCCCGGACACTAAAAAGAAAGCGCTCGAAAAACTCTCGACTTTCAACCCCAAGATCGGTTACCCCGACAAGTGGAAAGACTACAGCAGCATCAAACTCAGCCGCGCCTCTTACTGGGACAACCAGGACGCGGTTGTCCGCTGGAACGTGGACGAAGATCACGGCCTCATGGGCAAACCCACGGATCGCGGCCGCTGGGGCATGACGCCCCCAACCTCGAACGCTTATTACAATCCTTTGCTGAATGAAATAGTGTTTCCTGCCGGCATTCTGCAACCGCCGGCTTTCAGCGTGGAATTTGCTGACGCCATCAACTATGGCGGCATCGGCGTGGTGGTTGGCCATGAAGTCAGCCACGGCTTTGACGATTCAGGCGCGCAGTTTGACGCCCAGGGCCGTCTCAACAACTGGTGGACTCCAGAAGATCTCAAGCGTTTTGAAGTCCGCACGTCGTGCGTGGTGAAGCAATTTGACGGCTATTTCATCGAGCCCGGCATCCACCACAACGGAAAACTCGTGCTAGGCGAAAGCATCGGCGATTTTGCCGGAGCTAAAGTAGCTTTTCTTGCTTTCCAGAAAGCCATGCAACAACATCCTTCACCGACCATTGATGGCTTTACGCCCGAACAACAGTTCTTTATTGCCTGGGGACAGTGGCGCGGCGATGAGATCCGTCCGGAAACGCAACGTCTGATGGTTCAGGGCGATCCGCACCCGATCGCCAAGTATCGCGTGATCGGACCGCTTTCCAACCTGCCGGCCTTCGGGGAAGCCTTCAGTTGCAAAGCCGATTCCGCCATGGTCCGTCCAAAAGCCGACCGCTGCGAGGTTTGGTAGCGCGGTCTGAAGTTGACTTCAAATACAAAGAGACGCGGCGGTTACCGCGTCTCTTTTTTACGCCGGAATCTTTTGCACCGGAATCCCGGCAAGCCCTTGTCTTTTCCGCGATTCGTCCGCTAACGAAAAGAGTTAGCGGCGGTAATACGTGGGGTTGTTCCAGCCTTCTTCATAGCCCCGCGCGTAGCCTTCACGATAGAACGCCTTGTAGTCGTTCTTGTTGCCAAAACGGAACTCGTATCCGTTGTCAGCATGTTTGTAGCTGTTGTCGTGCGTCGGACGATAGCTATGTCCGGTGCGCCGGTCACTCATGCCGTCATTCAGGCCGTCTTGTTTTCCCATGCGGCGGGCGTAATCGGCCACCCAGTTGCGATCGCGATTGCCGTCACGGTCGCCATCGCGGTCACGATCGCCGCGCACCCATTCGTCACGCCACTCGCCACGCACTTCGCGGAAGCCTCTGATGTACCCTTCGCGGTAGTAGCGGACATCGTCGGCGTCGCGGTAGTGAAAGCGGTCGCAATTTAAGTCCGCCCGGCGGCCGTTGCGCGCGTCAAACACGCCTTGCTTGTAGCCATCCTTAAATGCCCGGCGGTCGTCATAATCCTGATACGGCGCCGGCTGCATCGGCACCATCATTTGCGCTCCGGCAAAAACGCTGCCACTCAACATCGCCGCTCCTAAAATCACTTTCACGGTACGCATCGATCGCATGTTCCCTCCCTGGAACCTGTTGTAAGTCAAATTCGCCTGCAACTTCCTTTTAGGCGTTAACGCCTTTCTGACTTCCCTTTGCTGAGTAGGAACACAGCCCCGCATCAGCCCACTCGTTAGTTTTGTAAAGATGAGTAAAAGCCTGTGAAGGAATGACTTGCGGCAGAAGAAGACGAAATCAATACGAAGTTCTTAAGACTTTGGAGGCGGACTGTTGGTATCAATCCAGAATCGGATGGATCAAACTGAAACCCGCGTGACCGTGACCGTTGCATCCAGGAGGGTTTCCCGGATGGACAAAGTCAACGCTCGTCCGATTACCACCGTTCTTTTTGCTGAAGTACATGAGCGCATCGGCGCGAGCGATCGCCATCGCGCCCGAATCCTCGGCTTCCAGCATGGTACCGCCGACTGACGCTGTAACATGCACGCTCAGATCACCTACCCGCACCTCAGAATGCGCGATCAGCTTACGGCAGCGCTCGCCCAACTCGTAAGCTGCCGCGGGCGTAGAGTCGGCGACGATTATCAGAAACTCTTCGCCACCCCAGCGACCCACCGTATCCGTGGAGCGCACGGTGCGCGCCAAAGTCTGCGCCACGGATTTCAACAACTCATCGCCGACAGCGTGGCCATGGACATCGTTCACGCTCTTGAAATCGTCCAGGTCAATCATCAACAGTCCGTAGGTCCGGCCAACTTGCACCAACTCTTGCGCTGCCTGCTCGACCTTTAAGTCGGTGTAACACCGGTTGGGTAACCCGGTTAGAAAGTCGCGATAGGCAAGCTTCTCCAGTTCTTTCACTCTGCGATCAGTGCCGCCGGCTCGCTTCAGGTCAGTAAAAATTTCGGCGGCGCCAATGACCTGCCCAGTATTGTCCACGATAGGGACCACGCGCACAGAGACCGGCACGCGATGCCCATCCTTGTGCCGGAGATAAAGCTCGCTGGCAGTGGATTCGGCGCTTGTAAGAGTCGCGGTAAGAGGACACTGGCATGCGCACCTTCCGCAACCGGTGTCGTCCACATGGGCCAGAAAGTTGTCGCAGCAAAGCCGGCCAACGATCTCCGCCGAGGTGTAACCGCTCAGTTTCTGGGCGGCGCTGTTCCAATATGTAATCCGGCGCTCGGTATCCACGAGGTAAACACCGTCGAAAAGGCTCTCCAGTAACATCAGGCCAAACGACGGATGGATGTTCGCGTTTCCGAACAAAACAGACATGCTTTGGAATTTCCTTTCAACTTCCAACCTCAATAAATTGGAACGGAGAATAGCAAGTCTCACATCTGGTGTGATGTGACGGCCATCACGGAATGCACAAAGAAGTTTCTTATTAAGCAAGATGAAACTCTCAGGTGAGATGAGGATCTTCTAACACGTCAAGGACGGCGACAAATTCAGCGCGCGGAGCTCGCCAGGTCCAATTCCTCAGCGCGGCGCGCATACCCCTCAATCTGGCGCTTTGGAGTCGCGGCAAAATGCTCGGCCAACTTCTTTACGTATTCGCGCATGGGCGTGTACACCAATCCTAGTTCCCTTTTGCCGCGCGCATTGTCCAGAGACGACATCCACGATCCGCTGAACGGAGAACAGTCGCGCAGAATCCGCAATTCATTGAGCCGTTCGCGAGGTACACGCGCCAACTTGAGCGGCAAACCCGCGGCGTCGGCAAGCATCTGTAGGAATTCTTCCAGCGTTACGGTTTCGTCCTGCCCGACGTTATAAGCTTGGCCTTTGCCCAGTTCGCTTTGCGTTAACCGCAGAATTGCCTGGACCACATCTTCGCCATAAACGTGACGCACCGGCAGGCCGGCATCATCAGGAATAACGATTGGGCCGCCGTCCTGCAGGCGCAGCCAGTATCCGTAAATGCGATCGTAGCTATCGCGCTCGCTGTTCACCATGGGCAGGCGCAGGCTCGTGTAAGGAAAGTTCTGAACGCGCCATGCTTTGCCGAAGATATCTTCCGCCTGGCGTTTGTCGTGCCCGTAGAGCCAGTTGGGATAGTCAATTTCGTTTGACTTGGACGGCTCGGCCATCACCGGGCCAAAATAGTCTTCTTCCCGAAACGGTCTCTGAGGCCCGACTCTCACCAGGTAAACCTGGCCAGTGCTCAGAAAAATGTAGCGCCCGGCATTGGAGCCAAAGATTTCCACGGCTGCCTCGGCTTCCGGAGCGGTATACAACGTCGTATCGATCACGACATCAAAGCTTCGGTCGCCGACCAGTCGCCGCAACTGCGCAGGATCATTGCGGTCGCCCCGCAAACGTTCGACGTCTTGCGGAAGATCGTCCGGCGTGATCCCGCGATTGAAAACGGCAACGTTGTATCCCTGGTCCAGCAGGGCGTGGACAATCGACGGTCCGAGATTTCTGGTGCCACCAATGATGAGAGCGTTCATGAACATGTCCTCGTTCGCTGTTGTGGATCGCTTATCGCCCAATCGTTGCAAAGAATTCGTTGTTGCCGGTCCGCAAATCTTTTCCGTACGAGAACACCACGCCAACGCCCAGCACGCGGACCTTGGCCTGCGCGCCGGCGTCCACCAGCAGTTTCCGCTGCGTTAATAGAGGATCGGGGTCGGTAATTCTGCCGGTGTCCACGAACGGCCCAAGCTTTACCGCGATCACGCCGTTCGAATAGATGTTTTTGTCCGTCTCCCAGTTGCTCAAAACATAGTCACGACCAAGCGGCGCGCTGCCTTTGCGGCCGCGGCGCGTGCCCACGTGAGCCCGCATCAGCAAGTCATTGTCAGCGCCTAGTCCTAACATGAACAATTCGTCGAAAGGCACGTCGCCAAAAGTCTTGCCACAGCGCACCGTCCACTGCGTTTCGTAATCGTCCCCTTTCACTTCCGGCAGCCAGTGAAAGTTGAAAGAGCCTTGAAGTTTTTCAAAAGATTCCGCCGGAGCGGACCACACGCGTCCTGCCTGAGAATTCAAGCCGGTTGAAATAAAGATGCGCCGCACGGCTGACCGCCATATCTGATAATCAACAGCTGCTCGTTGCTTCACCTGATATCCGGTGGCCAGCATTTGCGGCGTTAGAACTCCGCCCGGGACGCTTCCCGGCACTACGTTGCGCAAGTCGCGATGCGAAACATCCATACCCAGCATCCACCGCCAACGCCAGCCGACAACCCGCCGTATCTCCGCAAGATACTCTTCGTGACGAAGATTCAAGGATTCCAGAATCGGGGCGGGGCCGGTGAATCCATTGCGGATGTCCCAGTTCTCATTGCGGACCTCGGCGCTCAAGCGATATCGCCAACGCGGATCGCCCGTGCCATGCCAGCCCAGCGGCCCGGAAAGCGCGATGCGGGCGCGGCGCTTGTCTGGGTCCCAGCGGAACGCGGAGACGATATTCGTGGCCGATCCGTGCAGGTTGTAATACTCCGGCGTGATTTCCTGGTTGGGCAGGCCGCTGAATGTGCGCAGCAATGCTTCGAATTTGGTATTTCCGAATCCGTTCAGTTCACGCGCCCGCACTACGCCATCAAACTTGCCGCCATCCACTGAAACCAGGTCCAGCCGGTAGTTGGGGAAGATTCCCAGATTCCGCACGCGTACTTCGCTGGTCCGCAATTGTTCCAGAGTAAGAACGCTGGCGGGCGAAAATGCCAACGCGTGATCCAGCAGCGCGGGACGAATACGCAGCTTGGGCTCGTTGCGCACGGCGGAAATCAATGGACGCGGCTGTGGCAAACGGTTCCAGAATTTTACCGCCGCTTCCACGTTGCCCTGCACGTAGTAGATAGTCGCAAGAAAATCGTTGGCGTACTCGGCGTCAACATTGGCTGCTTGGGGATCGTAAGCCAGCACTTGCCGCAGATGCGCAGCCGCCGCTCCGTACCTCTTCTGCTTAAACTCCACGCCGGCTGCTTCGCTCAGGAAGCGTTTGTCATGCGGCTGAAGATGGCTGCCTTGCAATAGCGTGCGCCGCGCGTCTTCCAACCGTCCGATGTTGGCCAGAGCGATTCCGTATTGGAAGTCTTCTTCAGCCGTACGCTGCGGGACTTTTTCCAGCAACTGGACCAATTCTGGCCAGCGTTCCGCGGCAAAAAGCTGCTGGGCTGTCGGCGCTGCCTGTGGGTGTCCGATGAGCGGAACACAAGCCATGACCAAAAACAGAACTATGAATTTGAATTGGGCCCGGATTTCGAAGTCCTTGAGTGGCGGATGCCGATGGTTATTCTAATTGGTGGCCGTGCCTTTACAGTGACACGTGTCACCGGGCCGCCCGGAACCGGGCTAGAATGCTGCGTATGCATTCGAACGGAAGGTTCATCCGAACCGACAAACGGTTTTTGAGCCGGCAGCCGGCACCGGCCGTGACGGCAATGCTTGTCCTCATCGTTATCATTGCGGGTTCTGCATCATCCGGCGCGCAATCTCAGTCCCCACAAACAACGGCTCCGAAAGCGCCCCAGGCGATCGACCAAAAGCTACCGGTAGATCCGACGAAGAAGCCGCGGCTTGGACCGGAAGAGATTGCCGCCATCAAGGTCCAGAACGCCCGGGCCGCCAAAATGAATGAGATCGTTGCGCGCGTGAACACCGCGATGGAAGTCAAAGACTGGAGCGTGGTGGAAAGCGGCAGCCGACAACTGCTGGAGATGGAGCCCGGCAAATACTCGTATTACTCAATGCTGGGCGCGGCGCTGCTCAATTTGGAAAAATGTGAAGAAGGGTTGACCGTCCTGGACAAAGGGATTCAATTGGCCCAGGACGTAACCGCACCTGAAGATGCCGAGGCCAAGGCCAAAGCAACCACGTCGCTCATGCTTGGCTATCAGGGACATTGTTATCTCAAGCAGAAGAAGTCTGAAGAAGCTGTGGCTGCTTTCACCAAAGCGGAGCCGCTCGATCCCCGACCGGGCGTAGTAAATTTCAATTTGTGCGCCACCTACTACAACATGATGGTCTACGAAAAAAAGACGCTCGATCGGGAGCGGCTGAAAGCCGCGGTTGCGTCCTGCAACAAGTCCATCGACGCGGATTCTTCAAGAGCGCCGGCGTATTTCATCAAGGGCGCGTTCCTGATTGCCCAGACTGCCGATCATCACGGCAACGTGACTTTTCCGCCCGAAGCGATCGTCGCGATCAAGAAATACCTGGAACTGGACCCCAAGGGCTTGTACGTCTCCGGCGCCAAGGAGCTGCTGGAAAGCGCAGGCGAGAAAGTGAAATAGGTGGACTTCGGATGACTGGGAGTAGGTGCAGACAACGAAATCGCTAGCGCGACTTCAGATATTCTTCCGCTGTTGGCAGGCCTTCGACCCGCCCGGCAAAGATTGCGGCAAATTCCTTGAGCAGTTCGTCATGCAAAAAGCCGTTGCTGGCCATCACCTGTGCGCTATCGATGGTAAACGGACCGTTGGAGAAGTTGGTCACCTTGCCGCCAGCTTCCTGGGCAATCAGGACGCCCGCGGCTGTGTCCCAGGAGTTCAAGTTGAATTCCCAAAAGGCGTCGTAGCGTCCGCAGGCCACGTAGCAAAGATCGAGAGCGGCCGAGCCCGCGCGGCGCACGCCGTGGGAACGCAACGTGAGTTGGTGATAGAAGTTGATGTTCGGGTTCTGATGGCGCTTTCTGCTGGGAAATCCGGTAGCTATGAGGCTTTCTTTCAGCAGCGGCGTTTGGGAAACATGGATCGGGTGGTTGTTCATACGAGCGCCCGCGCCCTTGGCCGCGTAAAACATCTCGTCGCGCGTGGGATCGTAAATTACGCCGGCGAAAAGTTCACCACGGAACTCCAGTCCGAGCGAAACGCAGAATACCGGATAGCCGTGCGCAAAGTTGGTGGTGCCGTCGAGCGGATCGATGTACCAGCGAAAGTCGCTGCCGGTTTCCGTGCGGCTGCCTTCTTCGCCGACAAGATCATGGTCCGGCCACTGCTGGCGGATGGATTCGACAATAAGCTTTTCAGAAGCGCGGTCGGCCTTAGTGACCAGGTCGGCTTCGCCCTTGTATTCGATGGCAACTTTGCCGAAGAAGGACATGAGCAGGCCGCCGGCCTCGCGTGCCAGTTGCTGCATGGGAGCTAAGAAGTCCGCGGGAGCCTGGGACATTAGCGAGCGCGGCGGCCGTTATCTTCAGCAATGAACATGATTTCGTGCTTGAAGATGAACAGATTGGGGCCGTCTTCACGCGTGAGGCGAACCATGGCCACGTCGTAATACTCGATCCAGCCATTGAACGTTTCGCCGGAATGCAGTTTCACGGACACAGGTGTCTGTTTTTCACCCAGCGCTTTCAGGTATGCCGGCTCCATGCCGGTGTCGTCAGGGGGCGGAGTCTTGGCCGGTTTTTTAGCGGAAAATCCAGGTGCGGATGCGCGAAAAGCCATGCCGACATTGTAGCGCAAAAAAGCGCTCAGCACTCAGCCATCAGCGCTCAGCCCATAGGCGGTGACCTTGAGTAATCAACTTGGAGAGGCGACAACGGCGCCAATCATCTGGAATCGCGTTGCTGCGGTTGGCTGACCGCCCTAGGTGATGCGTATTTTAGTGATGCGTATTTGCGGCCTACCGCGCGGGCGCGGTGTAATATCCGGCGCGATGCCGCACCTGAAAGTTTTTGCCTTCGCCGTCTTTCTTGTCGAGTTGCACCTGAATGCGCCGGAACGGCGAGTCGGCCACCTGCCGGCTGGGATAGTATGCGATGAGATACTGCGTGCGCAGTTCGTCACTGATCTTGCGGAAAGCTTCGTCCAGTTGGTTGAGGCTGTCCGCATAGTAGTATTTGCCGCCCGTATCATGAGAGATCTGGATGAGGGCATGTTCGCCGCCGGTATTGCGTCCGGCGTCGGCGTCTACCGGTACAACAATAATGCTGTAGACGATGGCTTCAGCCTGCTCAGCACGCTTGAGAGCGCGGTTGTAATCAGCATGGCTGGTGGTATCGCCACCGTCAGTGATCAGGACGAGCACTTTGCGGCCTTCCCGATCCATCAGTGCGTCGGACGCAAGAAAGATTGCGTCATAAAGTGATGTTCCAGCGCCGACCTGCAACCGGTCAATACCCCGTTCAATGGCCTTGGTGTCAGAGGTAAACCGTGTAACCTGATCAACGTTCTCGGTAATCTGAAACAGTGACATGTGGTCCACGGGACGCAGAATGGAGCGCACGAACTTACGGGCTGAAGCGACTTCCAGCGGCAGATCGCGTCGCGTGCTCTCACTAGTGTCCACGGCCAACACAATGCTGAGAGGCAATTCGGACTCGCGGCCAAAAACGCTGATACTCTGCGTGACGCCGTCTTCCATCACGCGAAAATCCTCTTTCCCCAAATTGGCGATCGGCGCTCCATGCGAGTCTGTGACCGTGGTAAACACGCTCACCAGACGCACGTTCACTTTGAATGTAGGTCCCTGATTCGGCGGCTTGGGAGTCTGGGAAACGTTGGGGCCGGGCGGAGGTGAGCTCGGCTTGGGCGCTGGCGTTGCGGCGGGCTGGGCCAATGGTGGCAGCCGCCCTTCCTGGCCCTGCGCCAGACCGGCCAGCAACAGTACACACCAAGTGAACTTGAACTGCTTGCGCACAGCTCCAGCTTTTTTAAAGTCCATATGCAGAGGGATTCTAGAGAGCGTTAGATGCAAACTACGGCCAAAGGTTATTTGCTACCGCGAATTTCCTCGGGGAAAGGCTCGCCGTCAGCCCAGACCGCGCCGTCCTCAAAGTACTCCTTCTTCCAGATAGGAACGGTCTTCTTTAACGTGTCAATCAGCCAGCGACAGGCCTCAAACGCCGCCACCCTGTGGGCCGATGCAACGCCAATCAGCACGCTGGTTTCGCCGATTTCGAGTCGTCCCAGCCGGTGTACCAGCCGGACGTCGCGCACCTTAAAGCGCTCAAGTGACGCCTGAGCAAGCTTTTCCATCTCGTTGATGGCCATCGACTCATAGGATTCGTAGTCCAGGTACAAAGTACGGCGTCCGCGGGTGTTGTTGCGCACAACGCCGTCAAAGAAGATGGCCGCACCGTCTTCCGAGGCTCCCAGTTCGGCTTTAACCAATTGCAGATCAATGGGTTCGCGGACAATGGAGCAATGGTCGGACCGCAGTTCCCTTACTTCCTCTGAAACTTGGTCAGACTTACCTGTTTCTTTAGGGGCGCGCTGCGGATCACCCTTGCCGCCGCTGACCGGAGGCAGCAAGCCAACTTCGTCGCCATCCTTAAGAGCTAAAGAGCTGGCCGCGTATTCCTGGTTGACGGAGCATGCGAGCGAATTGGCAAGCGACTGGAATTTGGGAAACTGCTGACTGTAATGGGACGTCACGGCGCCCACCGTGGCTCCGGCGGGCAGATCCAGCAGGTCTTCACTTTGTCCGACGATGTCTTTGAGCTGTCCGAAGAGCAGCACCCGTATGCGCATGACGTACTAGCATACCGGAATAACCTGGTTCCTTGACGTCCGAACTCATTTCGTAAGCGTCCGGTAAATTTGCGGTTAAGTTTTGTTGACTACTCAGTTTTTATTGAACCAAAGAGCCTACACTCACATCCAATCCTGTAACACAAAGCAACGCTTCATACGCAGTTACGCTTCATCCGGAGTTGGTCGTCGCAGCCACTCCGGATTTTTTTTGCAGCGAAACATTTCGCGGTGTTACTCCTTCGAAGACCTTCAAATAAAAAGGGCGCGAACTAGTCGCGCCCTTCCTTAGTTCTCAAAAGTTCTCAAAAACTTCAGACAATTTAGCTTACGTTGGTCAGTACCCGTTCCCGGGTTTCGGCGTCCTGGCGTTCCTCATGCTTTGAGGTCGGCAAGGCGATGGCCAGCACGTCGTCAATAAAGCTGGCGTAGTGTATGTTCACGCCTTCCAGTTGTTCCGGTGTCAGGTCTTCTTCCACGTTCATGCGATTGTCCGCGGGGAAGATGATGTCTTTCACGCCGGCACGTTTGGCGGCCAGAAACTTCTCTTTTACTCCGCCGATGGGCAGCACGTTGCCGCTGAGAGTGATCTCACCGGTCATGCCCGTCAACGGACGCACTGGAGAACCGCTCAGCAGTGAAACCAAGGCCGTGGCCATGGTCACGCCTGCCGATGGGCCGTCTTTCGGAATGGCTCCCGCCGGCACGTGGATGTGAAGGTCGTGGTCCTTAAAGAAGTCATCGGAGATATGCAAGCGCTCGGCGTTCGAACGCACCCAGGTCAGCGCAGCCTGCATCGACTCCTGCATCACCTGGCCGATCTGTCCGGTCATGGTAAAACCGCCTTTGCCTTTCATCTTGTTGGCTTCAATGAACAGGATGTCGCCACCAGACGGAGTCCACGCCAGCCCTACGGCTACGCCCGGACGTTTTGTGCGCTCGGCAATTTCCGTATCGATGCGGATCTTGATGCCGCCCAGAAATTCCTGGACTGTTTGCGGAGTCACCACCAGTTTCTCCGCATTCTTTTCCGCGATGCGCCGGGCCTGCTTGCGGCACAACGTACCCAGGTTGCGTTCCAAATTGCGTACGCCAGCTTCCCGCGTGTAGTGGCGGATCACAAAGCGTACGGCATCTTCCGGAATCTCAATCTGGTCTTTGGTCAAGCCGTTTTCTTCAATCTGCTTCGGCACCAGATAACGTTCGGCGATGTGGTACTTATCGTCTTCGGTGTAGCCCTGGAGTTCAATGATCTCCATGCGGTCGCGCAGCGGCTCTGGGATGGTATCCAGCATGTTCGCCGTGCAGATGAACAGCACTTTGGAAAGATCAAACGGCACGTCCAGATAGTTGTCACGGAACGTGGCGTTCTGTTCCGGGTCCAGCGTTTCCAGCAACGCCGATGAAGGATCGCCACGGAAGTCGCGTCCTAGTTTGTCCACTTCGTCCAGCACAAACACCGGATCGTTGGTTTCCGCGCGGCGAATTCCCTGGATGATCTGTCCTGGCAACGCGCCGATGTAGGTCCGGCGGTGCCCGCGGATTTCCGCTTCATCGTGCACGCCGCCCAATGACAAGCGAACGAACTTGCGGTCTAGCGCACGGGCAATCGAGCGGCCCAGCGAGGTTTTGCCGACGCCCGGAGGCCCGACGAAACACAGGATCGGTCCTTTCATGCTCGGCTTGAGCCGGCGCACGGAAAGGTAATCCAGAATACGGTCTTTCACTTTCTGCAAGTCGTAGTGGTCAGCGTCCAGCACTTCGTGCGCTTTGCTGATGTCCACCTGCACGCCACTGGATTTTGCCCAGGGCAGCACGGCCAGCCATTCAATGTAGTTGCGCGTCACGGAATAGTCCGCCGCCATCGGGGACATGCGTCCCAGGCGGGTAAGTTCCTTCAGCGCTTCCTTCTTTACGTCTTCCGGCATGCCCGAGGCTTCGATCTTCTGCTTCAGTTCGTCAACGTCGCGTGCGGCTTCATCCTGCTCACCCAGTTCTTTCTGGATGGCCTTCATCTGCTCGCGGAGGTAGTACTCGCGTTGCGACTGCTGCACCTGGTCCTGGACTTCCGTCTGGATCTTGTTGCGCAGTTGCTGGACTTCCAGTTCCTTCGCCAGATGATGGTTGATGGCCTGCAAGCGCTTGCTGACTTCCGCCGTCTCCAGGATTTCCTGCTTATCTTTCGTTGACAGGAACGGCAAGGATGAGGCGATGAAGTCCACCAGACGGCCCGGCTCTTCAATGTTGATGGCTACGGTCTGCAGTTCGTCAGAGAGTGTGGGCGAACCAGCCACAATCTGCTGGAACAAAGTCAGCACGTTGCGCTGCAGCGCTTCAATTTCAGGAGACTCTTCCGGCTCGGAATCATCAAGCAAGTCGAGATCCGCGCGCATGAACGGCTGGTTCTGGGTAAACTCGCCCAGCTTGGCGCGGCGCAGGCCTTCTGTAAACACAAAAAGGCTCTGGTTCGGCATCTTGACCACTTTATGGACCGTGGCCAGCGTGCCAATTTCGTAGAGGTCGTTAGGCGCGGGGCTGTCAACGCGGGCTTCGCGCTGGGCCACCACCAGAATCGTCTTTTCTTCACCCAGTGAATTGATCAGCTGGATGGAGCTTTCACGCCCAACCGTTAACGGCAGGACTGCGTGTGGAAACAGCACGGTGTCGCGCACCGGCAGGACGGGTATGCTGTTTTTCTGCTCTTCCGTGGGCTGTACGCCCCCTGCGGAGGTTGCTATTGGGACAACTTCGTCGCGGATATCAGATGCCATATTCGATCCTTGATAATAACAGACTCACATTTGATGGCAAACAGCGCCTAAAAGGTGCATCCTGAACAAGATATTGATGATAACTGAGGCCGGATTCTAACCAACTCATTGCCCTGCCGCAAGTTACGACTAGGTAGTTCGGGGCTTTTCTCTACTTGTTGACCCTATTCTGCGGCCTGCTTATAGACACCCAAAACTTTTACGAAACCGGCCAGCTCTTCCAGATGGCGCAACGCCAAAAGCATGGCCTGGTCGTCACCGCGAAGCACGTCTACAAAAAAGCAGTATTCCCAGGGCCTTCCACGCACTGGACGCGACTCAATCTTGCTCAAGTCCAGATCGCGCAGGGCAAAAACGCTCAAAGCCTTGAACAAAGCACCTGCCACATTCTTGAGGGAAAAAACGAGGGACGTCTTATTGGCATCGGCAG
>Ga0209069_10000209_pt1 | contig 24621 bp, 17 predicted proteins | sample Str013_2_FD_187202 | JGI IMG/M metagenome (GOLD analysis project Ga0209069, IMG submission 187202) | Freshwater sediment microbial communities in response to fracking from Pennsylvania, USA - Straight Creek_MetaG_SC_2013 (SPAdes) (version 2) | ecosystem: Environmental > Aquatic > Freshwater >...
ATATGCAACCGGCTGTCGGGCGTCGGGTCGGGCGGCGGCGGGGCGGTTTCATCGATATGAAACAGGTAGCTGTCCAGCGCGAAGAACAGCCCCAGCAGCAGGATCGCGACGAGGGCGGTCGGCCCCAGCAGATGGCCGGTCGGCCAGAAGAAGTCGACACCCTTCAAAAAGCCGAGGAACAGCGGCGGATCGCCGAGCGGGGTCAGCGCGCCGCCGATATTGGCGACCAGGAAGATGAAGAAAATGATGACGTGCCTGTTGTGCCGGCGGTTGTCGTTGGCGCGGATCACCGGGCGGATCAGCAGCATCGAGGCGCCGGTGGTGCCGGCGATGCTGGCAACACCGGTTCCGATCGCCAGCAGGGCCGTGTTGACGGCTGCCGATCCGTGCAGGTCGCCCTTGAGCAGAATCCCGCCGGAAACGGTGAAAAGCGCCAGAATCAGCAACAGAAACGGCAGATATTCGAGCAGAATGGTGTGCGCCAGCTCGGTCGCGACCGGGGCGGTGCCCAGCACATTCGAGTAAGGCACGATGAACGCCAGCGCCCAGAAGGCGGCGATCTTGCCGTAATGATGGTGCCATAGCTTGGGGGACGCCAGCGGGCAGATGGCGATCGACAGCAGCAGGCCGACGAACGGCAATACGGCGGCGGGACCGAGCTGCCGGCCGTCGAGATGGGCGGACGCATCGGCCGCTGCGGCGGCAAGCGCGCCGAGCAAGCTCACCGTACCCGCCAGCGCGATGATTTTCAGTCCGGTTCGCACGCTGCCGCTGACAAACTGCATCTGTAGGGAAATCCTGGAATTGCTGCGCTGCAGCACTAATCGTGCACGACCGTCTCGAAGCTGCAGGTGTCAACGCGTAGCTGGACGGACCAACCTCGCGCATTGTATGGGAACTCCTTGCAGCCTGCGAGCAAATCGCTAGGCGCGGCGGACGGGGAGGATTGAACCAATGCTGGATAGTCTGATCGGGTCGGCCGGCCTGTCGGGCGTGCTTGCGCTCGTTCTCGTACTCGCGGGTGTGGGCTACATCTTCGCCCGGCCGCTGCTGCTCGTCAGCCGCGGCATCGACGCGATGAACACTTGGATCGGCCGTTTTGCCGCCTGGTTCATTCTGCTTGCCGTCATTGTCAGCAGCGGTAACGCCATCGTCCGCTACGCTCTCAACCGGTCCTCGAACGCCTGGCTCGAGATCCAGTGGATCTTTTTCAGCATCACATTCCTGATCTGCGCCTGCTGGACGCTGCTGTCGCAGGAGCATATCCGCATCGACATCGTCAACAGCCACCTGCCGGCCCGCATCCGCAGCGGCATCGAATTGCTCGGCCATCTGTTCTTTCTGCTGCCGATGGCCCTCGTGATGGCGAAGTACGGTTGGCCGTTCTTCTTCTCCTCGTTCTATCAGGACGAGCAGTCGCCCAATGCGCAGGGACTGGTGGTCTGGCCGTCGAAGCTGCTGATCCCGCTCGCGTTCAGCCTGCTGCTGCTGCAGGCGGTCTCCGAGATCATCAAGCGGCTCGCCATCATGCGGGGCTATATCGACGAAACCGGTTCGGGGGGCGGGCAGCAGGCCGCCGCCGAGGCCGAGGCCGCACGGCTGCAGGCCGCGCTGGCGGAGGAAGCCGAGAAGCGCGCCCAAGCAACGAGCCAAGGCCCATAGGAAACGAGGCGGCGCCAGGCGCCTGAGGAAACCCGGAGAACTTCGCCAATGACTGTTTTCATCGCGCAGAACATGGCGCCGATCATGTTCGTGTCGCTGGTCCTGTTCCTGCTGCTCGGCTACCCCGTAGCCTTCTCGCTCGCCGCCTGCGGCCTGTTCTATTTCGTGGTCGGAGTGGAGCTGGCGCCCTTGTCCGGCGGCAACATCAACCTGTCCTGGCCGCTGCTGCAATCGCTGCCCGAGCGCATCTACGGCATCATGAACAATGACGTGCTGCTGGCGATCCCGTTCTTCACCCTGATGGGGCTGGTGCTCGAACGCTCGGGCATGGCCGAGGACCTGCTCGATACCATCGGCCAGCTGTTCGGCACGGTGCGCGGCGGCCTCGCCTATGCCGTCGTGTTTGTCGGCGCGCTGCTGGCCGCGACCACCGGCGTCGTCGCCGCCTCGGTGATCTCGATGGGACTGATCTCGCTCCCCATCATGCTGCGCTATGGCTACGACCGGCGCGTGGCCGCCGGTGTCATCGCGGCGTCCGGCACCCTCGCCCAGATCATCCCGCCCTCGCTGGTGCTGATCGTGATGGCCGACCAGCTCGGCAAGTCGGTCGGCGACATGTACGAGGGGGCGTTCATCCCGGGCATCGTGCTGGCCGCCATGTATGCGGGCTACATCTTCATCGTCTCGATGGTGTCCAAGACGGCAACGCCCGGGTTGCCGATCGAGGCGGTCGGCTATCGGGAGGCGGATGGCAGCCGCGGCCTGTTCTCGCTGGCGGTGCTGACGGTTCTATCGGGGGTGGTCGGCTATCTGCTGATGCGCGGCAGCAAATACCACGGCGCCGATTTCGTCATTCTGACCATGGCGATCGGGATCGTGATCGCATTTTCTGCTGCCTGTGTGAACTGGGTTTTGGACAAGCTGACGGGGGTGCGGTTTCTCTCCAGCATGGCGCAGCAGGTTACGTTCGTCATGGTGCCCCCGCTGTTCCTGATCTTCCTGGTGCTGGGTACGATTTTCATCGGTATCGCCACCCCGACCGAAGGCGGCGCCATGGGCGCCTCGGGCTCGATCCTGCTCGCAGCGTTCAAGCGCTGGCTCGACGACGACCCCAGGCGCTTCAACTTCCAGCTGCTGCGCTCGGCGGTCGAATCGACCGCCAAGTTGTCGTCGTTCGTCGTGTTCATCCTGGTCGGCGCGCGCGTGTTCTCGCTGACTTTCTACGGCGTCAACGGTCACGTGTGGGTGGAGCACCTGCTCACCTCGTTGCCAGGAGGGCAGGTCGGTTTTCTGATCTTCGTCAACGCGTTCGTGTTCGTGCTGGCGTTCTTCCTCGACTATTTCGAGCTGGCGTTCATCGTCATTCCGCTGCTGGGACCCGCCGCCGAGAAGCTCGGCATCGATCTGATCTGGTTCGGCGTGATGCTCGGCGTCAACATGCAGACCAGCTTCATGCACCCCCCGTTCGGATTCGCGCTGTTTTATTTCCGCTCGGTGGCGCCCAAGCAGCGCTATGCGGACAAGGTGACCGGCAAGCTGATGGACCCGGTGACGACGGGGCAGATCTACTGGGGCGCGGTTCCGTTCGTGATCATCCAGCTGATCATGGTTGGCCTCGTGATCGCGTTCCCGTCCATGGTGATGCATTACAAGAGCACGGCGCCGACCATGGATCCGAGCAAGGTCAAGATCGAAATCCCGGGCTACGGCGGATCGGGACCCGCTGGCGGACCGAACTTCGGCGCCCCTTCCGGTGGCCCCAATTTTGGTGCTCCGGCGCCGGGGCCGAACTTCGGCACACCCAAGCCGTGACAAGAAAATACCCCCGGCCGGATGGCCGGGGGTATCGGCATTCGCGATCGCTGCGTGCGATCAGATTTTGCCCTTGCTCTGCAATCCCATCATATAGCGGTCGTACGAGGCCTCGGCGACCTGCTGCCAAAGATAGCCCTCGCCGCGCGCCGCCTTCATCGACTCGTACACCTTCTTGAAATCCGCATTCTTGGCGCTGATCTCGGTGTAAACCTCGAGCGCGGCGGCGTAGCTCGCGTCCATGATGGCCTCGGAGAAGCCCCGCAGCTGCGTGCCGCCTGCGACGAGCTTGCGCAGCGCCTGCGGGTTGAGCACATCGTATTTCGACATGACCCACTCATTGGCCGTGTGCGCAGCGGCCTTGACGACCGCCTGGTAGGATTTGGGCAGCGCCTCGAACTTGTCGAGATTGAAATACAGGCTGAGCTGGGTCTGGCCTTCCCACCAGCCGGGGTAGTAGTAGAACTTGGCGACCTTGGCGAAGCCGAGCTTCTCGTCGTCATAAGGGCCGACCCACTCGGCCGCATCGATGGTGCCTTTTTCGAGGGACGGATAGATATCGCCCCCGGCGATCTGCTGCGGCACCACGCCGAGCTTGGCGATCACCGCGCCGGCGAACCCGCTGATCCGCATCTTGACGCCCTTGAGATCGTCGACCGTGTTGATTTCCTTGCGGAACCAGCCGCCCATCTGCGTGCCGGTATTGCCGCCCGGCAGCGCATAGATTTTGAACTTCTTGTAGAACTCGTTCATCAGCTCGATGCCGCCGAGCTGGTACATCCAGGCGCTCTGCATCCGGAAATTGAGGCCAAACGGCACCGAGGCGCCGAACGAGAAGGTCGGGTCCTTGCCCCAGTAGTAGTAGGCGGCGGTATGGCCGACCTCGACGGTGTTATTGGTCACCGCGTCGGCCACCTGCAAAGCGGGCACCAGCTCGCCGGCGGCGAAATTCTGGATCTGGAACTTGTTGTCGGTCATCTCCGCGACGGCTTTGGAGAACGTCTCGGCGCCGCCCCACAGCGTATCGAGCGACTTGGGAAAGCTCGATGCGAGCCGCCATTTGATCTCGGGCGCCGATTGCGCGATGGCCGGGGCGGCGATGCCGGCCGCTGCCACGGCAAGGCCACCGGTTCCCGCGGTTTTCAAGAATTTGCGCCGTTTGATATCGGTCATGATTGATTTCCTCCTTTGATCGTTTGTTCGATTTTGCAGTGCCGGACCGGCAGCAGACCGTGGCCTCCGCCCTGGGGCGAGTCCCACCCCGGCGATCGGCTGCCGTGGACTGTAGACTATCAGCCAATCATGCGGGCTGCGTCATCATTTCCGTGCGGTCCCGGCTGCCGCAGGCAATCAGGGATGCCGTCGATTTCATTCGGCGGTCGTGATGGGCTTATAGGCGGCGGCGGGCGCCGCGGGCGTCAGATCCCTGAGCATGCCGGCGAAGACGCAGTTGGTGCGGTTGATGTAGGTGTCAGCCATCACCGCGTGATCCTTCATGGTGCGCAGCAGCTGCTTGTCGTCGCAGGTTTGTGGATCGCCGCGGAACAGGTCGATATATTGCCGTGCGAGGTTCGACAGCTGCCAGCCGAGCGGCAATGGCATATAATTGTAATAGAATGCCGCCTCCGCCACGCTGGCGCGCGCGGTATTGGTCGACCTGAAGTCCGTCGAGGCGTCGGACTGTTGGAGGTAGCCCCGGCTCTGCCAGGATGCATAGGCCGCCGCCAACGGCGAGATGAAATCACCGGTGCCTTGATCCTTGGGGGCGTCCATCCAGAACCGCTCGAGCGGCAGCCAGGTTGCGGTGATCATGATCAGCTTGACCTCCGCCTTCGGCAGGCTCGGATCCTTCGCGAACAGGTCCTGCAGGTAAAGCGTCAGCCGGCTGCCGGTCGACACGCCGGAATTGTCGACGTAGGCCCCGTCCGCGAACGTCATGCGCCGCTTGGAGGGCTTGCCGAGCGCCGCCGACTCGTTCTGATCGGCGAAATCATACCAGCCTGTCGGCGTGATCCAGGGAAACCGCGCGCTCAGTCCGACCGCCGTGCTCAACGGGATCGCGACGGGGTCGATTCCGAACATGAAAAAGTCGAATATCCTCGGCGAGTTCGACCAGGGTGCGCCGACGCCGCTGAAGTCGACCGGGCTCAGCACCACCTGCATGCCGGTTTCGACATTGGTGACATTCAGCGCCAGGATCGGGGTTGCCCCCCGCGAGCAGGCGCTCAAATCCTTGCCGCACAGATCGAACATGGAATTCTGAAACAGGTCGGGCGCCTTGCTCGATGCCTGCCGCCAGGCCTGCTCGAACGCGGCCTCCAGGTAGCGGGCCCGGTCGAGTGCCTGGAACGGCCAGGGAACGAAACGCTGGATGAAGTCGGGGAACAGCCCGCCCCATACCAGCGGCGACAGCAGATCTTTGGAGAGAATGTCGTTCACTTTCTGCTCGAGCGGCCCTGCCGCTGGCAATGTCGACAGACACGGCTTGGCCGGGCTGTTGGCAACGGCTTCGGATTTGGTCAACCCGGCAAAAATAGCCGCGCCGAGGCTGCCGCCCGAGACGCTGGAGATCGTGAACACGTGCTGCGCGAAATTCGGACACAGGTCCTGCATGCGGGTCAGGAATTTCGCCGTCTGATAGGCGGCGTACAAGCCGCCGCCCTCCGCCGCCACGATGTAGATGGGGTAAGGCTTGCCGGCCGCCTGGTAGGCGGCGGCGTCGGCACGGGAGGCGATCCAGGTGCGATAGGCGGCTTCGATCTTGGGCCGGTCGATGGTTGCCGTCTGATTGCGGAATTTGTGGTTGTCCGCGAGCCCCATCAGCTCGATCAGCGCGACAACGATGAGCAGGATGGTCAGGATCGGAACTCCCGCCACCGAGTAGTAGCGGCCGAACAGCGCCAACATGATCGTGAAGCTCACCATCCACATGGTGAAAATCGGAATCGAGCCGAAATACTGCGGCAGCTCGACCGGGTGATAAACGAAAAATCCGGCCGATCCGAGGATGACGAGCGGAAACAGCATCCAGGTGTTGATGAGCGAAATCCGCCGCGAGCGGCGGCTGTAGACCGGCAGCAGCCGGTTCTCGATGAAGGCGGTGCCGAGCAGGATAAGCACGGCGAGCAACAGGCACATCCCGGCGCCGAGCAGGCCATCACGGTCGAGTTGCGCCAGGCTTTGCTGGATCGGAAGCAGCCGGGCCGGGACCTGGTCGACGGCCTGGGCATACGACCGGCTGAGCCAAATGCCGATCGCAGCGCCGATGAGCGGCAGCGTCGCAATGATGCGGGGGCCCCAGGCATCGACGGCGCCGCGGATCCCGGTATGCTCGATCGTCTCGAGCTTGCCGTCCCGCCCGATGTGCGCCAGTTGCCGCCCGATCTGCCACAGCACCAGTGACAACAACACCACCGAGACCAAGGCCAAGATCCAGTGCTGATGGGGTGCTTTATCCGACAGCCGCTCCTGCGACAGCACCCGATAGACTTCCTGGACCTGGTCGGGATAGGAGAGGACCAGCAGACTAATGATACCCGAGATGAGGGGCATCTTGATCGCGCTCATACCGAGCGTGAACTGCTCGATCCAGCTCAACGTCTCGGGTGAGACCAGCAACGGTTCTGGCATATCGTCGGCCGGACCGAGCGGAGCTTTGGATTCTGGGCTCATGGATTGGCCTCCTGCGTCCCTGCGAAGAGTAAGGCATTCCGGTCGCACTGTGCGGCGCAGCGTATCGCCGCGCCGGTATGAAGGACTGATTGGTCCCGATTGACAGGGAGTTCACTTCTTCTGGGTCCGCGGCGTCAGGCCCGGATAGCCGCAACGGGCTTGCAGGGTCCGCAAATCGCGCTTGAACGCATCGGCGACGCCGCGCGAACTGCAGCCATCGACACAGACCTTCACGCAGTCCAGATCGCACGAGGGCGGACACGATTTTCGCCCGCAACACTGCACCGAGCAGGCTTCCTGGCGATCGGCGGCTGCGCAGACGTCCTGGGCGAATGCGCCAGTGCCGCCGGCGATTGTGACAAACACTGACAAGAATGTCATCCGCAGCCAGCCGAAGGGGTTCCGCATGGCCATACCTCCTGGAGTTGAGACAGCTCGAACGATAACATTGTCATGCGATATTGACAGCATGATTACTGCGGACCGCGGCGTGGGCCGGCAGACTTGCTGAGGGGCAGTCTCGAAAAGTAGCAAGGCTCGGATGAACACCAGCGAAACAACGGGGCCGGCAGGCCATCCATTCCCGATCGCCCACGGCCGCACTCTTCGATAGAGGCTTCCGCTCCGGACCCGAACCCCGGCGTCAATCTTGTCGCCGGCGCCAAGTGGACCCGCTGGAGGATCGTCCTGATGACCGCCCCCGTCCGGGCCGGTGCAGGTTCGAGCATTGGTAGAGGTGTGTTGCTGCTCGGCCAGCATGAAGTGGTGGGTTTGCCACGCGGCGGACGAACCTGCTCCGGCGCTTCAGCAACGCTTTCTTCACCAAGGTTGACGAAACTGCACGTCCACCAGCGTTCAGCAGGAGGGGCCAGACCGGTCCGCGTTCCATGAAGCAGCTCGTCGTGTTTCTCACCATCCTGGCCGCCGCCAAGTTCGGCTACCAGGAATACCTGTTCCGCTCTGCGACCAACGAGTTGATCATCTCGACCTACCGGGATCGGGCGATCGATGCGTGCCGGCAGGATTCCAAGACGCAGAGCATGACGGCGAGCGGCGGGGCCTGGTCGGCGCCTGCGTCCATGAAATTGGTCATCGGCAAGCCCAACCTGGACGTCTATTTCTGGCAGATCGACCATTCCATGTGGAAGGCGCGATTCACCAATCCCTATCTGCTGATCGTCGCGCGCGAGGCACCGAGCTACGTGCTGTGCGAATACGACATCATGCACGGCGCCGCCTCACTGTATCGCATGTGAGAGGCGGAAGTGATCCGCGCCGGCGCCGCCATCGGTTGTTGCTCTGATTTATCGGTTCATGATCGCCCATTAGCAAGAAATTTACCGATTCTGGCGTTTCTGGACGACAAGGCGACGCGAAGGGATGGCGGAGCGGTGCTCCGGTCCTTCGCGCCTCGCCGATGAGCGTTGTTCGTGTGACAGAGTGATAGCGTGCGTCGCGTTTCGTCACCAAATTGCATCAAGACCGCGGCCAGTGCAGTGATTGGCTGCGCATTCGCCGCTTGCGTGATCTCAGGCTGCGCCGAGCAGCCGAAGCGGGTAGGCAAGCTTGTGCCTTCCTCCACCATCGCGCAGCTTGCAAACCCCGACGAGCCAGGCCGGGAGATACTGCGCGTCTACCGACTGGGGATCGGCGACAAGCTCAAGATTGCCGTCTATGGCGAGCCTGACCTCTCCGGCGAATTCCAAGTCAACGCCGCTGGCGTGATATCGCTACCGTTGATCGGCCAGCTGCCAGCCAAGGGCCGCCCGATCGAGGAATTCCGCGAGAGCGTGCGCGCGCGATTGACCGAGGGTTACCTGAAAAATCCACGCGTCTCGATCGAGGTGCTGAGCTACCGGCCGATCTACGTGCACGGCGAGGTGCGGCAGGGTGGCGAGCTGCAATTCAAGCCTGGTGTCAAGATCCGCGATGCCGTCGCGATGGCCGGCGGCTACACCTACCGTGCCGATCAAGCCGCGATTCTGCTGACCCGTGAGGGAGAGGCGCGCGAGCTCACGGTGCGGTTGCCGAACGACATGATGGTGCTGCCCGGCGACAACATCCGCATTCCCGAGCGGTTCTTCTGATGCACCGACCAAGGCTGTCGCGCACATCCATGTCATGTCCGACCAACCCAGCCGCCAACACGCTTGCCGCCGGCGCCATCATCGCGTTCGCCTCGGTGTGGCTGCGCGGGAGCGCGGTGTCGGCGCTCGATTTCGGCTCGGACGAGGGGCGGCGCGATTCGACCATCGCTTATACCGAGGGCCTCAGGACCTACGACAATGTGAAAAAGTACGGGGCAGAGCGCGTGGACGACCGCGACCGCCAGATGTTTCTGCCCGACGGGATCCGTGCCGGCGAATATCTGGTGTTCCCCTCGCTGGCGGCCAAGGCGATCTACGACGACAACATCTTTGCGCAGCCCGGCCGCAAGACCGGCGATCTCAGCGAGGAGCTGACCCCCTCGGTCCGGCTCAGCTCGCAGTTCCCCAATCACATTCTCGATATGGCGGTGAAGGCGCGCGTCGTGCACTTCAACGAGCACTCCGGTCTCGATTACGTCGACGGCTCGGCCAGTGTCGACGGCGCGTTCCATTTCGATCACGCGCACACGCTGGCGGCCAGCGTCCTGACCAGCTTCGAGCATGACGACCGCGCCGATCCCGAGGCACCCAAGAACGCCGCCGAGTTCGTGCCGCTGTTTCACAATCGTGCAACGCTGGGGCTGACGCGGGATGCCGGGCGGCTTTATGGAACGTTCAGCGGCACGGTCGAGTCGTGGCGCTACCAGAATGTCAAGGCATTCGACGGCTCGACCATCAACGAAAGTGCCCGCAACCTCGAGGTCTACACGGCGGAGGCGAAGGTCGGCTACCGCTTCTCGCCGGGATTCGAGTGGCAAAGCAAGCTGCGCGTGTTGCGCAACGAGAACAGCACCGCCATCAGCCAATCCAACTGGGGGTATGAGGCGCTGAGCGGTCTCTCGCTCGAGTCCAATCCGCTGGTGCGCTGGCACGTGCTGGCGGGCTTTGCGTTACGCGACTACGACCGGACCGCGTTCGGCACCACCTCTGCCACCCTGCTCGAGGGGCGACTGCAGTGGCTCGCGACGCAGAACATGACGGTCTATGTCACCGGACGGCGCGAGCTGGCCTCGGATGTGACGGCGAGCGGCAAGGGGCGCATCGACAACACCATCAAGGGGCGCATCGAGTATGAGGTGCTGCGCAACCTGGTGCTGACCGGAACGGCGGGCTTCATCGCCGCCCAGTATGAGGGAGCCGATCGCGACGACCGATCGGTCGTTGCCGGGCTCGGCCTGCAGTACTTCCACACGAAGAACATCCTGCTGACGGCCGACTATGAATATCTGCATCGCACCTCGACGATGAGCGAGTTCAATCTCGATCGGAATAAGTACGGCATCGGCGTGAAAATCAGATTCTGACATTAGGGGTGGGGCATGAGCGGCGCCAGTGAAGCATCGATGAGGGGCGAGCCGGAGGACGGCGGCGGCTTCGTTCTGTCGGACCTGCTCGGCATCGCCCGCCGCCGCTGGCCGATCGTGGTATCGCTGACGCTCGTCGTCACGCTGCTGGTCGGCGGCATCGCGTACCTGCTGCCGAAGCGCTACGAGGCATCGGCGACGGTGCTGATCGAGCCGCGCAAAACCACCGTCATCAACATGGAGCAGGTGGTGTCGGAGCTGCGTGCCGACACACCGACCGTCGAAAGCGAGGTCGAGATCCTCGGCTCCCGGGCGATCGCAACACGCGTCATCGAGCTGCTCGGTCTGCGCGGTGATGTGGAATTCGAGGATTCGCTCGGCATCGGCGCACAGGTGATGAAATACCTCGGCTTGAAGCGTGCGACGATGCCGGTCATGGCCGAGGCCGAGCCGGCGCGCGGCGGTCTGTCGTCGAGCTTGACCGATCCCAACAGCACCCGAGGCATCGTCGATACGATTTTCGCGCAGATGGGCTACGACACCGCAGAGCCGGCGCGCGACGAGATCGTCGACGCATTCCAGTCACGTCTCAAGGTGGCCCGCGTCAAGAATACGTTCCTGATCGAGATCAAGTACCAGTCGCGTAATGCTGCCAAGGCTGCGCGCATCGCCAATGCCATCGCGGAGGTCTATCTGAAGGAGCAGATCGCCGCCAAGCTGAAGGCGACCGAGCTCGCCAACGAATGGCTGGAGCACAAGATCGAGGGCCTGCGCAAGAAGGTGTTCGATGCGGAAACCGCCGTGGCACAGTTCAAGACGCAGAACAATCTGTTCGACAGTGATGGCCAATTGCTCTCCGACAAGCAGCTCGGGCGGGTCATGGAGCAGAGCCTGGTGGCGCGCACGCAAACCGAGGAGACGCGGCAGAAGTATCTGCAGGTGCGGCGATTGATGGCGGGCGGGGAAGGGCGTGCGGCGATCGCGGATGTCCTGCAGAGCGGTACGATTCGGCTCCACAAGGATCAGCTCGCGCGCATCAAGCAGCGGGAGGCCGAGCTGCTGACGAAATACGGTCCCAAGCATCCCGAGCTGCAGAAGGTCAAGGCGGAGGTAGCCGATATCCAGCGTCAGATCGAATCGGAGGTGGACCAGATCCTGGCCAGCTTGAAAAACGAATACGAGGTCGCCGAGGGACGCGAAAAATCGCTGACCGCGAACCTGGGGGCCTTGAAAAATCAGCAAGTCCTCTCGAAGGAGGCGGCCATCCGCCTGCGGGAGCTGGAGCGGGACTCCAACACCTCGCGGACCGTGTTCGAGGCATTCCTGACGCGCTACAAGCAGACCGCCGAGCAGCAGGGCATCCAGCTTCCCGACGCGCGCATCGTCGAGCATGCCGGCATGCCGCTGTTTCCGAGCAAGCCGAAACGCAAGATGATCGTGCTGGCCGCGTTCGGCTTCAGCCTGGTGCTTGCCTGCGGGCTGGCCGTCCTGCTCGATTGCGTCGGCGCGGGGATCGCCAAGCCCGAGGAGATCGAGGGGGGGCTCCACATCGCCGCACTGTCGCAGCTGCCTTCGATCAAGAGCGTTGCCGGGCGCCATGGCGAGTTGAAATCGATCCGCCTGATGCTCGCCGAGCCGCAAGGACAGTTTGCCGAGGCGATGCGGGCGGTGCGGCTCGACATCGACGCACGCGCCACTTTGCGCGGTCCGCGCATTGTGCTCGTCACCTCGGCTCAGCCCGGCGACGGCAAATCGCTGGTTGCCTCCAACCTGGCGCACGCGTTTGCCATCAGCGGCACCAGGACGCTGCTCGTCGACGGGGACCTGCGTTGCCAAAAGCTGTCCAAGCTGCTGCTGCCCGAGGGCCGGCGCGGACTCTACGACTGCACATTGACGGGAACGGCGGCGGACCAGCTGGTATTGCGGGACGGCGTCAGCGGCCTCAGTTTCCTCGCGGCAGGCGGCGATCCGGGCTCTGCCGATGGGTCGGTTGCGGCACCCGCCGAGGCGCTCTGCTCGCCCAATCTCAAGCGGCTGCTGTCGATGCTGCGGCTGCGCTTCGATATGATTGTAATCGATGCGCCGCCGGTGCTGCCGGTGGTCGATGCCCGCATTCTCGCCGAGCACGCCGATCAGATCGTGTTCGTGACGCGTTGGCGCAAGACTCCCCGTGATGTTGCCCGGCGCGCCATCAGGAGCCTCGGACCCCACGCCGACAAGATTGCCGGCGCCGTGCTCAATCAGGTTGGGATCAGCGAGTTTGCCAACGGTTATGCACTGTCAGATCGCGCAATATCTGGCACCGGGCCGCGGCAGTCGCCGGCGCTGCTCGGCCGGCGCGCGGCCTGACGCGAGCCGGCGCCGCCAAGCGCTTACCGCGCCGTTAACCATAGCCGGTTAGAATCGCCGCTCCTCGCAAGACGACGGGCGCAATGGCATGTTCGGGGCGATAGCAGCGACACCGCTGCCGATTCTGATTCTGGTGTTCAGCTTCATCTGCCCGACCGAGCTCTCGCTCTATCTGGGCGGCCTGCGCTTGCCGCCACACCGCATCGCCCTGCTGGTGTTCCTGCCGATGGCCCTGACTCGCCTCATGGGAAAGGATGGGCCGCGCCTCAAGTCGTTCGACTATCTGGTGTTTGGCTACAATATCTGGACGGTTTCCGTCTTCATGCTCAATGATGGCGCGGAGGAGGGACTTAAATTCGGCGGCTCGCTGGCACTGGAAAGCTTCGGCAGCTATATTCTGGCTCGCGCCTATGTACGGGACGTCGCTACCGCCGCGTCCGTGATCGGTGCGCTGTTCGCCGCGGTGCTGTTGGCGGGGCTCATTGCGCTCCCCGAAACAGTGCTCGGCAGCCACTATGTTCATGAAACATTGGCAAAGCTGACCGGCTATTCGCATCCGATTGCCTACGAGAAACGGCTTGGGCTGACCCGGGCATATGGCACGTTCGACCACCCCATCCATTTCGGAACGTTCTGCGCCAGCGTGCTGGCGCTTGTCTGGATGTGCGAGCGGCGTGCCGGCAAGGTCGCACTGATCACGTCTGCAACGCTGCTCGGGCTGTCCTCGGCGCCGATTCTCTGCCTCGGTGTGCAGGGCGCCCTGATCGGCTGGGATCGGGTCACCCGATCGATGAAGCGGCGAGTCGCAATGACCGTCGGCGTGCTGCTGGCGCTGTATCTTGGCGCGTCGCTGGTCATGACCCGCTCGCCGCTGGTGTTCATCGCGACCGGCATGACGCTCGATCCTTGGACCGGGTTCTACCGCACCTTGATCTGGGACTATGGGCTGGAAAACGTGTGGGCGCATCCGCTGACCGGCATTGGCCTTGCGGATTGGGAGCGGCCCAAGTGGATGGCTGCCGCCACCATCGACACGATGTGGCTCGTGATCGCGGTGCGCACGGGGGTTCCGTCGTTCCTGCTGGTGGCGGGCGCAATCCTGCTGATTGCCCTCGCCGTCGCGAAAGCGGCGGCTGCCAGTGGCGAAAAAGCCATCCGACGCTTTGCCCTGGGCTGGATGTTTTCCTTGCTCGCGCTCGTGCTGGCCGCTTGCACGGTCCATTTCTGGAACGTGCTGCACGCCTACTTCTTCTTTTTTGTCGGGCTGGCGGGCTGGGTTGCCGATCCCGTGCGCAGCAGGCGCCGCGCCAAAGCGCCGGCGTTGGCGAGAGTCCGCCCCGGCGCGATCGCTTATCCGCGTCTTCGTTCGCCGGCGCGGGCGGCGGCCTTGCCGGCTTTGCCGCCGCCAAGCTGATACCAGGGCTTCTTGCCGACGCTCTCGCGTGCGGCGTCCAGAACTGCGTTGAGCTGCTGACGCTTGCGCTGCTGGGGCGTGAGCGCCGGCTGGGGCTGCTGTTTCGGCGCGTCTGGCTGTGGCGGGCGGATCTCTGGCGGCGGAGCGGTGTGGTCTCTTATGGACCCATCCGCTTCGTCATCAGGACGCTGCTCAGTGGGAGACGCCATGCCAACCGGCTCGTCATAAGTGTCGCCGACCGTCGGCGCTGAGGGTTCATGCCGCTCGGTATGTTCAAGGGCCGGCTCCGGATGACGGTCCAGAGCCAGTTCGTCCGGCCGTTGCGCTTCCCCGGGCAGGGGCATATCCAAGGGGCGTGGGCGCGGTTTGGACGTCACGCGGACCCGCAGGCGCAGCGGAGGCTGCGTTGCTCGTTGCGGAATGGGTGGAGCCTGCAGCGGACCGGGGAGAGCGGCGGCTTGCGGCACCAAGGTTGTCAGCGGGCGTGGCGCAGCCCGTGCGCGGGACATCGGCGATGGGATTGATGCCGCAACCGTGGGAGCCCTCTGGCGGCGCGGCTCCCGCATCAATTGCTCGATAGCCGCCTGCACCGCCGCGGTTTTGCTGTCCCAGGTCTGCGCTGCGATCCGGATGCGGCCGGGCTCGGCATCATAGGGTGTTGCCAGCGCTTCCCGGATGGCCGCAGCAAAGTCCTGCGCGGTGTCGGCCGAGCGAACCAGGTCGCGAAATCCATCGAGCGCGGGAAAATCCCTGGTGACGATGGGACGGCCCACCGCCAGGTATTCCTTGAGCTTGATCGGATTGCAGGCCTTGATCCACGCGCTGTCGTTCCATGGCATGATCAGCACGTCGCATGCCGCCATGATGCGGGCGACCTCTTCATAGGGCTTGCGGCCGAGAAACTTGACGTTGCCGAGTGTGCACCAGCCGTCGGGGAGCGAGCATGCGCCGGCCATCACGAAGCTTGCCTCCTTCACCTCCGCTGCCACCTGGAGGAACAGCTCCGGATCGAACGTGTGCGCGTCGATGCTGCCGACGAAACCCACCCGCGGCCGCGGAAAGGTCACCATGTCGATGGGATCGCGCGGCTTGGATTTGCCGGCGAGGGAGAACGTATCGAAATCGACGCCATGCGAAACCAGCATGGACCGCGGCACCTCGTGCGCCTCCTCGTTCTGCAGGTGCTCAGCGGCGTAGATGACCAGGTCCGCCGCTGCCTTCAATTTCGTGATCTGCTGTCCGACGAGCTTGGCGTCGGCTTCCGGAAAGGCCTCGAACCGATCGGTTCGCTGGAACACGAGCGCAGCGGCACCAAGCTCATCGATCAGCGGGGCGCCGGCCGGGCAGTGGACCCACAACAGCGGCTTATTGATGCCGCAGCGACGAGCCGCCATCCGAATCTGCGGCGCGAGCGCCCAGCTGGATATCTTGAGGCCGATGCCGCCGGGCACCATCATGGGTGAGAACACGCAGAACTTGTTCTCGACGTTGACCAGCCCGCGTTTCAGGCTCTTGATCTTGCGCGACACCCGCGTTGCGAATTGACCATTGTGGGTGAGGCCCGGCATGCGCACGCCGAGCGAGTTGACGTAGAGCACCGGCATCTGCCGTGCGATGCGCCGCATGATCTGCAGGTCGAAATGACCGCGGTTGTGATACCACCAGTCGGACCCGCCGATACAGATGATCCCGTCGAAGGTGCGGGCCGCGCCCGCCCTCGCCCTTACGCTGTCACTCATGCTTCGACCAATGTCCGCACCACCGCATATTCAGGATTGATGGCACAGTTACCTTAAGGCTTGATTAGAGGACCTTTTACATGACCTGGTTCAAACCGCAGTTCTTCCTCCCGCTTGTGGCGCAGGGCGATCGCATATGGCCTGTTCTCCCTCTCCCCGCTTGCGGGGTGAAAGGCAGCAGCAGGCATGACCTCAGCCCGTTGCCGCCCCTCACCCCGGCCGCTCCGCGCCTTAACGTCCCCTTAGCCCCGCTGTTGTTAGCTTCGCCGGAGGGGCCGCACGGGAGGACTGAGCGTGGTGTTGCAGGAGACGATGGAGGACGGACCAGCTGTCGTCCTGAGCATCATCATTGTCAGCTACAACACGTGCCGTCTGACCAGGGACTGTCTCGATTCGGTTTTGCGCGAGCGGCCTTGCGTGCCGCACGAGGTCGTGGTCGTCGACAACGCATCGAGCGATGGCTCGGCCAGCATGATAGCCGACCATCCGTTGCAGCCACGGCTGATCGCCTCGCCGGAAAACCTGGGCTTTGCCCGGGCCAACAATCTCGCCGCGCGAGAGGCGCGCGGCCGTTATCTGCTGCTGCTCAATCCAGACACGGTGGTGCTCGATCGGGCGATCGACCGGTTGCTCGATTTCGCACTCGCGCGGCCCGATGCCGGCATATGGGGCGGCAGGACCTTGTTCACGGACGGCAGTCTCAATCCCAAGTCCTGTTGGCGGCGGATGACAGTGTGGAGCCTGCTGTGCCGCGCGTGCGGGCTCGCGACCCTCTGCCCCGCATCCGGGTTTTGCAACAGTGAGGCATATGGCGGCTGGCTTCGTGACAGCCAGCGAAACGTCGACATCGTATCGGGCTGCTTTCTGCTGATCGGACGGCCATTGTGGGCACAACTGGCCGGTTTCGATGCGCAATTCTTCATGTACGGCGAGGATGCGGATCTGTGCCTCAGGGCACGGCGGCTCGGCGCACGGCCATGCGTCACGCCAGACGCGACCATCATCCATTACGCCGGGGCTTCCGAGCCGACACGCGCCGGCAAGATGGAAAAGCTGCTGGCCGCCAAGGCGACGCTGATCCACCGGCACTGGCATCCGCTGCTGGCGCCGCTTGGCATCACGCTGTTGGCGCTATGGCCGCTATCGAGGTGGCTGGCGCTTGGCGCGCTGGAGCGGTTGCCGATCGCCGGAAAGGACGGCAGGGGGCGGGTTTGGGCCGACATTTGGCAGCGGCGGCGTGCCTGGATCGGCGGCTATGGCGAGCGGCCTTCTGCAATGGCGGGCACGGACATTGTCCGGGCGCGTGCAATGGCACCTTAACCAGGCTGGTCTAGGCTCGTCTCCGGCCATAGCGCCGCGCGCGTACCGCTGAGTTGGGACATCCAGGCATGGTTGCAGAAACGTTGACTATCCGTCCTGCCGACGTCGGTGGGGGCCGGGTCCGTTACACGATCGCGAGCCTGGTGACGGAGCCGGCGCAACACGCCGAGCTGCGCGCGAGCTTCGAGGCGGGCGGCTTTCGCTCACCGGACTGCGAATACACCATCATCGACAATTCGCATGGCAATGTCGGTTGCGCCTATCGCGGCCTCAACCGGCTGCTGGCCGAAGCCCGCGGCGCCTACGTCGTCTTATGCCACCAGGACGTGCGGCTGCTCGCTGACGGACGCGAAAGGCTCGATACGCTGCTTGCTGAGCTCGAAACCCGGGACCCCGACTGGGCGGTGGCCGGCAACGCCGGCGGATACGGGATCGGCAGCCTTGCCATCCGCATCAGCGATCCGCACGGCGCGGACCAGCGTGTCGGCACGCTGCCGGCGCGCGTGCGGACGCTGGATGAGAATTTCATTATCGTCCGGCGCAGCGCAAGGACGGGCTTCTCCAACGACCTCACAGGATTTCATTTCTATGGCGCGGATATCTGCCTTGCCGCCGACGTCATGGGCTATTCCAGCTATGTGATCGATTTCCATCTGCAGCACCTGAGCCCCGGCCGCAAGGACGTGAGCTTTTATGAGGCCGAGCGGCGTTTTGTTGCGAAATGGGGGCATGCCCTCCGTCCGCGCTGGATGCAGACCACATGCAGTCTCGTGCATGTCTCCGGCAGCAGGCTCGGCGATTTCATCGCCAATCTGGCAAGCCGGCCGCTCGCCGGCCTGATGCGACGCCTGCCGATCCGCACGATCTGGACCGGAAATTGGCCGCTGGGCGAGGCAAGAACCGGGCGCGTCCCTCGATGAGTACCCAGAGCATCGCCGGGGCGGTCGATCGGAGCCTGCTGCGGCGGCTGGCCGGGCAGGGCGCGATATTGTCCTCGACCTTCGCAGCCGGCCAGGTGTGCTCGTTTGCGCGCAATGCCGCACTCGGCCATGCGCTGTCGAAAGGCGATTTCGGCGTCGGGGCCACCATCCTGCTTGCCCTGCAGACCCTCGATATTGCAACCGACCTCGCCACCGACCGGATGATCCTGCAGGACGCCGACGGGGACGATCCCCGGCTGTTGGCGGTCGCGCACCTGGCGCAGTTGACCAGAGGCATTGCAACGGCGGTGTTGCTCTGCCTGGCGGGACCGCTGATCGCACAATTCTTCAACGTGAACGAGGTGAACTGGGCGTTCAGCGCCGCAGCGGTCGTGCCGCTCGTAAAAGGGCTGACCCACCTCGACTGTCGCCGGATGCAGCGGGGAGTATCCCATGGCCCGTTTGCGGCAACGGAGCTCGGCGCGCAGCTGGCCGCATTGATCCTGACCGTGCCCTTGATCTGGGCGCGCGGTGACTTCATGACGGTGGTGTGGTTGGCGATTGCCCAGACACTGGCAGGCGTCATCATTTCGCACGCCGTCGCCGAGCGGCCGTATCGGATCGGCTATGACCGCCGGCTGCTGGCGCGGATCTTCAGGTTCGGCTGCCCGGTCCTGCTCGGCGCACTGCCGCTGATTGCCGTGTATCATGGCGAGCGCATGCTGATCGGGCATTTCCGCGGGGTGGAGGAACTGGCCGGTTACACGGCCGCCTTCCTGATCACCATGGTGCCGGGGCTGATCGTATCGAAGCTCGCGCTTTCGCTGATGCTGCCGGTGCTGGCGGCGCGCAAGAACGAAGTGGCGCGGTTCAACCTGAAAAGCCGGCTGATGTTCGAAGCGGGAAGCGTGCTGGCGGCGAGTTACGTTGTGTTTTTCGCGGTAGCCGGCAATCACATGATGGCGCTGACGTTCGGCGCTGCTTATGGCGGGCTGGGGCCACTGGTGACGTGCCTTGCGATCATGTTTGCGGTGCGCATGGTGCAGGCGGGGCCGGGGACCGTGCTGATGTCGCTCGGCGATACCCGTTCGCTGCTGTTTGCCGGGCTGCTGCGTGCCGTGGCGCTCGGGCTCGCGCTCGAGGTCGCGGCCCGTGGCGGTGGGTTGGCGGAGATTGCGGCCGCGGGCGTCGCCGGCGAGGTCCTTTCCCTGCTGTATGTGGCCTGGCGGCTGGAAGCGGTTCGAGAGCCGCTCGGTGCGGCATTCCTGGCACGCACGGTGGCGACGGCTCTGCCGATCGGGATTGCCGTGGGTCTGCCCCCCGCGACCTTGCTGGGTTCAGCGGGTAGTCTGGTGGCGATCGGCGTTGGGCTTCTGGCGGCGTGTGGTGCGGCCTGTCTCGCCATCGGGCTTTCTCCATCCTTGCTCGGGATGGCGGCACGGCAGTGGCGATTCAACCGGCAGGGCCCGGCAGCCGCTCGTTGGGATTGAGCGCCAGGACTGGCGGCTGGCGCGCCGGCGGGGTTGGTCTCCATCGCCTCCGCCGCCGGCGCGCCGTCAGTCGAGCGGCTCGACCTTGACAACGGTCGCGCCATGCTTGTTGCCGATCCAGAATGATACGGGGCTCGTCCGATTGTCGACGAACACCCGCCGCACGTTGGTTTCGTTGGGCAGTGGATACTCGGTTGTCGCGCCCGTCGCGGGATCGAGCCGCACGACCCGGTCGGAGAGCATGCTGGCGGTCCAGGCCTCGCCGTTCTTGTCGACCGCGACATCGTAGGGGTTGGTCCAGCTGGTCGGCATCGACCATTCCTTGAAATCGCCGGTCCGGGTGTTGAGCCTGCCGATCTTGTCGCCCTTGAACTCGCCGACCCAGAAGCGCTCCTGGTCATCCATCATGCCGCGGCGCGTGCCGGCAACGGCCGTTGGCAGCTTGTAGAATTTCACCTCCAGCGTTTTTGCATCCATCCGGCCCATCAGGTCCTGATCGACGATCACGTCATGCGGCTGGGAGGTCGGTCGGTCGTATTCGGTGATGATGACCCTGGTGCCGCGCCCGCTGACGCGCGCCAGCCCTTGCAACGGATAGCTCCAGTCCTCGCCGGCGCTGAGATTGATCTTGGCCAGAAACTCGGCCTGCTTGCGGTTGCGCTGCTCGAGGCCGGGCTCGGTCGGCAGCTTTTCGACGCGCAGTTGCGGATGCAGCGGCGTGCTCGCCTGCGCGTATCCCGCCATGCGGCTCAACAGCGGCATGAACTGATCGGCGGTGTAGCGCGAGAGAACCGGCCGCTCCAAGGTGTGGCAGCCGACGCAGTTGAGCAGGAATTTCTTGTCGGCATCGCTGCCGGGCATGCTCCTGATCCATTCGGTGTTCGACATCTGCGCGGCGAGCTGGCTCGTCTTGCGCAGCGATAGGTCGACATTACCGGTCTGGCCGGCTGCCACATCGGCATAGATGCGGCCGGCGAGCACGTAGCCGGGGGATCGGACCGTTCGGCAAGCGCTGTCTGGCCACGATCGGATCGCGGACCGGTAGGGGCCGCCGAAAACCAGGGACGCTAGCGGTCCGTGAGCCGCAACTCGATGCGGCGGTTGCGGCGCAGCACGTCCTCGCCGGTGCCCTCCTCGAGCGGCTGGAACTCACCGAACCCGGCCGCGAACAGATGGCGGGGGGCAACGCCGCGCGAGATCAGGTACTGCACCACCGAGATGGCGCGGGCCGAGGCCAGCTCCCAGTTCGAGGGAAATTGCGGGCTCTTGATCGGCCGGATGTCGGTATGGCCGTCGACGCGAAGCGACCAGTTGATCTCGCTCGGGATCTGCTTTTCCAGGTCGATGATCGCGGCGGCGAGCGCATCGAGGGTGGACAGGCCCTCCGGCGTCATCTGCGCCTGGCCGGAGGGAAACAGCACCTCGGACTGGAACACGAACCGGTCGCCGACGACGCGGATATCCTTGCGCCCGGCCAGCAGCGTGTTGAGGCGGCCGAAGAAATCCGAGCGGTAGCGCTGCAACTCCTGCACCTGGCGGGCGAGCGCGATATTGAGCCGCTTGCCAAGATCCTGGATGCGATCCTGGCTTTCCTTCTCCTTGGACTCGGAGGCGGCGAGTGCATCGTTCAGCGCCGCAATCTGCCGCCTGAGCGCGAGCAGCTGTTGATTGAGCAGATCGACTTTCGCCATGGCCTCGCTGGACAGCTTCTTCTGCTCGTCGATCTCTCCGCTCAATGCCGCGACCTTTGCCCCGGCCGCCTTGCCCTCCACATCACCGGCGCCAAGCAGCCCGCTCAGGCGGACATTCTCGGCCTTCAGCGATGCCAGCGAGGCGGTCAGCGAAGCCAGCTCGTCGATCGCCGACTGGCCCTTGCCCTTTTCCAGCGACAACAGCTCGGTCAGCTGCGCGATCTGGCGGTTGAGGCGGCGCAACGCGTCATCCTTGCCGGAGGCTTGCTGCGAGACGTAGTACTGGGCGATCATGAAAATCGACAGCAGGAAGGTCACGACCAGCAGCAGCGTCGACAGCACGTCGACATAGCCCGGCCAGAACATTCCCTCGTTGTCGGTTCGCTCCCGTCGGCCACGCGGCATGTCAGCCGTCCCTGCGCAGGTTGCTGGCGAGGCTCTTCAATGCCGACGCAACCTCGGTTTGTTGCACGGCCTGCTCGTCCACCCATTCGCGAACCACTTTCTGCTCCGCCCGCATCTGGCGGATCAATTGCTCGACGCCCTGCGCCAGTTCCTTGACGGCGCCCTGACCGCTGCCATCGCCGCCAGGCGGACCCATCGCCTGGAGGCGATCGCCGATATCGGCCATGGTGCGTTGCAGCTGGCCAAGCACATAGGCCAATTGCGGACTGCCGGGATTGGAAGCCGCCGGCCCGTCCGGGCTGAGCTCGGTCCAGCCGGTCAGCCACTCTTCCAGCTCGTTGTAGAAACGGTTGTGGGCCTGCGAGGCCTGCAGATCGAGAAAGCCGAGCACCAGCGATCCTGCCAGCCCGAACAGCGATGCGGAGAACGCCGTGCTCATGCCCTTCAGCGGCGCCTCCAGGCCGGCCTTCAGCTCCGAGAACGGATCGCCGCCGCCCCCGCCCTTTGTGTCCAGCGCGGCAATCGTGCGACCGATCGAGCCCATGGTCTCGGTCAGCCCCCAGAAGGTGCCGAGCAGGCCGAGAAAGATCAGCAACCCGACCAGATAGCGGGAGATGTCGCGGGCCTCATCGAGGCGGGCACCGAGCGAATCCAGCATGGTGCGCATGGCGCCGGTGGACAAACTCAGGCTGCCGCGCCGATTGGCGAGCAGATTTGCCATGGGTGCCAGCAGCACCGGCTGGTTCGGGCTCGACAGATTGGGATCGGAGATCCGTACCGTATTGACCCAGCGAATTTCCGGATAGAGACGCACGACCTGACGGAACGCATACACGATGCCGAGCGTGAACACGAACACGATGAGGCCATTCAATCCGGGATTGGACTTGAAGCTGGTCAGGATCTGGTTGTGCAGGATCCCGGCCAGCAGCACAGCAAGACCAAGAAATATGAGCATCCGCCACACGAACACCTGCGGCGACGACAGGGGGTTATAGGCCTCCAGCGAGGGTGCCGCCGCGGCTCGCAGGCGGGTGGCCGAAGAAGCTTGGGTCATGGGGTGCTCCGAAGGCGCGGTCGCGCAATATCCTGGCCTGTTCAGCCGAGGGAGGCAGGATGTGCAAGACCATAGCCGAAACGACTACGAGGACAAGCGGGCAACATCGTGTCCACAAGGCAACGGGCGGCCAGAGACATTGCTAGCCGCCCGGGTTGCGCCGCCGCCACAGGCTGACCTCGGCCCCGAAACGCGGCAGCGCATGGGTTGCAACCCGGATGTAGCGGTCCTGCGCCGCCATGGCGTCGACGATGCCGGCCGTGCGGGCATAGGTCCAGCCCAATTCGGGCAGCTCGTAGGGGCTGCCGGGCGCGTCGATGAGGATGTAAAGGGGTGCTTGCGATGCCGCGACTCGGGCTGCCATCAGCGTTCGCGCTTCCTGGCGAGAGGCGAGGCCGGTCATGCGGGTTTTTTCGATCTTCAGTTTGCAACGGCAGTTTTCCTGCGCCACCCAGGACGCAAGCTCGCTTTCGCCGAAGGTGGCCGCAAACCCCGCCGAGCGCACTCCGCGGAGAGCGGGCAGCAGCGGGCGCAGCAGATCGATGTCGCTGGGCCCGCTCAGGGGATGGATGGCGGTCGCATAGGCGGCCGGCGGCGGCTGGCGCCAAAGCGTAGCGGCCATGGCAAGCCCGAGGGCGCCGGCGAGCGGCAGCCGGGCGCGCCTCGGCACAAGACGCTCCAGCACGATCGCGCCCCCCGCGCCCGCGCCGATCCACACAGCAAACAGCCACGAGGCGAGAAACCGGCCCTGGTGCTGTGGATGGATGACAACCCCCGCGATGCCCACCAATGCGAGCGCGATTGCGGCCTGGCCGCCCGCCGGAAACCGACGCACCTGGGCGAGCCCGACACCGAACAGGACAAGAGCGACCGCTGCAGCCCAGGAGTTGACGCTGAAGCCTTCGGCAAAGGCATGCCAATACAGCAGCAACCCGCCGAGCAGATCCAGGCCGCCGCTGCCACTGCTATTGGCGGGTCCCACGAACCAGATGAAAGCGGACAACCGCCGCGGCAACAGGAACGACACGGCAATGGGCGCGAGGTGCCAGTAGAGCACGGCGCGACCGGCGATTCCGAGCGCGGGGTCCCAGACATGCCGGCTGTCCCGCCACGTCAGTGCAAACCGTATGAACAGAACCGCGTATGTGGCTGTGATCAGATTATCGGGCTTGTAGAGAGACACCGGCCGTCCAAGCAGCACGATCGCGGTCGGGCCTCGGTGATAGACGTAAACCACGACACCAAACATCAGTGCGGCGAGGATAACAAACGGATCGCGCAGAACGCGCACGACCTTTGCAGGCTCGAACCATTGTGCCCCCGCTCTTAATGCAGCGAGCCAGTGAGCCCGATCCGAGTTGCATGCATGGGTGATGCCGATCGCCGCGACCACGAGCCCCCAATAGTTCCCTTTCTCGAAAAACAGCGCTGTGAGTAGGAGTGCGAACTGGCGCCAGTGGGATGCGGTCTGCGCTGGGGTGGCGGCCAGCCCGGACGGCGCCATCGCACGCCCATAGGCCCACAAGGCGCCTGCCGAGAGGCCCGCGCCCAGGCATTCCAACATGACGTCGCAGGCCAGCAGCCGAAAGGCCGGGCTCGCAATCGTAAAACCTAGCGCGATTATGGCGGCGGCAGTGCC
>Ga0209069_10000210_pt1 | contig 24505 bp, 12 predicted proteins | sample Str013_2_FD_187202 | JGI IMG/M metagenome (GOLD analysis project Ga0209069, IMG submission 187202) | Freshwater sediment microbial communities in response to fracking from Pennsylvania, USA - Straight Creek_MetaG_SC_2013 (SPAdes) (version 2) | ecosystem: Environmental > Aquatic > Freshwater >...
GTCGAGCCCGGCGAGCGGATGGCGTTGGCCATGTCGATGGCGCCGAATCGCTTCCTGTCCAGATAGTCCGGAGACCCCACAAGGGCCAGTACCTCGCCGGTGCCGTTGTCGGCGACCAGCATCGCCAGCGACAGGCGGGGCCCGAGGGCCTGGGCCGACGAGCGCGCCAGGTCCTCGAGGTTGGCCTGCAGGGCACGATCGATGGTCAGGCGGTGGATGGCGGCGTCCGGATGGGCGGCCACCTCCTCTTCGCTGAGATGAGGGGCGTACTGTGGGAATGGCTTGCGTGCGGTCGCGATGGGCTCGGCATTGGCGTGCGTCTGTTCCGCGGCATCGATGATGCCCGCCGCGCGGGCCCGCGCCAGGACGCGGGAGCGGGCCGCGCGCGCACTCTCGGCATGCAGATCCGGACGGCGCGCCTCCGGCGACTGCGGCAGCGCCACCAGCAAGGCGGCCTCGCCCACCGACAAGCGCAACGGCTCTTTTCCAAGGTAGGCCAGCGAGGCCGCGCGCACGCCTTCGAGATTGCCGCCGAACGGAGCCAGCTTCAGGTAGAGGCGCAGGATTTGCGATTTCGTCAGCCTACGCTCAATCTCGACGGCGCGCACGATCTGGCGCAACTTGCCCAACCCCGTGCGGTCGTGCTTGCCGTCCAGCAGGCGCGCCACCTGCATGGTGAGCGTCGAGGCGCCCGAGCGGATATGGCCCGAGGTCAGGAATTGCAGCGGCGGACGCAGCAGGGCAGCGAAATCGACGCCGTGATGGGTCTGGAAGCGCCTGTCTTCATAGGCGAACAGCATGGCGAGATAGCGCGGGTCGACGCTGGTTTCATCCACCGGCAGACGCCAGCGGCCATCCTTGGTTGTGAAGGGACGCAGCAGCTTGCCGTCGCGGTCAAGCACCACGACCGAACCCTCGGTGGCGGCGTCGAGCGGGGGCGGGCCGAGGTCGTAGATGAAAAGGGCCGCGGCGCAGATCAGAATAGTCATGAAGCAGACGCAGGCGGATACAATCTGCCGACGGCGTAAAAATTGTGAAATTTTCGTCAGTTTACGCATTAACAATTTTCAGTCAATGGCAGGTTGGGTCAAGCAATTCAGCGCGACCCAACCTGCGGGCTGCCGGTTACTTCTGCGGCTCGACGATCAGCCGTCCCGCATCCGTCCGGGCGAACCGCGCCGGGGCATACATGTCCTCGATGGTGGCGGCCGGCAGCAGATAGGTCCCCGGCGTCACTGCGCGCACCACATAGGCGACCGTGGTCGACGGATTGGCGTCCGGCTTTCCGTCGGCAGGCAGATTATCGCCGCCGTCGCTCTCGATCGTGCCGCTGTCCGGCTCGGTGGCGGCCTGATCGCCGTCGTGCACCGCACCGTGAGGGCTCTTGGCCGCCAGATCGAGCGAGGCCACGAAACGGTCGTCGCGGAACTCGGTGTGTTCGGCCCAGCCCAGGCCCTTCAGCCAGGGGAAGTTGGACGGGCTTGCACTGTCGATCATATGCGGGTTTTCGACCTCGAAGCCGGCCGGCAGGCGGTCGGCCAGGATCACGCGGCCGAGCTTGCCGTCGGTGGGCGTCACCTTCAAAACCACGACCACGCGGGTATTCTGCGCCAACCTGGCCTCGCCTGCCTTGAGCGGGATCGGCTTGCCATCAAGGCTGAAGTAGCTGCGCTCCAGCTTGAAGCCTCGCGAGGTGGCGGGCTCGGGGGTAAGCGAGTCACCCGCAACCGTCACGACGGCTTGCACGTCGCCGTCGCTGGCATTGGCGACCGTGAGCGCACCCTTGGCCAGATCGTCGGCCGAGAGCGAGCGCATGAACGTCCCGGTCTGCGGTGCTCCGTTCACGGCCAAGGCCAGCGTCTTGCCCTGTTCGATCAGACTGCGCGCCGCCAGCAGCATCCAGGCCTGCTCCTGGGTCGAGCTGTAGGCCTGGCTGAGGCGCGACTTGCTCACGATATCGGCCAGCTTCGCCGCCGCCTGTTTGCGTACGCCGGTTTCCGAGATCAGCGTCAGGGTGGCCGCGCCGTCGCGCAAGTTGGAGCCATAGTCTGCCCGGGCATCGTCACCCGCAGCGTTCCGATCGACATCGGCAATGGCCGCATCAAAGGCCTTGCCGGCCCGTTCGTTGTCACCGTAAAGCGCGAGGGCCGCAGCGATCTGGGCCTTGGCCATGGGGTTGGCGAAGCGGTCGAGCCTGGTATCGGCGTAGTAACGCAGGTCGCCGATCGGCGCGCGGCCATTGCGGGCGAGAACGTACAAGGCGTAGGCGATGGATTCACCGCCATGCTCGAAGTCGGTGGCGTAGCTCACCGAGTTCTGCAGTTTGTCGAGGGCCTGCGAGAAACTGCGCGGCGGCACCGCAAACCCCTGTTCCTTGGCGCGACCGAGGAAGTCGGTGACGTAAGCCGACAGCCAGAGTTCGCCGTTGCTCGGACCCCACAGGCCGAACGAGCCGGAGGACTCCTGCATCTCCAGCACGCGCGTGATGGACTGCTCGATGCGCGTCTTGGCTTCTGGCTCGCCGATGATGCCGGCCGCTGCCGCCACCTGGTTGAGATAGAGCAGCGGCAGCGCCCGGCTGGTGGTCTGCTCGGCGCAGCCGTAGGGGTAGCGGTCGAGCGCCGCCAACAGTCCGGGAACGTCCAAAGCGGCGGCGGGGCCGACCGCGATGGTGACTTTCGAGCGCTCCGGGATCAGGTCCTTCAGCACGTCGGCGCTGACCGTCAGTTTTCCGGTTTTGGCCGCCAGGGTCTGCACGGTGGTGCGCTTCACGTCGCCAGCCGGGGCGTGGACCTCCAGGCCGAAAGTGCGGCGGACCGCAATGTTTCCCGGGCCGGTGAGGGAGACAGCATAGGAGATCTTGCCGACGTGTTGGGTGGCGAGGTCGACCACCTGCAGTTTGCGCTCGCCCGCCGCCAGGGGCAAATCCTGGTCTAGGGTTTTGGTGGTCTTGCCGCTCTCCGTCTCATCGACTGCGACATGGTAGGTACCGGCCACGCCTTCGACATTGTGCAGATCGAAGACCAATTGGCTTTTGTCCCCCAGTGTCAGGAAACGTGGGCCCGACACCAACATGGCGACCGGATCGCGCACGATCAGCTCTTTTTCGGCATGGCCAAGCTTGCTCTTGGTCCAGGCCACGGCCATGACGCGCAGCGCGCCGTTGAAGTCGGGGACGTCAAAGGTGGCCTCCGCCAGGCCGTCGGCGCCGACTTTCAAGATGCCGCTATAGAGTGCAACCGGCGCAACCGTCGGCAGGCTGACCGCGGTATCGAGGCCGCCGCCGTCGCCGCCGGTGCGGGCCGAGCCCTTCTGGGCGTGCATGCCGTCGATCAACCGTCCGTACAGGTCGCGAACTTCGACGCCGAGGCGGCGCTGGCCGTAGAACCAGCCTTCGGGGGAGGGCGATTTGTAGGCGGTGAGATTGAGAATGCCGACGTCGACGGCGGCAAGGACCACGCGGGCCTCTTCTCCCGCCGCCAATCCGGAGAGTTTCACCGGAATCTTCAGAGTGCCGCCGGAGGGCGATTTCTCTGGCAGCTGCAGGCTGACGCCGAGCGTCCGCGCGGCCGAATCTACCGGCACCCAATGCACCCCGATCGAGCGGGACGGCATGCGCTTGGCGTCGATGTCCATCGGCCGGTACAGCATGGTGGCGATATAGGCGCCGGGCGCCATCGCTTCGTCGACCGGCAACTCGACCGTGCTCCCGCCTTTCGGCACGTCGATCTGTTGCATGCTGATCAAGCCGTCGCGCAGGACCGCGACGACGGCCTTGCCTTCACCCTCGGGGGCGATGGTGAGCTTGAGCTTATCGCCGACTTTATAGCTGGGCTTGTCGACGCCGATCTGCAGCACTTCGGGGCTGTCGGCCTTTTCGGCGCCATACCAGCCGGCATAGAACGTGTAGCTGCTGGCCGGGCCGCCGGAGTCGGGCGAGGCGACTTGCAGCAGGTATTCGCCCCATTGCACGGGTACGGACAGTTTGGCGGGCGTCGCCGCATCGGCGTCGATCGTGCCGTCCAGCACCTTGTTGGTGTAGACCACCGGATCATAGCTCCACGAGCCATTGCGGCCGTACCATTGGTAGCTGCGTTCGATCTTCTTCAGTTGCCAAGCGAGGCCTTTGGCGGTCGCGGGTTTGCCACTGGCATCCAGCTGCACCACCTGGAAGTTGGCGACGCCGCCGCGCTCCAGCACCTTGTCCGCCTCCGGCCTGATGCCGATCACGGGCGCGCCGGGAAGAACCGGCATCGTCACCGCGCGCTCGATGGTGCGGCCGCTGGGTTCGCGTAGCCGCAAGGACACCTTGGCCTCCAGCAGATGCGAGGTGCGCGGCAGCTGCGGCAAGGCGATGGCAACGTCCGCATGGCCCTTGTCGTCAGTCTTGCCGAGGGCATTCAGCGTCGCACGGACGGCGTTGATCTTCTCGTCGTCCATGCCGAAGCGGTAGCCGGCAAACCCGTCCAACCCTTTGGTCGACGGAACCACCACCACATCGGCCTCGATGCCGAGATTGGCCGCCGGTGGTCCGTAAAGATAATGGCCGTCGATCCTGATGGTTCCGTCCTTGCCGGGTTCGAATGCGGCGACAGCGGGCGTCAGCGTCATGTCCAGGCGCTCAGGCACATAGTCCTCGACCAGGAATGAGGTCGCCCCGATGGCGTCGCCCTTGGGGTCGGCAAAGACATTGGCGCGCCAGGTGCCGGTTTGCGCCGTTGGCGGCAAGCCAAGTGTGAAGCTGCGCCCGCCGATGCCATCGTCCTTAAGTACGACGCTCTGCTGCTCGACGCCGTCGGGACGCTCGATTTTCAGCGTCAGCGGCAGGGTTTCCGTGGCGTTGGCCTTGCGGTCGCGCAACAGGCCCGTCAGATGCACCTGCTCGCCGGGGCGATAGACGCCGCGCTCGGCGAAAATGTAGGCGTCGAGGGCTCCGGGCGCCTCGCGTCCCGCCACGCCGCGATCTGAAAGATCAAACGCGCTGCCATTCATGTCCAGGAAGGCGTAGTCGTGATCGGCAGTCTCAGCGATCAGGATGGCGGGGGCGAGGCCGCCCTGGCCGCGCGTCAGGCCGGCCTCGAAGCGCACATAGCCCCTGGCGTCGGTCTTGCCCGTACCAAGAATATCATTGTTGCGCGCAACCAGCTTCACCGCCACGTCCGCAGTCGGCTTGGCGGTCGCAAGCGAGCGCACGAAGGCATGCACGCCGTCCTCGCCGTTCAGCGCCGTCATCCCCAGGTCGGAGACGATGAACCATTGGGTCGCGCGCGCCTGATAATCCTTGGTCTTGCCGCCGTCGGCCTCGGCCGACATCACGTACACGCCCGCTCCCAGGTTCGGCAGCATCTCGCTGACCGGGAAGGCGGTGGTCACCTCCTGATTCAGATCCTGCTTGACGTCGAGGTCGCCGTGCCAGATCGGCGCGCCGGTCTTGTCCTTGATATCCGCCAGCTGATTCTCCGACAGCTGCGTGGCGATGTCGCCATCGACAATGGTGCGCGCGAGATTGCGGTCGCCGATCTTATAGACCTCGATCCCGACCTTGGCGGTATTGACGCTGAGCACCGGGATACCCTGCTGGCCCTTGTTCGGCAGCACATAGCTCTTACCGGCGAAACGCGCCGACGGAGACCGATCGCGCACATAGATGGCCAGCGGCACACTCTTGCCGAGGTCCTCGCCGACCGCCGAGGGCAGCCCCGCGCGCAGCTGCACCTCGTAGCGCTGGCCATGCTGCAGGCCTTCCGCGCACAGCTGATAGTCTTCCTTGCTGACGGCGGCGGGATCGGCGCCATTGATCGAGATGAACTTGGAATAGTCCAGTTGGCCCAGCACCAGGGGATCGGAGAACTGGATGCAAAGGCGCGGCACGATGGCATCGCTGTCCACGGAATAATCGGTGATGCGGAAGCCCTGCTCGGATTTCAACTTGTCGTAAGCGTCGTGAACGGACTTGTCATCGGCCAGCGTCAGGCTGGCCTTGTAGGCGCCGAGGGCGGGTCGCCAGAGCTCGCGGCGCTTCAGGGCTTCGGCCAGCACGGCGAGCGCTTCGCCCTTGGCGGGATCGGACTGCGTCAGGGTATAGGCGGTATACGCCGCGCCTGAGGCATACTCGTTGAAGCTGGTGCGCTCCTGGTCGTTGACCGGCTCGGTGGCTTCCAGCGCCTTGCTCAGCGCCAGCCAGCTCTTGGCATCCTGCGGCTCCAGCGCCAGGGTCGCGCCCAGATCGGTGATGGCCGCGCGCGTATCGCCAGCCTTCACCATCTCACCGGCCAGCTTGCGCCACTGCGCAACGCTTCGGCCGGACGGCGACCAGAGTTTCTTCAGTGTGCCCTGCAGCCGCGTCGCGTCGGCCGCGACGTCGGGATGGTAGTAGGGCTTTTCGGCCGCGAGGGCTGGGAGCGTCGAGGAGAGGGCAACCAGGGCGGCGAGGCAGGCAGCTTTGGCGATGCGGATCATGGTCATCCCGTGGCGCAAGTGTTAGAGCGCGGGAGCTGACCGGAACGCCATGGCGAAACTTGGGGAAGCGCAGCAGCGATCGCCGGCAGCCCCGGCTTGCGCAATCGTGCGCACGCAGGCTTGGCCAAACAAGGGCGGGATTGTTTCAACTCACGGGACAGGTAGCGGCGCGGCGCGGTCGAACCGGGGAGCGTGGGGGAAAATCACTCGGCCCGCGCGCAAGCAGCGGCGGGCCTTGGAGCGATCGCTCTATGAATATGGCCGCGCGTCAATGCCGCGTCGAGGCGCTTGGCCCGCCCGTTCCGACAATGGTGGGGGTCAGATTGAGCACGCCGGCGGGCAGTTGCTCGGGATCGTGCTTGGCCGGCATGCGGCGCGCCGCAATCAGTTTTTCGCCCTTGGGCCAAAGCGCCTGGAACGTGCGGGTGGCGCGCTTTGCCGCCTCGCTGTTGAAACACTCGAAGGTCTCGAAAGCGTCGCGCGTCTCGGGATCGCGGCGCATGCAGTCGCCCTGCCAGCTGAAGGTCGTGCCCAGCACCAGTTGCTCGTGGGCGTCGATCAGCGCGGGGTGGCTGGCCCTGCGCAGCTGCAAGACCGGGTCGGCGCTGTCGTTGCGGGCGACGATGTCCAGCCATTGCGCCATCTGCTCGGCGGGCTCGGCCTTGGCGAACATCACGTCCAAGCGCACCGCCAGCGATTCGCACTCCGCGGTCGCGGCCAGCAGCGCGCGCGCCATCGGCGAGGCGGCCGAGCGGGCGATCAGCGTCACCCGGCGCTGGGCCAGAGTCGGCTCGGCGGCGATGCTCAGCCGGTCCAAATAATAACCGATGAAGCGGGAGGAATTCTCTTGCTTTTCCGCATGCTTGACGAATTTGGAATGGCGGGCGTTGTCGAAGAAGCTCATGTGCACCTGACCCTCTGGCCTGTAAGTCGCAACCGATGGCGGGATGCTCGGTCGTCCAGGCATTGACGCAACCACTCATCGGGTTATCGGCTACGAGGGTTAAGGAACGCTTTCCATTTGTCTCCGCGAGGGAGAATTTTGGGCGGAACGGGGGGAGATTTTGGCGGAAGGGTGGGGGAGGCCGTTCGCCGAACGTTCTTGCCGCACTTGGCTGCGAGGGGCGCTCGATGCACGCCGTGACGACCACCGGAGTCACACCAGACTCATCAAAGACTCACCAAAGAGTCACCCAAAATATGCAGCGCCTCGGCGCCCTATCACCGTCGTCCGGTACGTCCGGGGAGACGGAAAAATTCGTCTTCGACGCCGATCGCACCGTGGCGACAAGACTGTCTAGTTGTGTTCCAGACGCCAAAATAAGTCGCCCCGGATATCGCGTCATGTAACAAACGGGCGATCTGTCCGCAGGTTCGAGATATATACTATCAGAGTCATTGAACGGTTACAGACTGGTCGACTATTCGCAACTTGCTACGGTTGAATATTGCCAGACAGAATTTGAGCGGCGCCGCCCAATCCGATCCGGTAGGCCTCATCAAAGTTCACTCCTTCTGTGTGCCAGTGTGTCTTTTCCCCGTTTTGAGTCATCGTCCAATCCGCAATCCAGCTGAATGCTGAATCGCTCCAGGTTAGGATACCGGCAACTGCTGTATCGGCGCTGGCGCTCTTGGCGACAGCGTTCAGGGCTCGTAGCGCAGGGTGCGCCGCGACGGCCAGATCCATGCCGGCAGACATCAGATCCTCTTGGCTAGGGACGACGCCCATAAGCCCAATGCGATCCGAGGCGTCGGAAATTGCATCGGTCATGCCAGGCCCGCGGTCACCATCGCTGGTCAGCACAAACGGCTTGTCGCCGTGTCGAACCAGCACCACCAGCGCTACGACGGGGCGCCGAACCGTCCAGGGCTTGCGGCCAATTTTGGTCAGCATGGCATCGATGTCGGCGGGCTTGAAATCGACCGTGAGATCGTGCGGACGATCGCGCGTGCCTTGTTCGTCGTGGATCGGACGACGCCAGAGCCGGTCGCGCAACGTGATCTTGTCGACCGCGGCAAGAACCTGTTCGATCGATGGATTGATCGTGCGGTCGTCGAGCAGCCGTTGATCGCCCGAGACTTTCACCAACGTGCGCTTATAACAATTGATCATGTTGGGTACGCGGCGCTCAGCATCCGTACCCGTGACGATAGTCTTGCATTGATAGAGGTTGATGGTTTCGTCCTGCGCCGTCACTGGACTTGACACGGCAAGCCAGAGCAATGCGCAAACTATGATGACTTGTCCCGGTCGAACCTTGTGCATGGCCAATACTCGCTTATCCGCGCGCCTTCCGCCGTGTCCCGCCGCGACTGAACTTAGTCGCGATCCGCTCGATATCCAATGTATCGCGATCGTGGCCAAGCAGCGGCTCCGACCCATCCGGTTCGCCGCCCAAAGCCTCCCGCTCGTCGGCGCGGCGCTGTCCCACCACCTGGCGCCAATCGGCGTCCGGCCCCCCGGCAGATGGCTCAAATCCGCTGTCCGCCGCGCCAACCGTCGTGTTCAGAAACGCGTCGATTTCGCGCGCACTCGAAACCTCCGGCAGCTGCGGAGCTGGCTGATAGGCCTCCCAGCTCTGCTGCAGCTCGGGCGCGACCTCGGACTGGCCGTAGACGGAAATGGCGTCCTGCACGCTCGGCTCGATGGCGTGGTCGATCTGGTGCACGCCGCCGGACATGGTGCTCTCGGCGGACCAGCGGAAGGGCGAGAGGCGACGTGTCAGGCTCGGCTGCGGTGCGGCCTGGGCCTGGTCGCCCGGCTCGCCAGTTGCGGACCAGCCGCGGCCGTTGCTCAGATTGGGCATCTGGATGACCGACGGCGCGTCGGCTGCAAGATGCGCGGCGCCCGCGCCGCTGGTCTTGGCATCAAGACCACCGAGGCTCGGGCGGTGTGTGTCGTAGCCGTTGACTACTGGCGCATGGGCCGACAGGTGGCCATTCAGGGAGCTGTAGCCATTGGACGACGCATGGCCGTTCGCGCCATTGGCGTAGACGGTGGTGTCTGCAGCGCGCGGGTTGATCGCCGCTCGCGCAGCGGCCGCAACCTGGGCCGACTGCTGGCTCGCCAAGTCTCGCACCGCCATGGCCAGTTCCGACACGGTCTGGCGCAGAGCTATGACGTCCACGGATGTTGAGTCTGCCGCCGGCTTGCCGGCCGAAGCCGCCGTCCTCAACTCAGGCGACGACCGACGCTCGGGCGTTGCCTTGCGCTCGAAGCTCGGCTCTGCGTTGGCAGGACCGTGCGTCTCGTCGCGCGCTCCCAAAATCTTGTCCCAGAACCCGGATTTCTTCGGTGCGCTGCCGTCCGCCCGCAGTTCCATGCGGTCATCGGACTTGCCGCCCTCGAGATCGCTCTCGAAGCTGCGCGCGATCTCGCGCTTGGTGCGCTCGATCTCGGCGCGCTTGGCCGTGATGCTGGCTTCCAGGCCCAGGTTGCTGAGTTCGGACTGCGCGGAGATCTCGCGCCGGCGCATGTCGGCTTCCTGCTGCTTGCCAGTGATGTTGGTCTCGATCATCAGCGTGTTCAGTTCGGCTTCCTTGCGCTTGGACGATTTGACCGCATCGTGCTCGATCTCCATCAGTTCCGACTGGAACACGATCTGGCTCGACTTCATCTCGTTCTTCTTGATGCGCGCTTCCAGCTGCTTCTCCCTGACCGGGGCAAGCTCGTGATCGGCGCCGACCACCATGTCCATCACGAAGTCGGACCAGGCGCCCTTGTTGAAGCGATAGAGCCGGAAGGTCTTGATGCCGGCCCACTTCGAGCCGAGCTGCCTGAGGCGGGTACGGACGGACGACACGGGCGGGAAGCTGGCGCGGCGGAATGGGCCGCCGGTTTCCTGGCTGGCGAAGAAGTTCTGGATGAACTGGGCTTCCAGCATGTCGTCGTCGGTGAGGTTGCGCGCGCTGCCGTCGTGGTCACCGCCCGCGCCTTCGCGGCCCGCAATCAGCGGGATCGCGACATAGTCGTGGCCCATGTAGTCAAAAGCGATGTGGCGCAGGGGCTCCATCTTGGCGCGCGCGTCCGGATCGTCGTGGATGGCGTACATATCGTCGAGCGTGCGGTAGGTCTCGCCGTCGGACTGGGCACGGCGGCGGCGTGTGCGTTCGGACGACGACAGCGGCTTGGGAATCGAGACCAAGAGCAAGCAAAGGTCGACAAACAGGGCGATGGCGAGCGGGATGTAGTCGCGCTGGCTGAGGCCCGATTCGGCGGTGGCAACGGGTTTCGCCGAGACGCCGCCGGTCGCGATGGCGCGCACCTGCTGGTCGCGGATCTGGTCGGGTGTTGCGGCCAGCTTGAACTGGGCCAGGCCAAGCAGCGTGGTGTTCAGACGGCGGAAGGCTTCGATGGTGGCGTCGGCGCCTTCCACCGTGGTGATCTCAGGTTTCTCAAGCACGGGGAGAGCGTCGATGGCCTTGACGGCGCTGTGCAGCGCGGCCTGGATCTGCGCGTCGGGGCAGGCGAAGGTCTTGCCGGCTTCGTCCGGGAACACCGTTTTATCGGCGCGCTCGGCGAAATCGGCGCGCAGCTGCTTGAGCTGCGGATCGGAGCGGAAGGCGTTGAAGCCGACCACGGTCATCTCCAGCTTGCGGCCGAGGCCCTTGATGAACTCATTGCGGGTGCCGGTCTTGAGATCGAACGTGCTCTTGTCCTGGTGCACGATCTTCTGCAGGTCGCCTTCCAGCGCGGCGACGTCCTGCTTCAGGGCGGACGAACGCTGCTGCACGAATTGCGAGGCGGTCGAGAAGCTGGCGGCGTCCTGGTCGCGCAGGCGGCGGCGCGGGCCGTCGCCCGGCTTGCTGTTGGGGCAGGAGTTGCCCTTGGCGTTCTCTTCCTCGGCCTTCTTGGTCGAGACCAGAGACAGCTGTGTAAAGACATTCGCCATCTGGTCGAGGCGGGTTTCGGCGCCATGCAGCGCACCTTGGACCTGCGTGACGGCCGATTCGGCGCCGCGCGAAGCTTCCGAGCGGGATTCCAGGAACTTCCAGTAGAAGCCGAAAGAGAAGCCGACGGAAATCAGCGTCAGGAACAGGTAGCCGGTGATATACAGGACGCGGACGGTGAAGACCGTGGTCTCGTTGAACAGCTGGTCAAGCAGCCAGACCACCATCAGCATCAGCATGGCAACCGACGCGCCGATGGCGATTTTGAACACCAGATCCAGGTCGCCCATGTTGGCCTGAACCAGCTCCAGCATGCCGGAATAGGTCGACATCCAGGACAGCGCGGCCAAACCGCCGATGAGGGCGATCTTTTTGATATCGTGGCGGCTTTTCACCTCGGGGCGCTGGCGCAGGAAACTGGCCGCGCTCTTGCGCACGCCGCTAAGACTGGCTTCTAGGTTCTGCATGACTGACCGAAAGCTCCCCTGCACCCGACTGGCCTGTTCGCGAGCTTCGCCAATCCCGTAAGGCTGGCGCGGCTGCATCGCGCTGCAACGTTCTTCGCGGGTTTGATCTGAACGGCTCTTGAACGAGATCCCTCGCGACCGCGCGGTGGTTCTGCACAGCCCGAGCGCTACAACATGGTTATTCCCCAGATATTCCGGCGAATCTTGGGCTCGGCGGTGGCAGAACAGGGAAGTTGCGCGGGTGAGGGACTATGCTGATCACGGAGGAATTTTTTCCTCTCCCCGTTCTTACGGGGAGAGGAGACCGCGTCACGCGGGCAGCCTCTTTGCCGCCAAGAGCCACGCGGTCGGTGAGGGGCGGGAACTTGCTCCGTATCCTGTACGACCAGGCACGGAGCAAGCACCCGCCCCTCACCTGTCGCTGTTTCCTCGCCTTCGGCTCGGGCGACATTCCTCTCCCCCCCAAAAGAGGGGGAGAGGAAAGGTTACGGCGTCCCCAGAGCAACCTTGCCCTTGGCGGCGGCTGGTGTCAGCTCGGCCAGCTGCGGTGGTGTTTTCACTTCGCCGGAGATATCCTGCAGCAGAACTTCCAGCAGCGGCGCCGCGATTTGCGCCGCATGCAGCTTGTGCGCGAACGGCTTGTTCGAATCGCCGGTGCCGACCACCACCACATAGGAATAGGCCTCGCCATTGGCGAACTGAATGCCGCCCGCCGCCCAGGTATCCACCGTGGCGTCCGGATCGGCATTGACCTGCGTGCCGGTCTTGCCGAAATGCAACGTCACATTGGGTTTTCGTCCCGCGCACCAGCCGCTCAGGCTGGACAAGGTGCCGACCGGCGTCGAGCCCACCATATTGCACAGCGGCGCCGACAGCAGCGTCTTGATCAGCGGCACGGCGTCGGCCTTGATCAGGCTGGCGGGCACGATGTCGCTGGCGTTCTGCTCCTTGGGCGGCGTTTCGGCGGCCAGCAGCGATTTGTCATAGGTCTTGACCAGCGTCGGCAGGCGCACGCGGTCATTGCGATGGCCGGTGAGCGCGGCCAGCACCACGCCCGCCATCTGCTGCACCTTCTGCGGCGAGCCGGTGATCAGGCCACGCACCGCTGCCGTCGTGGGCGGCGTGGCGTCATCCACGCCATGGGGCGGCATGTTGAAGCCGAAACCGTCGATCAGTTTGCGGGTTGGCTCCTGGCCCAGCTCGGCCATGCGGCGCTCGATCGGATTGTTCAGTGAACAGGCAAAGGCATAGCGCGCCGGAAGATGCCGGCTGGCGTCGCCCTTGTTGCAATTGAGTGCAAGACCCGGACCCGGCGCTGCCGTATCCCAATAGGGTGTTTCCGCAGTATCCTGACCCTGGTTGGCGATGGCGGTGGCCGCGATCATCTTGCCGATGGAGGCGATGGCGCGCACTTCCTTGGTCGAATCATAATGCCCGGTCGCGGTCGAGCGCGCGATCGGCGAGCCGAAATAGGACGCGATGTCCTTCAGCTCGAAGTAGCGCACCAACTCGCCCTTGGCGTTGGCGGCGGCCACAATCACATTCGGCATCTCGAGATCGCTGCCGGTCACGACTGCGGCGGGATCGAGCGTGTAGCCGCCGGTCATCGAGGTGGCGAATTTCTTCTGCAACTCCGCCAGCTTGGTCTTGATGCGCTCACGTAGAAACATGTTGCGCGTGATGTCCAGGGTAACGGTCACGCCACGCACGAACTCGCGCCAGCCGTAGCCATATTCGTTCTTCATTTCCTCGCGCAGGCCATAGCGGCCGTCCGGGATCAGGACGTTGGCGCGCAGCACCGGGTTGGCCTGGGCCGGCTTGGCGCTGAGAGGGGCGAACAGTTCCAGCGCGCGCTGCAGTTTCGGGCGCACCTGCGGATCGGGCGGGCCGTTGGCGATCTGCGTCAGCTCGAACCAGACCTGCTTTTGGACCTCGGCATCCTTGATCAGCTCGCTGGCGCATTTTCGCGCCCGCACGTCGACGATATAGCGCCAGCGGTCGAGCCGCACGGCGTTCAGGCGCTCGCTGCCTTCCAAGAGGATGATCGGCTTGTTCACGGCCGAGGCCAGCACGAATTGCTCGGCGATGCTCAACTCGTTGGCGGGCTTGCCGAAAACCACACGCGACGTCATTTCCACGCCATGCAGCGGCGAGCCGCCGGTGCGCTGGGCCAGCCAGAGGTGATTGGCGGTCCACTGCCGCAGCGGCTCCTTGTCGCCGTGCCGGGTCAGCGCCCAGTATATGACCGGTGCATCCCACCACTCCGAAAACTTGCGGCGGAGTTTTTCCATGCTGGTTTCGCGCGAATCGGGCGGGGTCTGATAGATCACGCGCGCCAGCTGCATTGGCAACGTCGAACCGCCCACGCCCAGTTTCGGACTGCGGGCCGCAATCGTGCGATAGATTGAGGATAGCGGGATTTTCAGAACGCCCGTCAGGTCGATGCCATAGGGGTTCAGCCAAGTCCCGAGATTGCGGTCCTCGTGATAAACCAGGCACTGCCAGTAGCTTTCCGGCACCTCGCGCACCGGGATCGATTTATGGTCCGGATTGGCGACATAACCGGTGTCTTCAAGGATGATCGGCTTGCCGGTGGTGTTGACGTCGCGCTTGCTATCCAACACCGGGTCGAAGGTGCCGACGAACGCGCCGTCGCGGTCGTAGATGGCGGTCGCCAGCCAGCGCTGGCTGTCGTAGGCCAGCTTTTCGCCGAACCAGGTCTGGCCGGCGAAGCCTCGGAGCGGAGCGATCACATAGACCAGCAGCAGCGCAAAAACGACATAACTCAAGCCACCCAGGATGACATAACGTGTCCACCCCAGGTAGGGGTTGATCATCAGCGTATCCAGGACGAAGCGGCCGATGCGCTTGGGCAGCGTCAGCGCGCCCTCGATCAGGAAGGTCAAATATCGCAGCAGGATCAGCATGTCGGTTACCGCCTTGACCAGCTTGGCCGGTGGAGCGGCCGCAACGCTTCTCGGGTGCTAGTGCCCGTTTGTGGCAATTTGTGAGGGCCGGCGTAGTTATTCCCTGGTCGCACTCTTATTCTACTGGTCCGAGAACGATACCCAATTGCCCGACCCGCACTCGTCACCCTCGCGAAAGTGAGAATTGCACAAAGCGAGCACTCCGGACGCCAAAGTCGACTTTGCATCACCCTGAGCATGGATTGCTGTCGCAGTCTCTGGTATCTCAAGACGTTGCCCTACAATGGCCGATAAGTTCGGGTCTGAGATAAGGCAATCCAGGGCAAGTCTTGAGTTTCAGGGGCAGGGGCGTACGCGTTTCATGGGGCATTCGATAGCGGTGATGAACACCAAGGGCGGTGTTGGCAAGTCGACGCTGGTGATGGCGGTCGCCGAGACCCTGTCGGCCGTGCACGGCAAGAACGTGCTGGTGATCGACAGCGACAGCCAGACCAGCATGAGCAGCATGCTTATGCATATGGAGAGCTGGGAGCAGATGGAGCGGCGCAATCGCACGCTCGCCGACCTCTTGATCATCCAGACGCTCGGCAAGGCCGATGCCCAGTGGACCGATTTCGTCGCGCGCGGCGTCTCCGACGTGGAGGAAGCGCGCAGCGTCTTTCTGATTCCCAGCCACATGGAACTGTCGCTGTTCGAGCGCGAAGTGTCGGCGCAGCGCAAGGAGTTGGAACTGCGCGAGGTGGTCCGCAAGCTGCTGGACGAGACCATGCGCATGTTCGACATCGTGCTGATCGATTGTCCGCCCGGCCTGTCGCTGTTGACCGAATGCTGGCTGCGCGAGGTGGAATACTTCATGCCGCCGATCAAGCCGGACTATCTGGCGGTGCGCGGGCTCGGCATCTTGAAAAAATTCCGCGAGGATTTCGCCGCCCAGGGGTTCGCCGAATTGCTCGGCATCATTATCAATATGAAGGACGGACGTATCGCCTCTGAAGAGCAATGGCACGCCAAGTTGGCCGCCGATCCGGAAAACAAGGTTTTCCAGACGCATATTCCGCGCCGCGCCTACATCCAGCGCGCGGCCGATTTCGATCTGGGCAAGCGCACCTATATCGCGAAATATCCCGGTGATGCCGGCACCAGCATCCGGGGCGTAACCAAGGAAATCCTGCAGCGGCTGGAGGCGAACGCCGTGGCGCGGGCGGCCGCGCCGCCCAAGCGCAAGCCGGTGAGCGAGCCGGCCAAGGCCGCGCCGGCCCGTGCGCCGGCGGACGAGCCTGCCAAAGCCACGTCACCGCTTGCCGCGGCTGCTGGCGCGGCCATCCAGGCCTCAATGCAGCGACCAGGAGTCGCGACGCTCGATGCCACGCCGCGCGTTCCTGAACCGCAAGGCAAGATTGTGCTTGGCCAGGTGACGGCCGCGCCGGTGATGTCCACGGGTTCCCCCAGCTTCCCGCAGCTTCGGGTGCCAGCGCCGGTGCGTCCTGCTGCGTCCCGGGACCAGGGCTCCCCCCGGGTCGACGACGGCAAGTCGGGCAAGTAGCGCGGGTCTTGACCAGCAGTCGCCGATTGGCCTAGGTGCGGGGCATGAGCACCGACGCCAATCTCTTTGCCCTGATCGCTGACGCCTTCACGCGCCATGCCAATAGCGCGCTGTTCGAACTGTCGAGCGGGGCGACTGTGTCGCGCGCTGACCTGCGAGCGCAAGTCAGCGCCATGGCGGGGGCATTGGCCGCAGCCGGTGTTGGTCTCGGCGACCGCGTCACGGCGCAGGCGGACAAATCCATCGCTGCCGTCGCGCTGTATCTTGCGACGCTGCAGATCGGCGCCATCTACAATCCTCTGAACACGGCCTATACGGCGACGGAGATGGCCGCCTTTCTGGCCGACGCCGAACCCAAGGCCGTGATCGCAACGGCGGCGCGGCTGGCCCAGATCGCCGACCGCGCCAAGGCCAACGGGGCCAAGGCGCTGTTCTCGTTGGAGGCGGACGGGACGGGGACGCTGGTCGATGCGGCGGTCGCCGCCAGGCCGATTGTCGATATCGCGTCGCGCTCGTCCGGAGATCTCGCCGCGCTCGCTTACACGTCTGGAACCACCGGACGCTCCAAGGGCGCCATGCTCACCCATGGCAATCTGTCCTCGAACGCGTTGACGCTTATCGATCTCTGGGAACTGACGCCAGGCGAGCGCCTGATTCACGCTTTGCCAATTTACCACGTACACGGCTTGTTCGTGGCGCTTGATACGGCGCTGCTCGGCGGCCTGACCATGCTGTGGATGGAGACGTTCTCGACCGCTCGCGTCCTGGCGGCGTTACCGGGCGCCGACGTGATGATGGGCGTGCCGACGTTCTATACGCGTCTGCTGTCGGAACCTGGGCTGGATCGGTCCGCCTGCAGCTCCATGCGCCTGTTCATTTCGGGATCGGCGCCGCTATTGCCTGAGACGCACAAAGAGTTTCATGCCCGCACCGGCCACACCATCCTGGAACGCTACGGCATGACCGAGACCGGCATGATCACGTCCAACCCATACGACGGGGATCGCATCGCGGGCACAGTCGGTTATCCGTTGGCGGATGTGTCGGTACGCATCGCCGATGCCGCAGGACACGAACTGCCGCGCGATGCCATTGGCGGTGTCGAAGTACGCGGCCCGAACGTGTTTTCCGGCTATTGGCGCATGCCCGAAAAGACGGCCGAAGAGTTCCGCGACGACGGCTGGTTCATCACCGGCGACCAGGGCGTGATGGCCGGCGACGGCCGGTTGTCATTGGTCGGCCGCGCCAAGGACCTGATCATCAGCGGCGGGCTGAACGTCTACCCGATCGAGGTGGAGCAGGCGCTGAACGCGCTTCCGGGCATCGGCGAATCCGCGGTGATCGGTGTGCCGCATCCCGATTTCGGTGAGGCGGTGGTGGCGGTCGTGACGGCATTGGCGTCGGGGCCCGCGCTGCCGGACCAGGCTGAGATCATTGCGACGCTGTCGGAACATCTTGCCAAGTTCAAATGCCCCAAGCGCGTGATCGCCGTGGCCGAGCTGCCGCGCAACGCCATGGGCAAGGTGACCAAGGCGGAGTTGCGGGCAATGTACAAGGGGTTGTTTGGATAGGCGACGACGCTCCTCTCCCCGGGCTTGGGGAGGAGGATCTTCGCGCCGCCCCGAATCCACCTTGACGCCCATCCCGCTCCGTGCAATTTTTTGCAACAGACGAAAAAACCTTCACCGTCGACATGGCCTGATGCGTCATGATCAATCGGGAGCCGGGAGTGGATCGCTTGGTGGACGACGAGGCCAGCCTCGCGACACGCGCTGCGTGGTTGCACTATGCGGCCGGCCTCACCCAGGCCGAGGTGGCTGCGCGCCTCAATATCCAGAGCACCAAGGCGCACCGCCTGATCGCCCGCGCCAACCGCGAGGGGTTGATCCGCGTCTTTGTCGACGGCGAAGTTGCCGCTTGCGTTGCCCTTGAGCAGACGCTGTCCGAGCGCTACGGCCTTGACTTCTGCGAGGTCGCTCCCGATCTCGGCGACGAGCCGATCCCGTTGAAGACGCTCGGGATCATCGGCGCGCGTTATCTGCGCAGCGTCTTGGAACGCGGCGAACATAAGGTCATCGGCGTCGGCCATGGCCGCACGCTGGCTGCCGCTGTCGAGCATCTGCCGCGCACGCCGGCCAATGGCGCACGCTTCGTTTCGCTGCTGGGCGGCGTCACGCGCAAATTCGCGGCGAACCCCTTCGACGTCATCCATCGGCTCGCCGAACGCACAGGCGCCGAATCTTACGTCATGCCTGTCCCGCTGCTGGTGAATAGCGCGGAAGACAAAGCCGTTCTGACCGCCCAGCCGGGCATGCGAGACGTGCTCGCCCTATCGCATCAGGCAACACTCTTGTTGCTCGGCATCGGCACCATCGACCGGCACGCCTCGCTGGTCTCCTCCGGCATGATCGAACTGTCGGAGATGACCAAGATGCGCGCGCTGGGTGCGGTTGGCGAAGCGCTCGGCGTGTTCTTCGATGCCAATGGGCAGCCGATCAAATCCGATTTGACGGCCCGCACGCTGGCGTTCGATGTCACGGATGGCACGAGGCGCGCGACCATAGCCATCGCCGGCGGCCAGGGTAAGGCGGCGGCGATGGATGCGGTGTTGCGCAGCGGTCTCGTCAGTGGCCTGATCACCGATGAACGCACCGCCCAGGAGATGGCCCGAAGGTCGCCGAAAGCGACGGCACAAAACTCAACCAGAGCCGCAAAAAGCGGCCGCAAGCTGACGAAAGTCTCTCCCTTGACCCCCGCTTAGACGTCAGAAAAGAGGAAGGAAACGCCATGTACGAGAAAGAAAAGACGCTCTTTGAGTCCTATGCCAAAGGCAATTTGAGCCGGCGCGAGCTGCTCGACAACTCAGCCAAACTCGGCATCTCGACCGCCGTCGCCGGATCGCTGCTGGGCGCCGCCGCCACCGATGCCATCGCGGCTGATTTTGACTGGGCCAAGTACAAGGGCACGGCTCTGAAGCTGCTGCTCAACAAGCATCCCTATGCCGACGCCATGATCGCCGATCTGGAAAACTTCAAGAAGATGACCGGCATCGACGTCACTTACGACGTGTTCCCGGAAGACGTCTATTTCGACAAGGTCACGGCGGCGCTGTCGTCCAAGTCGGACCAGTACGATGCCTTCATGACCGGCGCCTATATGACGTGGACCTATGGTCCTGCTGGCTGGGTCGAAGACCTGAACCAGTACATCAAGGATCCAGCCAAGACCAACCCCAACTATAATTGGGACGACGTGCTGCCGGGCTTGCGCGCTTCGACATCCTGGAACGGCGTCCCCGGAGGAGCGCTCGGTTCGCCCGACGCCAAGCAATGGTGCATTCCATGGGGCTATGAGCTGAACTCGGTCACGTACAATGCCAAGATGTACGAGAAGGCCGGCGTGCAGCTGCCCAAGAACCTGCCGGAACTGGTCGAAGCCTCGGCCAAGCTGCAGAAGAACCTCGGTGGCCCCTATGGCATCGGCGTGCGTGGCTCGCGCTCGTGGGCCTCGATCCATCCGGGCTTCCTGTCGGGCTATTCCAGCTACGGCCAGAAGGACTTCACCGTCACCGATGGTAAGCTGAAGGCCGCTATGGCGACCAAGGAGTCCAAGGCCTATCACGCCATGTGGGTCAAGATGATCCAGGACTCGGGGCCGAAGAACTGGTCGACGTATACGTGGTATCAGGTCGGCACCGATCTTGGCGCCGGCGCCTCCGCCACCATCTTCGACGCCGATATTCTCGGCTACTTCATGAATGGCGGCGACAACAAGGAGAAGGGCAACCTCGGTTTCCACGCCTTTGCCGCCAATCCGGACGCCAAGGCCCCGACGCCGAACGTCTGGATCTGGTCGCTGGCCATGTCGTCGTTCTCCAAGAAGAAGGACGCGGCCTGGTACTTCATGCAATGGGCAACCTCCATGGAGCACGACCTGTTCGGCGCGCAGAAGATGGACTTCGTCAACCCGGTCCGCGCTTCGGTGTGGAAGGACGAGATGTTCCGTGGGCGCATCGACAAGTCGTACAAGGGCTATCTGGCTCAGCACGACGCCTCGGCTCCCGGCGCGAAAATCTACTTCACGGCCCAGCCGCTGTTCTTCGATCTGACCACGGATTGGTCGGCGACGCTGCAGAAGATGGTGGCCAAGGAAATCCCCGTCGACGAGGGCCTCGACGCCTTCGCCGCCGCCACCGACGCCAAGCTGAAAGAAGCCGGGCTCGGGTAGAGTTGACGTCGTGGAATGCGCGCGGCTTTAGACTCCCTGGCCAGACGGGTTCCACGATGCAGCGGGCGTGTGCGGTCCTCCTTCCGTACACGCCCGGTACTTTCTTGTCTTTCCTCTGCCCCTTCTTCAGGGGGAGAGGATGTCGCCGGAGCGCGATAGCGCGACGGAGATAGCGACAGGTGAGGGGCAGGCGCTTGCTCCGTCGCTGTGGCAACAAGCACTGAGCAAGGTCCTGCCCCTCATCCGGCGCTGAAACGCGCCACCTTCTCCCCCTAAGAAGGGGGAGAAGGCAAGAAAGTCAGGTTGCGCCCGAATGACAGCAATCGATGCGACTGCATTGCCCACCCCCCAACGCGCCAAGCGATTCCGCCTGCTGCCCTATCTGCTCAGCCTGCCGGCACTGCTGATCTGCATCGGCATCCTCATTCCCTTCTTCACCGCCGCCTATTACTCGCTCTTGCGCTGGCGCCTCAACCTGCCGGCCATGAAGAGTTTCATCTGGTTCGACAACTACATCGCCTTCGCGAAGGATCCGGCGTTCTGGAACACGGTCTACATCTCTCTCCTGTATACAGTGCTCACCGTCGTCATCGAGCTGCTGCTCGGACTCGGCATCGCGCTGCTGCTGCGCCAATCGACCCGCCTGAACAATTTCATCTCCATCATGCTGCTGCTGCCGCTCATGACGGCGCCAGCGCTCGCCGCCTTGATGTGGAAGCTGATGACCAATCCCAACTTTGGCATTCTCTCCTACCTCGTCAGCCTGCTCGGCGTGCACGACTTCAAGTGGGGCAGCGATCCGCATACCGCCCTGTTCACCGTCGTGCTGGTGGATATCTGGGTCTACACGCCATTCATCATGATCCTGCTGCTGGCGGGGCTGCGCTCTTTGCCTAAGCAACCCTTCGAAGCGGCGGCGCTGGATGGCGTGCCGTGGACCTTCGTGTTCTTCCGCATCACGCTGCCGATGCTGCTGCCCTACATCATCACGGCGGTGCTGTTCCGCCTGCTCGACAGCATCCAGCAGTTCGACATCATCTACGCCATGACGCAGGGCGGGCCGGGCGACAGCCTCGTCGTGTTTCAGGTGCAGGCCTATTTGATGTTCTTCCAGAACACCAACGTCGGCAAATCTGCTGCTATGCTGATGGTCTTGTGGCTGATCACCAATATTCTCTCGAATTTCTTCATCAAGCATTGGCTGCGGCTGCGCGAACGTGCGCATGGGCATGGGTGAGGGGTGGCCATGGGAAATGGACAGACAGTGTTGAGACGGGATTCGGGACTTGGGACTCGGGACTCGGATTCTTTTGCTTTACTGTCTCCGAGTCCCGAGTCCCGAGTCCCGAATCCCGCCTCGGGGCGCAGCTAACCCATGGACCATACCTCACCGCTCGAAAAATTCCTGCGTGGCATCGCCCTGACGATGATCGTTGTGTTCTTCATGTTCCCGATCTTCTGGATCTTCCTCATGTCGCTGCAGACCAATGAGACGATCCTGCGCATCCCGCCCAGCTTCGTGTTCACGCCCACACTCTCAAACTACACCGCGCTGATCTCCGGCAAGCTCACGTCCGCGTCCGGCACGCTCGACATCGCCTTCATGCACAATCTCTGGAACAGTGTGCTGCTTTCGACATTTTCGGTGCTGCTTGCTCTTCTTCTCGGTGTACCCGCAGCCTATGCCTTCGCGCGCTTCAAGTTCCGGCTCGGTGAGTTCATCGCCTTCACACTGCTGTCCTTCCGCTTCGCCCCGCCGCTGCTGGTGTTACTGCCGCTGTCGCTGATCTTCCAATACCTCGGCCTCGCCGATACCTATATCGGCCTCATTTGGGTCTATCAGCTGATCGCGCTGCCGCTGATCCTATGGATCGTGCGCGGCTACTTTGAAGACATTTCCCCGGACATCGAACACGCCTATCGCATTGCCGGACATTCCTGGCTCAGCGCCTTCTTGAAGATCGCCATACCTCTCGCCCGTCCCGGGATCGCCGCGGCCGGGCTGCTGGCCTTTATCTTCTGTTGGAACAATTTCATCTTTGCCCTGATCCTGGCCTCGGCCGACAAGCAGCCCGTGACCGTCGGCGCGCTCGCCTTCGTCACCGCTTCCGGCATCCAGTACGGCCAGATCGCTGCCGCGATCGTGCTCAGCGTGACACCGACGCTGTTGCTCGCGCTCTATGCACAGCGCTATCTGGTCGAGGGGCTCTCCATGGGCGCCGTGAAGGGATAGAGCATGGCGCTGCAACTCCAGAGCCTGAGCAAGGCCTATATGGGCAAGGCGGTCATCGATGGCCTGTCGCTCGACGCCGCCACGGGCGATATCGTCGCCGTGTTCGGCCCCTCGGGCGGCGGCAAGACCGTCCTGCTGCGACTCATCGCCGGGATCGAGGAACCGGACTCCGGCACGGTGATGATCGACGGCAGGGACATGACCGAGGCCAGCCCCGATACGCGCGGCATCGGTATGGCGTTCCAGAATTACGCGCTATTTCCACATATGACCGCCTATGACAATGTGGCCAGCGCCCTCACCCCGCGCAAACTCGACGCTGGCGAGATCCGCTCCCGGGTCAACCAGATCGTGCGCTTGCTGAAGATAGACCACGTGATGGGGCATCGCCCCCGCGAGCTGTCGAACGGACAGAAGCAGCGCACAGCGCTGGCCCGCGCGCTGGTCGGGGCACCCAAGATCCTCCTGCTTGATGACCCGCTCCGGAATGTCGACGCCAAGCTGCGCTACGAGATGCGCCTGGAACTGCCGGTGCTGCTGCGCAAGTTCGGTTCGACCGTGCTCTATGTGACGCAGGACTACAAGGAGGCCATGGCGATCGGCAACCGCATCGCGGTGCTGATCGGCGGCAAGATCGTGCAGGTCGCCGCGCCCGGCGAGATCTACGACCACCCCGGCAGCGTCGAGGTCGCGCGCCTGTTCGGCGATCCTGGCATTAACCTGTTCGACGTTACGCCGGATGCGGAGGGTCGCATTTCAATCGCCAATTCGCCGCTCCCCCTGGGATCGGGCTTCGCGTCATCGGCCGGAAGGCCGTGCGTGCTCGGCATCCGCCCAGATGCGCTCGCGATCACATCGTCAGCCAACGGTGCAACCATCCCGGTCGATGTGCTGGCCGAAACGCCGCTCAACGACAAATCCGTCCTGCTGTTGAAATCGGCCGACGGCAAGGAGATCCTGGCCGCGCTCCCGGCCGCGGCTGCGGGATCGATCCCGATCGGCCCTGCCCACGCCGGGTTCGCGCCCGACGCCGCGCTGCTGTTCGACCGGACGAGTGGGCTGGCTGTGCCCCGCACGGCGACGCGCTCATGAGCCAGCTCATGACCATGATGGACGTGCTCGTCATCGAGAAGCTGAACAAGTTCTACGGCCGCCCGGACAAACCAACCGTGCACGCGGTAAGGGACCTGAGCATGACGGTGCGCAAGGGCGAGATCATCGCCCTGCTCGGATCGTCCGGCTGTGGCAAGACCTCGACGCTACGCATGATCGCCGGACTGGAATCGGTGTCCGGTGGCTCCATTCTGCTGGCCGGAAAGCACATCGAGGCCCTGCCGCCGTCTCAGCGGGGCGTCGCCATGGCCTTCGAGGGATATTCTCTTTATCCGCCGCTGACCGTACGGGACAATATCGCTTTCGCGTTGAAAGCCCAGAAGCTGGCCCCCGACGAGTCGGCAAGACGCGTGCGTGACGCTGCCAAGCTGGTCGACATCGAATCCGTTCTGGATCGCTACCCCTCCTCGATCTCCGGCGGCCAGCAACAGCGCGCCAGCCTCGCCCGCGCGCTGGTGCGCGAGGCCAATCTCTACCTGCTCGACGAACCGATGGGCCAGCTGGAACCGCAACTGCGCGCAGTCCTGCGTGGGCGGATCAAGAGCCGCCTCAACGACAACGCCATGACCGCGATCTTCGTCACCCACGACCAGACCGAGGCCAACGCGCTGGCCGACCGCATCGCCGTCATGGAAGGCGGCGTGCT
>Ga0209069_10000211_pt1 | contig 24479 bp, 23 predicted proteins | sample Str013_2_FD_187202 | JGI IMG/M metagenome (GOLD analysis project Ga0209069, IMG submission 187202) | Freshwater sediment microbial communities in response to fracking from Pennsylvania, USA - Straight Creek_MetaG_SC_2013 (SPAdes) (version 2) | ecosystem: Environmental > Aquatic > Freshwater >...
TGCACGTCATCAATGCGTTTGACAGAGCGTGAGCGCAGATCAGAGGTGAACTCTTGATCGCGGAACACTGTAAGACCTTCCTTTAAACACAGCTGAAACCAGTCGCGACAGGTGATGCGGTTGCCCGTCCAGTTGTGGAAATATTCATGGGCGATAATCGCTTCAATCAATTCAAAATCAGTGTCGGTGGCTGTGTCAGGCCGTGCCAGAATATATTTATCGTTGAATATGTTGAGGCCCTTGTTTTCCATCGCCCCCATGTTGAAATCAGAAACTGCAACGATGTTGAACACATCCAGATCATAGGCGCGAGCAAACCTGTCTTCGTCCCACTTCATGGATGCTTTGAGAGATTGCATGGCCCAATCACAGCGATCTTGTTTGCCCTTTTCAACAAAGATGCCCAGTTCCACTCTGCGGCCTTCAACGGTGGTGAATGTGTCTTCAACCTTCGCAAGATCGCCAGCGACAAGTGCGAATAGATAGCTCGGCTTGGGGTGCGGATCATGCCACTCCGCAAAGTGAAGATCAGTGCCAGCAATCTTGCCATGTGACTGTGGGTTGCCATTAGAGAGCAGCACCGGCAAAGTCTTCTCCGCTTCAATGCGCACATGAAAAGCGGCCAGCACATCCGGGCGGTCATAGAAATACGTAATGCGGCGGAAGCCTTCGGCTTCACACTGCGTGCAGTAAACGCCGTTGGACATGTAAAGGCCAGAAAGTGCGGTGTTGTTGGCTGGGGCGCATTCTGTTTCAATATCCAAAGTGAAGCGCTTCTGCGGCGGTTTCAAGATCGTGAGGCTTACATCATCCACAACGTAATCTTGCGCGTGCAGCGCTTTGCCGTTCAGTGAAACCGAAATGAGCTTGATATTCTCACCATCCAGCCGCAGCTTACCGTGCGTTTTGACCTTCGAGTTAGGCCGCATGCTTAGCTTGCTCTTCACCTTTGTTGCCAGTGGGGCAAGCTGAAAGTTCAGCGCCACGTCGTCGATGAGATAAGGTGTTGGCTTATAGTCTTTGAGGCGAATGGTTTTTGGTTTCGTGGCTGGCATGAGAGACTCCGTGCATCGGGCATATTGCGGTCGCGTTGCCGCTGGTTTAACCAGCAAAACATGAAACACAAGAAACTCTTGCGACAAATGTTTGATGCCGCCGTTGCCGCAGCTCAACCTTCCAAGGTCATCGCCGCGCATTTACCAAAGCCTCCCAAGGGGCGAACAATTGTCATTGGTGCGGGCAAGGCCAGTGGTGCCATGGCGGCAGCGTTTGAGAAGGCCTGGAAACGCAAAGTCGAAGGGCTCGTCGTCACCCGCTATGGCTATAAGGTTCCAACCAAGCACATCGAGGTTGTCGAAGCCGCCCATCCTGTGCCTGATGCCGCTGGGCAACACGCCGCCCAGCGCATGCTGCAAATGATGCAGGGGCTTACCAAAGATGATCTGGTGATCGCACTCATCTCCGGCGGAGGCTCGTCACTTCTCAGTCTACCTGCGCATGGCCTGACGCTGGAAGACAAGCGCGCGGTCAATGCAGCGCTGCTGAAATCCGGCGCGCCGATTGGCGAGATGAATGTGGTGCGCAAACATCTCTCCGCCATCAAGGGCGGAAGGCTGGCGCAGGCGGCTTTTCCGGCGCGGGTTGAGTCTCTGATCATCTCCGATGTGCCGGGCGATGACCTTTCGGCTGTGGCATCGGGCCCGACAGTGCCAGATCTTTCAACTTTTGCACAAGCGCGCGCCATCATTGCCAAATACGATATCGCGTTGCCTGACCATGTTGCACGCCATCTTGCACTGGCTGAAAATGAAACACCGAAAATATTGCACAATGCCAAGACGCATCTGATCGCCTCACCTCAGAGATCATTGTTGGCCGCAGCCGCCGTTGCGCGTGCTGCTGGTTATAGGCCAATGATCCTTGGTGACTCGCTAGAGGGTGAAGCCGGCGAAGTCGGAATCGTACATGCAGGCATTGCGCTTCAGGCCATGCGCTTTGGCCAACCCTTGCGCGGGCCTTGTGCCATTTTATCTGGCGGCGAAACCACTGTCACAGTGCGTGGGCATGGTGTGGGCGGGCGCAACGTTGAATTTCTATTGAGCCTGGCGTTGAAGCTGCAAGGCGCTGGCGGCATTCATGCCTTAGCGGCAGATACTGATGGCGTGGATGGTGGGGCCGAAGTTGCCGGTGCTTTCATTGGCCCTGAAACATTGCTGCGCGCTCGCGCCTTGGGCCTTGATCCCGCAGCAGAACTCGCCAACAACAATGGCCATGGTTTTTTTGAAAAGCTGGGCGATCAGCTTATCTCTGGCCCAACCTTGACCAATGTGAATGATCTGCGCGTCATGCTGATCGACAAATAAAAAGCCCCGCATTTCTGCGGGGCTTTGTGTTCAACGCTTGCGCGCCGAAATTAGATCGACTCTTTAACTTCCTTGGCGGCGCGGAAAGCCAGCTTCTTGGAAGCCTTGATCTTGATCTGCTCGCCGGTCAGCGGGTTGCGGCCGAGACGGGCAGGGCGCTTCTTGACCTGGAAAATACCAAGGCCGGTCACGCGCACTTTGCTGCCCTTCTTGAGATGCTTCACAGTGGTTTCAACGAAGTCCGCCAACAAGGCTGCAGTTGCCTTCTTTGACATTTCATGACGCTCAGCCAAGTCAGCTGCAATCTTGGTCAAGGCGATCGTGACAATCTTTTCTTCAGCCATGGTGTTTCTCCTTTTTGGCAGTTTTACGAATCAGTGTGAGCTCAAATTACAGAAGTGTTACGCTTACGAAAACCCTTATTTTTCGCGGGTTTTTTTGACTCGAACTGCAAGATACATGGGAAAAGAACGGTTAATTTTGTATTAACGCTGAAAATCTAAGCAATTTCATACTATTACACAAAATCGACATGATTTTTTAAGGGAATCTGCTTGAGATTATGCTTCACCTGCAACGCATCCAGATTGGCGCGTCGCGCTGCTTCATTGGCCGACGACATGTTGTTCTGATGCACGCGAATGGCCACAGCGGGCTGCGATTCATGGTGTAGTTTGAAGCCCGCGCGCGCCACCCGCAAATACCAATCCCAATCCCAATAATAGGGCAGCGCCTCATCAAATGAACCAAGTTTATTGTGGATGGCCTTTCGGTAACTTACAGCAGAAATGAGAATGGTATTGTCTTGCTCCAATGACAGCGCATCTGCCGATCGATCAAACAGCTTCACCTTACCATCCGGAAAACGCATTTCCCCGTTGGCGAAATAAAAGTCCGTGTGCTGATGAAATGCGTTTGCGGCTTTTGCCAGATGCCGCGTGTCGATGAAAAAATCATCGTCATCCAAAAAAGCGATGAACTCACCGGCGGCTTCGGCCACGCCGAGACTACGAGCCGGCACAGCCGTGCGCATGCCATTGTCTAGAATGCGAATGCGCTTGTCTTTGAATGTGGTGGCGAGTGCATTACCGTCATTCACAATCAACAATTCAAGTGAGACATCTGCTTGGCTCAAAACACTTGCAACGGCCTCACTCAGAAATTGCTCGCGGTTGCGCGTAGGGATGATCACCGAAAATTGCGGCTTCATTTGCGCCGCAGCCATTCAGTGTTGGGGTGTGGCACCGCCTCTTTGGCCCGGAAGAAATAGGCCCTGAATATTTCCACATATCCCAGCTTCAAATAATTGCCATTGCGCAGAACCAGCGCCGCCTTCTGAGCCGCATAAAATGCGGGCAAGTGATACCAGGCCATGCGTGGTTGGTCGTGATGGGCAATGTGCAGATTGTTGTTCAGAAAAAGCAAAGACCAGAATGGTGAGGCTTCAACCAATATGGTGCGGTGCCCCACATCTTCAGCGGCCTGGTGTTCGCAGAATGATCGCACCAGTGAAAGCGAAATCGAAGGATAGGCAATCAACAAAACATATTGCCAAATCGGCATGCCGCACCAAACCAGATAAGACAAAACCATTGCGGTAGACGTCGCAAAGGCTACCCAACATTTGCGGCCAATTCTGCGGCCTTGCCAAAGGGCTTTGATTTCAGCTGACCAGAATTGCACGATGCTGATGGTGGGGCCCACTGACATGCGCCCAAAGAGCGTGTTGTTGAAATTGTTCAACGCTTTGCGCCAACCCGATAATTGGGCCCAATGATCCGGCAAGAGATAATAGCTCTCAGGGTCACGCACAGGGCAGGTGAGATTGAGGTCATTATGGTGGGCCAGATGCAGATCGCGGTATCGCCCATAGGGTAACCACAACTGTGGAGAAATGAACGCCAGTGCGTCATTCATGCGTCTCGAACGCGTCGGATGACCATGCAAAACTTCATGCTGCAACGAACCATTCAGACAACCAAAATAGGCACCCACCGGCAAGATCAACCACCATGACAGCCGCGCGTGAAACCAAACCAATGCCGCCAAGATGGCAAAGTCCAAGGCAATCAGAAGCAGCGTTGGCCACTCGGTCCGGGTGACAGTTTTAGAAGAAGCTTGCATTTCACAACCCCACATTCTTTTATGGTGGTCTCAATGCTTCGACAAGTGACATGTTAGCCGCAGCCTCCTTGCCAATGTATGATTGGCCCGAAATTCGTCAGGCGACGGATCATTTCTGGCGTGCCTTGGCCAAATCTTCGGGTTTGACTGGCGAACTTGTGAGGCAGAGCCCGCATGATGCGCTGTGGCGAGACCCCGCATTGATGTTCAGCCAAACCTGCGGCTACCCCTTCACACATGAATTCAAAGGGCAATTGCATTATGTTGCAACGCCGCATTATGCCTGCCCAGGCTGCGAAGGGCCTTATTATTCCAGCTTCATCTTCACGCGCGGGGGCGATCGCAGCGTTGCTCCAATTCCAGCCATCAACAGCATGGATTCCATGTCAGGCATGTTGGCGCTGAAATTGTTTTGCGCAGAGCAATCGCTTGCCACCGCCCAACCCCTGATCACCGGCAGTCACGGGGCTTCACTTGCGGCTGTCCAATCCGGCGCGGCGGATATTTGCGCGGTAGATGCCGTCGTCGTGGCCCTCGCGCATCAACACCGACCAGAATTGCTGAGAGGCTTGGTTGAAATGGGGCAATCGCCAATGGTGCCGGGCCTGCCGTTTGTAACAAGGGCAGGCGATGTGGCCCAAATGCAAGAAGCTTTGGCCACGGTTTTCGCAGATGAAGCGCTCATCTCCGCCCGCAAGGCGATGTTGATGTCCGGTTTTTCGATTTTGCCAGCCACCGCCTATGATGAAATTCTGAAGTTGGAAGCCACTCTATAACTTGTTGGGCACGGTCTCATTGGCACCAATGCGCGCCGCGTCAAACTCTTCACGCATCTCGCAATGGCGCGAAAGCCCATGCAGCTTCGGATATTTATCCGCAGGAAAAAACTCTGGCAAGCGCAGCTTCAAATGCGAAAGCGTGCAACCGATTGTCACATCGGCTTGTGTCATTTTGCCGTCCAAAAACCATGGCGTGCCGCAAGCGCTTTCCAGCCACGCGAGAGACGTTACAATCTGCGATGAAAGACGCGCGTCCAAACTTTTGCTGACGTGAGCCGCTTCATGGAAAGTGCGTTCAAAAAACAGTGCCACAACCTTGTCAGATATTCCGGTTGAAACCGCGCAAAGCTGCATGATTTTGCGCCGCTCAATGCCGTTGGATGGTGTCAGCGCACGGGCAGGGCCAACAACATGGTCAAGGTGGTCGAGTATGCAATTTGAATCGATCAATGTCTCGCCATTTTCCAATATCAAAATGGGAACCCGCAACAGCGGATTGATCGCCTGCACTTCTTTCTTGTCGCCAAACACCGACAAGGGTTTGCGATTAAACGGCATGTGATAGTGATGAAGGCTCACCGCCACACGCCGCACGAAGGGCGAGTCATATTGGCCAATAAGGATCATTGGCAAATGTTGCACCGTTCAGTTGAGCCGCGCAAGAGCCTTTTCGCGGCCGATGAGTGGCAGCAGCGCTGCCAGTTCTGGCCCATGATCCAATCCTGTCAAGGCGCGGCGCAATGGCATGAACAGGTCTTTGCCTTTGCGTCCAGTTGCTGTTTTCACAGACTCAGTCCAAGCTTTCCAAGTGGTGCTGTCGAAAGAGCCAGCAGGCAATAGGCCTCGCGCAACGGTGATGAAATCACGGTCGCCATCAAGCACCACGCCCTTTAAGTCGCCATGCACAATCTCATGCCAGTTCTTCGCATCTGCAAGTTTTTCGATATTACCGCGCACCGCCATCCAGAAAGCTTCATTGGCATAAGGCAAACGCGCAGCCACATCGGCCCAAGGCGTCATATGTAAAAGCTTGGCGTTGAGTGCGGCCAATTCCGCTTCATCAAAGCGGGCTGGCGCGCGCGATAGCTTTCCCAGATCGAAGCCCGCCACCAATTCCTGAATATCCGTACACGGATGAATATTATCAGACGTGCCAACCAGCGCCGTCAGCGAAACCACGGCCATCGGCTCCAAGCCAGTTTCGCGGAAGCTTTGCAGCGAGAGAGAGCCCAAGCGTTTCGACAGGCCCTTGCCATCAGCGCCAAGCAACATCGAATAATGCGCATATTCCGGCACTGCACCGCCAATCGCGCGGCAAATCTCAACCTGTGCGGCGGTGTTCACCACATGGTCTTCACCCCGAATAACATGCGTGATGCCGAAATCAATATCGTCAATCACAGACGGCAGAGTGTAGAGATAAGTTCCATCTTCGCGCACTAGCACGGGGTCAGAAACCGTGGCGGTATCAATATGCACCGGCCCGCGAATGAGGTCAGTCCAGTCAACCGGCTTTTGCGCCAGCTTGAAACGCCAATGGGGTTTACGGCCCTCAGCTTCAAAGGCAGCCTTCTGCTCGGACGTCAATTCCAGCGCTGCGCGGTCATAAACCGGTGGCACACCACGCGCTTGCTGGCGCTTGCGGCGGCGGTCAAGTTCGTCGGCGGTTTCATAGCAGGGATACAAATATCCGGCGGCCCGCAACTGCGCAGCCACTTCGTCATAACGGCCAAAGCGCTTGCTCTGCCATTCCTGCCGCGCCGGTTTAATGCCAAGCCAAGCCACATCTGTGGCAATGCCATCAGCAAATTCCTGCGTTGAGCGGGCAACATCCGTGTCGTCATAGCGCAAGATAAATTGCCCCCCCGTTTTCAGGGCGAATAACCAGTTGAGCAATGCGGCGCGCGCATTGCCGATATGCAGGCGGCCGGTTGGCGATGGGGCGAAGCGAACAATGGTGGACATAAGCGGCTGCTAGCCGTTACAACTGGTAAAATCAAGATTTTGGAATGGGGATCGAACAATGAAACAGCGGCAATTGGGCAAAGGTGGCCCGATGGTGGGCGAAATTGGCTTGGGCGCGATGAGCATTGGCGGCTTTCTCGGCCCCACAGATCAGGCCACCAGCTTTCGCACTTTGGACAAGGCAATCGAACTGGGCGTCACCCACATCGATACGGCGCTGATCTATGGCCCGTATATTTCTGAAGAAGTGATAGGTGATTACCTCAAGAAAAACCCATCGGCCAAACAGAAATTCACCATCGGCACCAAGGGCGGAATTAACGCCAGCCCGCGTGCGGTGAACAATTCTGAACCGTTCTTGCGTGAATGTCTGGAAGGCTCACTTTCACGCCTGGGAGTGGAGGCGATTGACCTCTACTACGTGCATCGCCGCCAGCATGATATTCCAATTGAAGACGTAACGGCAACGCTGGCCAAATTCAAACAGGAAGGCAAAATCAAAGCCCTCGGCTTTTCAGAAATTGCCCCCGCTTCGTTGATGCGTGCATCAAGCGTGCATCACATCAGCGCGGTGCAAAATGAATATTCATTGTGGACGCGCCTGCCGGAATTGGGAATGTTGCAAGCCTGCAAGAAGCTGGGCACCGCCTTTGTGGCCTTCTCGCCCTTGGCACGCGGCGTGTTAAGTGACCGCAGCATCAATCCATCGATAAAGGCGGATTCAGATTTCCGTAAAAAAGTGCCACGCTTTATGGAGCCGAATTGGAGCTTCAACAAAAAGCTGGTGCAGGATTTGCAGGCCTTTGCCAAATCACGCGGCTGGACAACTGAGGCCTTGGCGCTGGCTTGGGTGCTGCGCCACAATGACCACGTGATCGCAATTCCCGGCACCAGAACTGCCGAACATCTGGAACAGGATGTGAAGGCAAATGGCATTAAACTGACAGCTGACGACATCGCCAAGATCGAAGAAATCATGCCAGTCGGCGGCGTGCATGGAAACCGTTATTCAGTGGAGCAACAGGGAGCGGCGGAGCATTATTGTTGACCACTCCGGGCCGTTGTTTATTTCATTTTTTCCCAATCAATCTGCTCCCAATCCCGCGAGGTATGGATAAAGGCCAGAATGATGATGCCATCATCTTTGGGCATGTGATCAAAAATCACAAAGTAAGATGTCTTGGGCACGTAGAGTTTGAAATGACCTTTGGGTGCAGGTAGGCCCAAACTGAAGGCTTCCAAATTTCGAACAGTGCTTAAGATGCGCTCGCGCACCAACTGCGCGTTTGTTGGATTTTCTTTCGCAATAAAGGCCAGCGCAGCTTCAAAGTCGGTAAGCGCTTGCAGAGTCCAGTTGACCGATCTCATATTGATGTTTGGGATTTGTCGATAACGGCCTGAGTGCGGCGTTCAACTTCCGCCATACTGACCAACCGACCCGCGTTCAAATCTGCCTCACCAGCCTCAATCTTGGACATTACGAAATTATAGTTCTCAATCATTTTTCCAACCGCACTGCTGATAATATGATTGCGCGTGCGGTCTGTGGCTTTCGCCATTTTATCAAGAAACGCGCGCTGGGATTTGGGAATACGAACTGAGAACGTATCAGACATGAATTGGCTCCTGTTCATCGAGAACACAAAATAACACAAAATCAAAATTCTACAATTTCTTAATTATCCCGCCACCCATTCGTAATCGGATACCTTCTATCCCGCCCGAAATTGCGCCTGGTGATCTTCACCCCCGGCGCGCTTTGCCTGCGCTTGTATTCGGCCAGATAGAGCAGATGTTGAATGCGCTTCACCAGTGCCAATTCATGGCCACGCTTCACAATCTCGGCCACCGGCTCTTCGCGCTCCACCAAGCCTTCAAGAATATCGTCCAGCACGTCATAGGGTGGCAGCGAGTCTTGGTCTTTCTGGTTTTCACGCAGCTCAGCCGTCGGTGCCTTGGTGATGATGCGGGTGGGGATCACAAAACCTTGTGTGTTGCGCCATTCGGCCAGGCGGTAAACTTCCACCTTGTAAATATCCTTGATCGGGTTGAAGCCGCCGTTCATGTCGCCATAAAGCGTGCAATAGCCCACACTCATCTCGCTCTTGTTACCGGTGGTTAAAACCATCGCGCCGAATTTGTTGGAGATCGCCATCAAAATCACACCGCGCGAGCGTGACTGCATGTTCTCTTCGGTGATGTCAGAATTCTTGCCCGCAAACATCGGCTTCAACGCAGAGAGGAAACCCTCAACCGGCTCCTTGATTGCCACCACATCATAACGCACACCCAACAGGCGCGCGCATTCCTCGGCATCCACCAAACTGTCTTTGCTGGTGTAAGCATAGGGCAACATCACGCAATGCACCCGGTCTTTGCCAAGCGCATCAACGGCCATGGCGGCCACCACCGCACTGTCAATGCCGCCAGAAAGCCCCAGCACCACACCGGGAAAGCGGTTCTTGTTGACATAATCGCGCAGGCCCAAAACGCACGCAGCCCAGGCTTCTTCCTCTTTCTCAGGCAGGCGCACCACATCGCCCTTGGCGCAGACCCAGCCAGATGGCCCACGCTGCCAGCGGGTCACAGCCACGGCCTCTTCAAACATCGGCATTTGCAGGGCCAGCGAACGATCAGCGTTGAGCACAAATGAAGCGCCGTCAAACACCAATTCATCCTGCCCGCCAATCTGGTTGAGATAGACCAGCGGCAGACCCGTCTCCGTCACGCGCGCCACGGTGAGGTTGAGGCGCACATCATCCTTGTTGCGCTCAAACGGTGAGCCATTGGGCGAAAGCAAAATCTCAGCGCCCGTTTCGTGCAGCGTCTCGCAAACTTCGCCCGTCCAGATATCTTCACATATCGGAACGCCAATACGCACGCCCTTGAAATTGATGGGCCCCGGCGCAGGGCCGGGCTGAAACACCCGTTTTTCATCAAATACGCCATAGTTCGGCAGATCATATTTGAAACGCAGCGTTTCAATCTTGCCGCCGTTCAAAAGCGCCACGGCATTGTGCAGCTTGTCACCCTCGCGCCAAGGCAGACCAATCAATATGGCTGGCCCGGAGGCAAAAGTCTGCGCCAGATCCTCAACAGCTGTTTTACAGGCCACCACAAATGTGGACCGCAAAACCAAATCTTCGGGCGGATAACCAGCGATATAAAGTTCAGGAAACAACACCAGATCCACAGGTGGCAGGCTCGCCACCGTCTCTTTGGCCTTGGCAAGATTGGCAGAAACAGCACCCACGGTGGGGTTAAGTTGCGCCAGTGCAATGGTAAGTTTGTCAGTCATCAACACGCGTCATACATGAGTTGCATTTCTTTGCAAAACCGCCTTGCAAAGGCTAAGCTCCAAGGCCACATCTGCCGGAACTAGGGGAAATCACAATGCGTCTCGATAACGAACAAGAAAGCGCCAACATCCAAGATGACCGGGGCGGCGGTGGTGGCATGGGCTCGCCCTTTGGCGGCAACAGCTCTGCCTTCGGCGGCGGCAATGGCGGTGGTGGTTTGGGCGGCATGCTCATTCCGCTCTTGCTCAACACCATTGGCCTGCGCGGTGTCATCATTTTGGCGGTAATCTATTTCGGTTTGAAGTTAGTGGGCGGGCCTGACCTTTTAAACATGGTCAACGGCGGCGGGGGCGGCGTTGTTATGCCGCAAACCTCCAGTGAAGTTCAGCCCGGGCGTGTTGCTGCACCAATTGGCAAAACTGCCAATGGCCAGGCGGCTGCGTCTGATCCCGGCAAACAGTTTGTGGCAAAAGTTTTGAATTCAACCGATGAAGTTTGGACCAAGATGTTTGCTGACATGGGCAAGCAATATCAAAAGCCAACGCTGGTTCTGTTCAATGGCTTTGACCAATCGGGTTGCGGCACGGCACAGACATCTTCTGGCCCATTCTATTGCCCGGCTGACAAAAAAGTTTACATCGATCTCGCCTTTTACAAGGAACTGAAAGACAAGCTCGGTGCACCGGGCGATTTTGCACAGGCCTATGTTGTCGCCCATGAAGTGGGCCACCATGTGCAGCATCTCTTGGGCATCACCGATCAGGTTGATGCACAGCGTGGACGCATATCCGAAACACAGGCCAACCAGCTTTCCGTTCGCCTCGAACTCCAAGCCGATTGCTTTGCTGGCATTTGGGGGCAGGAGGCTGGTGTGCTCAGCAAAGTGGTGATCGACAATGGTGACTATGAACAAGCCCTCAATGCTGCCAGCCAAATTGGTGATGATCATTTGCAAACCGCAGCGCGTGGTTATGCTGTGCCAGATAGCTTCACCCACGGCACCTCGGCGCAACGTGTGAGGTGGTTCAAACAGGGGCTGACAGCAAAGTCGATCAATGACTGCAACACTTTTGGGTCCAGCAATCTTGGTTAACAGCCATTTACAAATTTGTTGGTGAATCTGAAAAGTGATGCTACTCGTGGCGTGCAGTTAAGCACTCTATGTGGGAGAGAAAATATGGATCTGACTTCGATTTTGACACAGGTTATTGCAGGCGCAGTGGGCGGTCACGCTCAGGGCCAAGTTAACCAAGCTACCAACGCTGGCCCAATCCTCAACACCATTGCTGGTGCGGTTGGCGGTCTCGGCGGCGGCATGGCCGCTGGTGGCCCTCTCGCAAGCATTCTTGGCGGCAATGCCATGGGCGGCAATCTTGCTGGTGGCGGCCTCGGTGGCATTATCTTGACACTCATCGTGGGCTACATCACCCAACAGATGAATGCCAACAAGCCACAATAAGTGGTTTGAAATTGAGTTTTGAAAGGGCGCCCAGGGCGCCCTTTTTATTTGAGCTCGTCTTCAATGTGCCGCAGGATGATCTCGTCAAACGTCTTCTCTGCCTCAAAGCCCAACGCCAAGGCGCGTGTGGCGGCAAACCGGGTTGGCCAATTTTTGACGATGGACCAAATGGCCTCATCAGGACGTTCTTCAATCAATGCCACCGCCTGAGGGCCCGCCACCCGGCCCAGTGCATCAATCTGCTCCTGAACCGAAACACCAACCCCCGGCATGGTCAGATTGCGGCGCGGGCCGACAGCATTGCCATCAAGCCCCGCTGCGTGAATGAGAAAATTCACCGCCGTGCGCGGTGACGTAAAGTGGTGCACAACGTCGCGCGGCACTGGCAGAATGGCGGGCAGGCCCACCAAGGGTTCGCGGATGATGGACGAGAAAAACCCTGATGCCGCCTTGTTGGGTTTGCCCGGCCGTACACAAATGGTGGGCAGGCGAATGCCAATGCCATCGAGGATTCCGCGCCGCGCATAATCCGCCAGCAACGCCTCACTCATCATTTTCTGAGTGCCATAACTTGTCATCGGCGTCAGATGAAAATCATCGGGGATCACGACAGGGAACGGCGCACCAAAAACCGCGATGGAAGATGTGAACACCAAGCGCGGCGAAATCTGTGCGGCGCGAATGGCTTCAAACAACGCCCGCGTGCCATCGAGATTGACACGGTATCCCAACTCAAAATTAGCCTCCGCTTCGCCAGAAACCACACCAGCCAGATGAAAGATCACATCCGGCTTGTGGTGCACCAACCCAGCGGCGGTGCCAGCCGCCGCAAGATCGCCCACATGCGTCGTAATTTTAAAACCGTTATCCCCATCCCCCCCTTCGTCATCTCCGCGAAGGCGGGGATCCAACTTCTTGTCGCGCAATGAGTTAATTGCAAGCTGGGTCCCCGCCTGCGCGGGAATGACGGTGGCAGGCGGTGGAACAATGTCCTGAAGATCAAGCTGGGAAATCTTCCGCCCATTCAATTTTCCATCAGCCATCAAGCGCGCGGTCAACTTGCGGCCGATCATGCCAGCCGCGCCCGTGATCAGAATCCGCATTTTATTTTCCCCAGCGCAAGGCAAGCGGATTGGCCTCATGCGCCAGTTCCATCAACCCCTTGCGCGTTTCAGGATGCAACGGCCGCAACGGATGGCGCACGTGATCGGATTTTATGACACCACCAGCCATCATCACGGCCTTGGCCGAACGCAATCCACATTGACGATTTTCATAATTGATCAATGGCAACAGATTTTTATAGAGAGCCGCCGCCTTGGCCCGATCGCCAGCATGAAACGAGGTCACAATCGGCTTGATCAAATCTGGGATCATGGCGCTGCACATGGAGCCCGTGGCGCCCGCATCCAAATCTGCCATCAAGGTGATTGATTCTTCGCCGTCAAAAGGCCCCACGATGGATTTGCCACCAGCCGCGATCAGATCGCGCAGCTTCTGCGCGGCAAAGGCCACTTCGATTTTGAAATAGGAAACCTGCGGCACTTCTTGTGCGAGCCGCACCAAGAACGGCACTGAGAGCCTAACTCCAGACAAAGGCGCATCTTGCACCATGATCGGCAGTCCACTGGCCTTGGCCACAGCGGCAAAGTGTTCAATCATCATGCCTTCATCGGCCTGCAACGCTGCGCCATGATAGGGCGGCATCAACATCAACATCGCGGCACCATGATCAGCGGCGTGTTTGGCTCTTGCAGCGGCAATCTCCGTCGAGAAATGTGAGCACGTCACAATCACAGGCGTGCGATCACCAACTTGTTTCAAACAAGCCTCAGTCGAAACCCGCCGCTCTTCATCCGTCATCACAAATTGTTCGGAGAAATTGGCCAGGATGCAAATGGCGTCAGATCCTTGATCGACCATCAGATCCATAACGCGCCGCTGGCCATTGAGATCAAGGCTGCCGTCATTGTTGAAAACTGTAGGAGCAACTGGCAACACGCCAGTCAGGGTTTTTGTGAGTTTCATGGTTCGCCTTTTTCAGCCCTGCTTGGGCTTATCCAGCATTTGTAATACAATTGGCTCGGTTCCTGCAATACGTGCGATCACCATGCGCGCCAATTCTTGGCCAGCGAGCAAAAAGCTCTCATCAATGCCAATAATGTCTGGATGAGAAAGCCTTATCAACTCGGTCATTGGCTTGGCGACGAGGTCATAGTCGCGGCGCAACTCCATGCCACCTTTGCGCAAGCCAGCAATCACGGCAAAAGCAACGCTGGAAGAAACGCAGACCACCGCATCTGGTTTTTCTCGCCCCTGCGACAGTGCAAAACCTGCCGCAATAAAATCCTCGATCTTGGAATCCGTGTCTACATCACTCAAAATAAAGCCACTCATGCCGAAATCGCTGAGCCCACGGTTGAACCCGTTCAAGGTGTGATGAAAATAGGTGAGCTGGCTGGGCGGGCCAAACAGAGCCACATGCTTGCGCCCCCGCTGGCTAAGCAGCCGCAGGGATTCATAAGTGCAGGCCTCATTGTCAAAATCAAAATAAGCATGATCAATGCCCATGTCTGTGCGGCCATGTGTGGCAAAAGGAATGTTGTTCTCAACGAGATATCGCACCCTGGGATCATCCGATTGGGTGCGCGAGATTATCACGCCATCTGCCGAGTTGGTTTCCACAATATAGCGAATGGGCTCCATCGGATCGGACAATGAATAAGGTGTCACCACCAAATGATAGGGCGTGCCCTTCAAGGCTTCTGAGATGCCATAGACGATGTTTGCAAAAAAACCTGAGCCACCATCTTCAGCATTGAGCACCAAGGTTATGACATTGCTTCTGCCGGTGCGCAAACGAACGCCAGCGCGATTCGGGCGATAACCCATTTGCCTTGCCGCCAGTTGAACCCGCTCGCGAGTCTCACTTGCAATCTCAGGGCTGTTGCGCAAAGCTTGACTCACCGTTGAGATGCCAAGCCCAGTTATTTCAGCCAGCGAGCGCAAGGTGGGGCGTTTGTCAGAATTGTCTGCCATAAATTGCAGCATGTGCGTTTTTCTGAATCGTTTCAAGTCCTGAAAAGTCTGTGTGCAGCGCAGCAAAATGATGAATTTGAAGATTCCATTTGAAACGTTTTAGATTTTGACATAGCTTCCGCGTCACCCAATATAGACAGGGAGGAAATGTCATGGGATTGAAGAAAATTACTGCTGCACTTGCGCTCACCGCATCGCTCTTCGCGATGGGTTCTGCTCGGGCTGCGGATCTCGAAGTTACCCATTGGTGGACGTCTGGTGGCGAAGCTGCTGCCGTTGCTGAATTTGCCAAGGCCGTAAATGCCTCAGGCGATAAGTGGGTTGACGGCGCTATCGCCGGCTCGGGCGACGTTGCCCGCCCGATCATCATCTCGCGCATCTTGGGCGGTAACCCAATGGGCGCCACCCAGCTCAACCCAGGCAAAGACGCCGATGAGTTGATCAAGGCTGGCCTGATGGAAGACCTGACCGATGTTGCGACCAAGGGTGACTGGGCTCACATTTTGCGTCCTGCATCACAACTCGCAAGCTGCACCGTGAACGGCAAAGTCTATTGCGTTCCAGTGAACTTGCACTCTGCACAGTGGATGTGGACGAACCGCAAGGTGTTCACAGATGCTGGCGTTGAGCCACCAAAGAACTGGGCTGATTTTGTAGCCGCTGCTCCTAAGCTGCAAGCCAAGGGCGTACAGCCTTTGTCGATGGCTCAAGGTTGGCCAGTTGGTCTGATGGTGAACGACGTTCTCGTGGCCCTTGCTGGCGTTGACAATTTCGTCAAGGTTTACAAGGATCGTGATCTCGCTCTCGCTGGTGGCCCAGAATTCGGCAAAGTGTTCGACGCTCTTGCTGCTGTTCGCCAATTCGTTCCAGCTGACAAGATGGTTCCACAATGGAACGAAGCTGTTGGTCTCGTCATTCAAGGCAAGGCCGGCGCCAACATCATGGGTGACTGGGCTGGTGGTGAATTCCAAGTGGCCAAGATGGTTGCTGGCAAAGACTATGATTGCTTGCCAGGCCTTGGCGTAACGCCAGTGCTGAACACCGGTGGTGACGTGTTCTATTTCCCAAAGAACAAAGATCCTAAGGTCACCGAAGCACAGAAGAAGATGGCCAACACTTTGGTCACCAAGGAAGTGCAAGTTGCATTCAACCTGAAGAAGGGTTCATTGCCAATGCGCGCTGACGTGGATCTGTCTGCCGCCAATGACTGCATGAAGAAGGGCCTCGAAATCTTGGATCACTCCAAGGCCGTGTTCCCGAACGACATCCAGATGATTGATCGTGACAGCTTGAACCAGATCAACGATCTGTTCACAGCATTCATGGCTGACCCAAAGATGGCTGCAAAAGACGCTCAGGCGAAGTTTGTTGACATCATCAAGAAAGCTCCAAAGTAAGCTGACTTGTTTCCAATAACAGCTGCGGGCTCAACGCTATAAAGCGTTGAGCCCGTTGGCTCCTATTTGGCTGGGAGAACACGGCGCATGGATCGTCCAAATCCACTTTTCCGAAATCTATCGTCAAAAATCGCATCCATTCCAATGATGCTGATTGTGCTTGGCGTTTTCGTGGGTGGCACGGCTTGGACCGTGTTGTTCTCATTCACCAACATCAAGATTTTACCGCTGTTCACGCCAAGTGAATGGTGGAATGGTTATGTTGGCTGGGCCAATTATGACCGCCTGTTCCACGCAGATCGTTGGATGAACTGTCCGGCGCTTTCAAAAATCGGCCAAGATGGGTGGGAATTTTCGTGCACAGGGGCTCTGCCCAATGTGGTCACTTACGCCGTTCTCTCCATCATCATTTCAATTTCAATCGGCTTCCTGCTCGCCGTATTCATGGATCAAAAGATCCGGCTCGAAGGCGTGTTCCGCACCATTTATCTTTATCCATTCGCCCTGTCATTCATCGTCACCGGCCACGTTTGGGCCTGGATCATGTCTCCTGAATATGGTCTGCAAGCCGCTGTTCGGCAATTGGGCTGGGCCAGCTTTTCCTTCGGTTGGATCGCTGACCGCCAAATGGTGATGTATGCCATTGTCATCGCCGGCATCTGGCAAGGCTCTGGCTTCGTCATGGCCCTCATGCTCGCAGGCCTGCGCGGCATCGATGAAGAAATCTGGAAAGCTGCGAAGATCGACGGCATTTCAACTTGGCGCACTTATCTGCAAATCGTTTTGCCTATGATGAAACCCGTTCTGGTTACAACTTTCGTTATCGTTTCTTCAGGTGCGGTTCGCATTTATGATCTTGTGGTGGCCATCACCGACGGCGGGCCAGGAATCTCTTCTGATGTGCCCACCCGTTACATCTATCAAAACTTTTCCGCCAATTTGGGCCAATCTCTATCAGCATCAACCTGCATGCTGGTGGCCATGGCTTTTATCTTGATCCCCTGGATCAGACTTGAATTTGGCAAGAAGGCCTGAGGTTCACCATGTCAAACATCACATCCACTGCCATTGAACCATCGGGCCGCAAGCCCAAGAAATTTATCACAACAGAGCGTTTCATCGTCTATTCGGTGCTGAGTCTCTGCGCTGTATTCTTTCTCTTCCCACTCTACATCATGATTATCACGTCGCTGAAAGATATTCAGGCCATTCAAGCTGGCAATATCTTCATACCCACCATGCATCCAACTTTTACGGCTTGGGAAAAGGCTTGGAACAGCGCCTGCACAGGCCTTTATTGTGAAGGGATCAAGGTGGGCTTTTGGAATTCAGTGCGCATCACGGGCCCAAGCGTGATTGTCTCCATCGCGGTGGCCTCTTTAACTGGCTACTCTTTGGCCAATTGGCCGTTTAAATTCTCCGAAGCTTTCTTCACAGTTCTGTTGGTCAGCTCTTTCATTCCTTATGTGGTGATGCTCTATCCGCTGGTCATCATCACCCGCTGGCTTGGCATTTACTCCACCTTGCCCGCCGTGGTTCTGGTGCACACCATTTTTGGTCTGCCGATTTTGACACTGTTGTTCCGCAACTATTTCTCGTCATTGCCGCAAGAGTTGTTCAAGGCAGCGCGTGTTGATGGTGCTGGCTATTGGCGCATCTTCTTCCAGGTGTTTGCGCCGATGTCTGTTCCCATCTTCACAGTTGCCGTCATCTTGCAGGTAACGGGCATCTGGAACGACTTCCTCTTCGGCGTGATTTATGCTGGCCCCACCAATTATCCCATGACGGTGCAGCTCAACAACATCGTCAACTCGGTTCAGGGCGGCAAAGAATATAACGTTGATATGGCCGCAACGATTTTGACCGGCATTGTGCCACTCGCGATTTACTTCTTCTCAGGCAAATATTTCGTCCGCGGCATTGCTGCCGGCGCAGTTAAGGGTTGATATGATGAAAGCTAATGCAAATTCCACTCCTAGCGTTTCGGTTCGTGGTCTCGCGCTCAACTATGGCGCGGTGCAGGTTCTCAAGGCGCTTGACCTTGATATCGCAGAGGGCGAATTCCTTGTACTGCTCGGACCGTCGGGCTGCGGCAAATCCACTTTGTTGAACTGCGTGGCTGGCTTGCTGGAGCCATCGGAAGGCCAAGTGTTCATCAAGGGCAAAAACGTCACCTGGGAAGAGCCAAAAGATCGCGGCATCGGCATGGTGTTCCAATCCTATGCGCTCTATCCGCAAATGACGGTGGAGCGGAATCTGTCCTTCGGTCTGCGCGTGGCGGGCATGGACAAGGGTGAGATTGCCCAGCGCGTCAAGCGCGCCTCTGAAATGTTGCAGCTCGAACCACTGATGTCGCGCAAGCCAACAGCCCTGTCAGGCGGCCAGCGTCAGCGCGTCGCCATTGGGCGCGCACTGGTGCGTGACGTGGACGTGTTCCTCTTCGACGAACCGCTTTCCAACCTTGATGCAAAGCTCCGCGCCGAACTGCGCGTGGAAATCAAGCGTCTGCATCAACGCTTGGGCAATACGATGATTTACGTAACCCATGACCAGATCGAAGCCATGACCTTGGCTGACCGTATCGCCGTCATGCGCGGTGGTGTGATCCAGCAATTGGATGCGCCGCAGACGATTTATAACAAGCCAAAGAACCTCTATGTCGCGGGCTTCATTGGTTCGCCATCGATGAACTTCCTGAAAGGCGATATTGAGGGCAATGGCGATAGCGCCATCTTCAAATTGGGCAAACAGAAGATCCTGTTGAAAGATTATATGGCTGATGCCCCGCTCAAGCCGGGTAAAGCTGTTCTGGGCGTTCGCCCTGAGCATATTCAGCTGGACATGGCCGCCTCCAAAGCTGGCAGCGATGCTTACAAAGCCACCGTCGATCTGGTTGAGCCGATGGGCTCAGACAGCCTCGTGTGGCTGAAGCTCGAAGACGTGATCATGAGTGCGCGTGTTGAATCCAACCAGCACTTTGATGTGGGCCAAAAGGTCGACGTGCGGTTCCGCATTGGCTTGGCTTCCGTGTTTGACGAAGCCTCAGGCGATAGGCTCTAATTATGGCGCAGGGGGGTGACCACGCGGAGATTGATCTCGGCGGCACCTGGCGCATCGTATCAGCCGATGGCAAGCACAAGGCGGATTACCAATTGCCGGGCGATGTACACTCATCGCTGATCGCTGCGGGCGTGATCCCTGATCCCTATGTCGGACGCAACGAATATGATGTGCGCTGGGTGGCAGAGCAGGATTGGATTGCGAGCCATGAGTTTGAGTGGGCGGGCGAGGGCGAGTGGCATCTCGATGTTGACTATTTGGATACCGTCACCGAAATCAAAATCAACAATCAATCAGTGCTGAAAGCCGACAATTGCTTCCGTCGCTATAAGCCAGATGTGAGCAAGGCGCTCAAACGCGGCAAAAACAAAATTGAAATCCGCTTCTTCTCAAATGTAAAAGAAGCTGCCAAGCGCCAAAAGGCTCAGCCCTATTATCTGCCTTATAGCACCAACAACTGCCCGATCCCAGATGGCAACATGCTGCGCAAACCGCAATGTCATTATGGTTGGGATTGGAATCTGGCGATTGCACCGTTCGGCGCCTATGGGCGCTGTGCTCTGGTTTCAGGCAGCCACAAAACGAAAATTCGCCGTGACATATCTCAGTCATTCAACCAGGCAGGGGCCGCAGAAATTGTGGTTCATGCAGATCCTGCCGCCACGATCACTTTTGCAGGCGAAACCAAACAGACAGTCGGCGGCAAAGCAACGTTCACTGTTGCCAAGCCCAAGCTCTGGTGGCCAGCGGGCTCAGGCGCGCAAAACCTATATTCTCTAAAAGTCCAAAGCGGCGATGAAGTTGAAACGCTGCAATTGGGCCTGCGCCAGATCGAACTCATCAATGAAAAAGACGAGGTCGGCTCACGTTTTGCCTTCAAAGTGAACGGCAAGGAAATCTTCTGCCGTGGCGCAAACTGGATTCCGGCAGATGCCCTGCCATCGCGCGCTACGCCAGAACTGACACGCAAACTTCTGCAAGCCGCCGTTGACGCCAATATGAACATGATCCGCATCTGGGGCGGCGGTTATTATGAGCAGGATTGGTTTTACGACATCTGCGATGAATTGGGCCTGATGGTCTGGCAGGATTTTCAATTCGCCTGCAATATTTACCCCGCAGATGAAGCCTTTCTGAATGAGGTTGCAGCCGAGGTCACTTACCAAACCGCCAGATTAAATCATCACGCCTGCATTGCAGTTTGGTGCGGTGACAATGAGCTGATCGGCGCGCTGTCGTGGTTCCCTGAAACCCGCGCCAACCGTGACCGTTATCTCGCCGCCTATGACCGTTTGAACCACACCATCGAAAAGGCCGCCAAATCTGTTGCCCCTCACATCAACTGGTGGCCATCATCCCCATCGCCCGGCCTCATGTCCTTCGGCGATGCCTGGCATGATGATCGCTCCGGCGACATGCACTTCTGGTCAGTCTGGCATGAGGGTAAAGACTTTGACCATTACCGCGATGTCTCCCCGCGCTTCTGTTCTGAATTTGGTTTCCAGTCATATCCGTCGCTCCATCTGATCAAGGACTTCGCCACCAGCGAAGAAGACTTGAACATCGCCAGCGAAGTGATGGAAAGCCACCAGAAGAACAAGGGCGGCAATGCGCGCATTGCCGAAACCATGTTCCGCTATTTCCGCTTTCCCAAAGATTTCGGCAATTTCGTTTACATCAGCCAAATCCAGCAGGGCCTGGCGATGAAAACGGCCATCGAATACTGGCGCAGTTTGAAGCCCCACTGCATGGGCACGCTTTATTGGCAGCTCAATGACACCTGGCCTGTCGCCTCATGGTCTTCGCTCGATCACGGCGGCCATTGGAAGGCGATGCATTACATGGCCAAGCGTTTCTATGCGCCCGTTGCCGTGATGGCAGTGCCAGACAAAGCCACTGGCGACATCACCATCAAGGCAGTGAATGACCGCCTCAAGGCGCAGACGCTGGAGCTAGAACTCACCATCGTTGACCCAGCAGGCAAGGCCCAGAAATTCAAGTCACTGAGCAAAGTCATTCCCGCCGACAAAGCCGTGGAAATTACCAAACTCAAAAACGCTGATTTGCCCAAGGGCCACGTGCTCATCATGGATTACACAGCAGCAGATGGCAGCCAGGGCAGGGTGCACCACGCCGCAGAACCTTATAAGGCGCTCAAGTTCCTCGACCCGCAGATCACCCACAGCGCGACAATCAAAGACGGCAATCTGCACATCAGACTCAGTGCCAAACACCTGTCACTCTTCACCACTGCAGAGACCGGCGTGGACGGCAGCTATTCAGACAATGTGCTGGACCTTCTGCCAAATGAAAAAGCTGAAATCGTTTTCACACCAACCAACGCCGCCGATCTCAAAGCAGCTCAAGAAAATCTCATCATTCGCAATCTTTATTCATCATCACACTAAGGGAGAGGCAACATGCCAAAACGTTTATCATTCCAACTTTACAGCGCGCGAAATTTCCAGCCGTGGGAACCGGTGCTCGAACATCTTGCCGCCTGCGGTTATAAGGAAGTAGAGGGCTTCGGCGGCGCGGCTTACGGTGCCAAGGGCACAGTCTTTGACAATCCGGCAAAGTTCCGCAAGTTGCTTGATAAGCATGGCCTCTCTATGCCCACCACCCACCTCATGCCGCTTGGCCTGTTTGAAACCGACATGAAGCGCGTGTTGGAAATCGGCAAAACCTTTGGCATCAAATATTTCTATTGCCCATTCGTCATGCCAGATGAACGCAAGAACACCGCCGCCTATTGGAAGGGCTTCGGCAAACGCATGGGCGCCATCGCCACAACCATGCGCGAGGAAGGTTACGGCTTCGGTTGGCATAACCATGATTTTGAATTCAAGAAATTGCCGGACGGCTCATTCCCCATCGACCGCATTTTTGAAGGTGGCCCCTTGATTGATTGGGAATTTGATATCGGCTGGGCCATCCACGCCAAGCAAAACCCAGTGAAATGGATCAAGAAATACGGCGAACGCATCACTGCTGTGCACATTAAAGAGTTCGCGATTGATGGCGATATGAAGGTAGAGCTTGGCCAAACCATCGTCGGCAAAGGCAAGGGCAAGTGGCCCGAAATCATCAAGGCGCTGCGCGATAACTCGCGCTGCAGCCAGTTCATCTTGGAGCACGATAACCCAGCAGATTATAAAAACTGGGCCAAGGGCTCATTCAACTACGTCTCGAAACTTTAACCCTAAACGCCCTCATCCGGCTGTCGCCACCTTCCCCCAGCGGGAAGGGCGATGGTCACAGGGCTCAGAACCAGGCTTTATTCGTCCTTCCCCCTCTGGGGGAAGGTGCCCGACAGGGCGGATGAGGGCCTACGAGAACTCAATTCAAGGAGCAAAACATGTCCAAAACCCTAGGCGTCGGCATCATCGGATGCGGCAATATCTCTGAGGCCTATCTCAAACTGGCCCCCCTGTTCAAAGGCATCGAAGTGCGCGCGGTGGCTGACATCAATATGCCAGCCGCAGAAGCACGCGCCAAACAGTTCAACATCAAGGCGCAAACCGTCAAAGATCTGCTGAAAAACAAAGACGTGGATATCGTGGTGAACCTCACCGTTCCAGCGGTTCACTACAAAGTCTCCAAGCAGATCCTGGATGCAGGCAAACACGTCTATTCTGAAAAGCCGCTCACGCTGTCCTACAAAGACGCACTCGCACTGCAGAAATATGCCGCCAAGAAAAAGCTGCGTGTGGGTTCCGCCCCAGACACTTTCTTGGGTGGTTCACACCAACAGGCGCGCAAGGCCGTTGATGATGGTGATATCGGCAAAGTCGTTTCCGGCACCTGCCATTTCATGGGCCCTGGCATGGAAATGTGGCATCCGAACCCAGACTTCTTCTTCCTGCCGGGCGGCGGCCCAATGCTGGATATGGGGCCTTATTACATCACCAATCTGATCAACCTGATCGGCCCGGTAAAGCGCGTCACAGCGCTGTCTGGCACAGGCCGCAAAGAGCGCATCATCAACAGCCAGCCCACCAATCCGCGCAATGGCGAAAAGCTGAAGGTAAAAACGCCAACCACCTATCATGCGTTGCTGGAATTTGCCCAAGGTGCTTGCATCACGGTTTCCCTGTCTTGGGATGTCTGGGCGCATAAGCATCAGAACATGGAAATCTATGGCCAAACCGGTGCCATGTTTGTGCCTGATCCAAACTTCTTTGGCGGTGAAGTCATGGTGGCCGGTGCTGACCAAACGCCCAAAGCCATCAAGGCTTGGGATCATCCATTGAGCAAGCTCAACTGGGGCCGCCCCGGTGGTGAATTGCAATGGGCCAACTATCGCTGTGCCGGTCTTGCTGACATGGCCGATGCCATCATGAAAAAACGTCTGGCCCGTTGCGATATTTCGCTCGTGGCGCATGTTGTTGAAGTGATGACAGCGGTGATGGAATCCGGTGAAAAGCACAAGGTGGTGAAACTCAAATCCACCTGCAAGCGGCCAGCACCTTTGGGGCCAAAGGAAGCGCAAGCTTTGATGAAGTAATTGACCTATCTCCATCGGCGGGCTTGGCCCGCCGATGCAGTCTAAGCGACGGGTCGAGCCCGCCCATGGAGGTCCTGAAAAATGCTCTACAACCGCACTGGCAAATCTGGCCTTCTTCTTCCCGCCATCTCGCTTGGCCTGTGGCATAATTTCGGGGCCACCCACGGCCATGACAGCAAGCGTGCCATCACGCGGCGCGCTTTTGAACGTGGAATCACCCATTTTGATCTCGCTAATAATTATGGCCCGCCACCGGGCAGCGCCGAAGAAGCCTTCGGCCAAATCTTGCGTGAAGATTTCGCCGCCCACCGCGATGAGATGATCATCTCCACCAAAGCCGGTTATCACATGTGGAACGGCCCTTACGGCGAATGGGGCAGCCGCAAATACATGATCGCCAGCCTCAACCAATCGCTCAAGCGCCTGGGGCTGGACTATGTGGATATCTATTATTCCCACCGCTTTGACCCAGACACCCCACTGGAAG
>Ga0209069_10000212_pt1 | contig 24403 bp, 17 predicted proteins | sample Str013_2_FD_187202 | JGI IMG/M metagenome (GOLD analysis project Ga0209069, IMG submission 187202) | Freshwater sediment microbial communities in response to fracking from Pennsylvania, USA - Straight Creek_MetaG_SC_2013 (SPAdes) (version 2) | ecosystem: Environmental > Aquatic > Freshwater >...
GTATTATAATAACTGATGATGACAATAGTTCCAGGTTTGAAACATTGAAGTTCCTTTATAGATTAACCCGTTTGCAGTTTTTCATTTTGAAAATATACCCTTTCAAAATGGTAAGGTCTAAAAAGACGATTCTAAACTGCAAGAATGGGCAGTAGCTTTAAAGCCATTGCTGGCTGCTGTTTCCCGCCGTTAACATATCCGTTCCTGGTTCAGGCATGGCCTTTGTAGTTTTAGCAAATTGTTTAACCAAAAAAAAAGTATGGTATGCAGCTAAATTTTATTATCTATTTAATAACGCTTTTGTCTGCTGTCCGTCCTTACACCAACCATGCACCCAAACCTGAAAAAAATCACCGCAGCCGGATTGCTCGTATCACTTGGAATTATTTTTGGCGACATCGGCACATCGCCTTTGTATGTTTTTAAAGCCATTGTGGGCGAAAGGCCAATTACAGATCAACTGGTTTATGGTGCCATCTCCTGTGTTTTCTGGACACTCACTTTACAAACAACATTTAAATACATTATACTAACCCTACAGGCCGACAACAAAGGCGAAGGCGGAATTTTCTCACTGTATGCCCTTGTTTACCGTTACCGGCACTGGCTGTATTTTCCGGCCGCGCTGGGTGCCGCTACCCTGCTGGCCGATGGCATTATTACACCCCCTATTTCTGTGGCATCGGCCATTGAAGGGCTGAATGGTGTACATGGACTCGAAAACATCATCGTGCCTGGCAATGCGCTTACCATTGGCATTGTGATTGGCATTATCTCGTTGTTGTTTTTCTTTCAGCAGTTTGGTACAAAGGTCGTCGGTAGTTCGTTTGGCCCCATCATGCTCACCTGGTTTACTATGATTATGCTTTGGGGCGTTTTGCAAATTGTGCACTACCCGCCTATCCTTTCTGCTTTTAATCCTTATTATGCCATTGATTTGCTGGTACATTATCCAAAAGGCTTTTGGTTGCTGGGTGCAGTATTTTTATGTACTACAGGGGCAGAAGCGTTATACTCGGACCTTGGACATTGTGGAAAGAGGAATATACAGGCCAGTTGGATATACGTAAAGCTGGCGCTGGTAGCCAACTATTTTGGTCAGGCAGCCTGGTTAATGCACAGTGGAAAGGCAAGCCTGGGTGGCTTAAACCCTTTTTATGAAATCATGCCCCATTGGTTTTTATTGCCGGGAATTATTATTGCCACGTTGGCTACCATCATTGCCAGCCAGGCACTCATCAGTGGTTCATTTACATTGATCAGCGAAGCAGTAAGCATGAATTTCTGGCCCCGGATTACCATTAAATACCCTACCAATATCAGGGGACAGATTTATATTCCCAGTATTAACTGGATTCTTTGGATTGGCTGTGTTGCTATGATGCTGTATTTTAAAGATTCAGGAAAGATGGAAGCTGCCTATGGCTTCTCCATTACAGTGGCCATGCTGATGACCACTACTCTCATGTTCTATTACATGAAGTTTGTAAAAAAATGGGCGCCCTGGCTAATCGCTATTATCCTGGTTGTTTTTTTATCCGTTGAATTGTCTTTCTTTATAGCCAACGTTGCAAAAATCAAACAACGCTGGATGTTCCTCATTTTTGAAATTGCACTGGTGTTTATAATGTACATCTGGTTTAAAGCAAGAAAAATTACCAACCGGTTTCTTCAGTTCGAAAACCTCAACAGTTTTATACCTTCCCTGAACGCTTTAAGCGCTAATACATTGGAACCTAAATATGCAACCCACCTGGTCTACCTGTCGAAAGCCAACAACCGGCGCAGTATCGAAAAACGCATACTGGAATCTATTTTCAGTAAACGCCCCAAGCGGGCAGATGTTTACTGGTTTATTCACATAGACCGTACGGATGAACCCTATACCATGGAATATTCTGTGGAAGAAATAGAACACGACAAAATAATACGCGTTGAATTCAGGCTGGGTTTCCGTATACAACCGCGCGTTAACCTGTATTTTAAAAAAGTGTTGCAGGAAATGCTGGATCAGCACCAGTTGGATCCCGGCATTAATTCTCAGACGCCGCTAAATAAACACGATGTTTCAGCGGATATCCGGTACGTTCTTATTCAGAAATTCCTCTCCATTGAAAATGAGTTTTCGCTGAAAGAAGGCTTTATCCTGAATGCCTACTTTGCAGTAAACCAGCTGGCACAATCAGATAAAAAAGCCTATGGGCTTGATTGGAGCGATACCGCGATTGAGAAAATTCCGCTGCTGGTGACACCAGTCAACAACATCACGCTAAAACGCATTCAACATGCCTAGAACATCATTTTGAAAAGCACCCTTCCAATTTGGAAGGGTTTTTTGTTTCAGGTGCAAGCTGGCATTTTTTAGTAATCAAAGGAAAGGCTTGTGCCACAAGGCTTTCAGCAAAAAATAGCAGCCAAACGGGTTAAAGGCATAGCGTTTGGCTGCTTACTGCAAACAAACAATGATGAACGCTTATTTCCGACTGATCAGAAGAAAGTTTACACCCTTTCACCTGCTGATAGCCATGTATGGGCTTCTCATTATTACAGGTTTGCTGTACAGGCTGCTGAAGTAGCCTGGTACAGTACTTTAAAACTAGCATTGAAAGCAAAGGCCATGAATACCAAAAAGAACAATTACAAAATAGTAGATATGCTGGTAATAGTTGCCGCATGGCTGATGCTGTTTTCAATACTTTATGTGCTGTATTACAAATTCAAATTCTTTTTTCACTAAAACAAACAACTATGCTAACCGCTATTCTGATTGCTACAGGCCTTGCAGGCTTTGTACTCTTTTTTAAAGCCATCGACTTCTTTGATAAAATATAGCCAATTGAAAAAAGGGGCGGCTACACAAAAGGTGCTGCTTTTTCTACCCGTTGATTAAATCTAAAAATTATGACACTACTATTCATCGTTTCCATCCTGGTTTTCTGTTACCTCTGTTATGTACTTGTAAAACCAGAAAAATTCTAATAAGGCAGAAGGCAAAGCATGTAAGGTCTCGGTAATTCCGGCCTTGTATTTTAAACCATTTACCACAAACCTTTTATAAAATGAATACCGAAATCTTAGGCATTATTGCCATGTTTATCATCACCGTATTGCTGGCCATACCATTGGGCCGCTATATGGGTAAAGTTTATAACGGAGAAAAAACATGGCTTGATTTCCTGCTCAATCCCATCGACAAATTGTTTTTTAAGCTGGGCGGAATAAGGCCCGATAAAGAAATGAGCTGGCAACAAAACCTGCTGGCTTTATTGTGCATCAACCTGGTTTGGTTTTTATTGTCCATGTTTGTTTTGATGAACATGGGCTGGCTGCCACTCAACCCCGATGGCAATCCCTCCATGAGTGCCGACCTGGCATTCAATACCAGCATCAGTTTTATTTCCAATACCAACCTGCAACATTATTCAGGCGAGAGCGGTGTTTCTTACCTGGGCCAGCTGATACTGATGCTGTTCCAGTTTATCAGCGCAGGTATTGGCATGGCGGCCTGTGTCATTGTATTTAAAGCAATGAAAGATAAAGCAGCCGATAAGCCGGCGAATATTTATACTTATTTTATTAAGTCCTGTACCCGTGTATTGCTGCCTTTATCGGTAGTGGTGGCCGTGATACTTTTATTTAACGGAATGCCCATGACGTTTAAAGGAAAGGACCAGTACATTTCTGTACAAGGTGATACCGTAAATGTTTCCAGGGGGCCGGCTGCTGCTATGGTGGCCATAAAACAATTGGGTACAAACGGAGGTGGTTTCTTTGGCGCCAATTCTGCGCACCCGCTGGAAAATCCCAGTTACTTTACCAATATGGTAGAGAATGTATGCATCATCCTGATACCCATTGCGCTGGTTTTTACACTTGGTTATATGCTGAAAAGAAAAAAACTGGCCTGGATGATTTTTGGTGTGATGACGATTGGTTTTTTATTGTTCCTCATTCCTTCGGTTTACCAGGAAATGAAAGGCAACCCTGCCATTCATCATATGGGCATTGTGCAAAACCTGGGCAGCATGGAAGGCAAAGAAGTACGGTTTGGCCCGGCTGCATCTGCCTATTGGGGTATTACCACTACGGTTACTTCCAATGGCTCCGTCAATGCCATGCACGATAGTTTTACATCGCTCACAGGCATGTTTGCCATGCTGGGCATGATGGTAAATTCATTTTACGGCGGCGTGGGTGTTGGGTTCCTGAACTTTTACATTTTTATGATCATTGCGGTGTTTATTTCTGGCTTAATGGTGGGAAGGACACCTGAATTTCTTGGTAAAAAAATAGAAGCAAAGGAAATGAAGATTGCCACCATCATTGCTTTGCTGCACACTTTTCTGATACTGGGTTTTACCGCATTGTCGTCTCATTTGTTGGCACATGATCCTGCGGCGTATGCAGGATGGCTGAACAATCCCGGCAATCATGGCTTTTCAGAAATGCTGTATGAATACACGTCTTCTTCTGCCAACAATGGTTCAGGATTTGAAGGCCTGGGAGACGGCGTGCCTTTCTGGAATATCACTTGTGGTATCGTGATGCTGCTGGCCCGGTTTTTACCCATCATTGGCCCGGTTGCCATTGCAGGTATTCTTTCAAAAAAGAAATACACACCCGAAAGTGCAGGTACACTTAAAACCGATACGGGCACTTTTGGCATCATGATTATCGCCGTCATATTTATAGTTGCCGCCCTAAGCTTTTTCCCGGCACTGGCACTGGGGCCGATAGCAGAATATTTTTCTAAGGGATAAAAGGAGAAAAGAGCTGTACTTGAAAAAGAGGACGAATTGGAAAAGGAAAACAAAAATAAAAAAGCGCTTTGAGAACATAGAGAAAAGATATTGTCATCGCTTTTTCTCTTTGTTCACTTAGCTCAAAAAATAAAATACCATGTCAAAAAATCAATCAAATAAACTGTTTGAAGCTTCCCTTGTAAAAGAGGCGCTCAAACAATCGTTTATCAAACTCAATCCACGCATCATGTTCCGCAACCCGGTGATGTTTACGGTGGAAATAGGCACTGTTATTATGCTGGCAGTTTGTATTTGGATTGCCGGCGGCGAAAAATCGCAGGGAGGCCTGGCCTACAATATTATTATCACAGCCGTGTTGTTCATCACCCTCCTGTTTGCCAATTTTGCTGAAGCCATTGCAGAAGCAAGGGGTAAAGCACAGGCAGATAGTCTCCGCAAAACAAGGGAAGATACACCGGCTAAAAAAATATTCCCGGTTGGTGAGATTTATACCAACGAAATAAAAGTAGTGCCTTCTTCTCAGCTGGCAAAAGGAGATGTTTTTCTTTGTGAAACCGGCGATACCATTCCCATGGATGGAGAAATTATTGAAGGCATTGCCACCATCGATGAATCGGCCATCACCGGTGAAAGTGCACCTGTAATAAGAGAAAGCGGTGGCGATAAATCTTCTGTAACCGGTGGTACAAAAGTATTGAGCGACCGTATTAAAGTTCGTGTAACTACAGAGCCCGGCGAAAGCTTCCTGGATAAAATGATTGCGCTGGTAGAAGGGGCTTCACGGCAGAAAACGCCCAATGAAATAGCACTGACCATCTTACTGGCAGGGTTCACTTTAATTTTCATCATTGTATGTGTAACGCTGAAACCTTTTGGCGACTACGCAAATACGCCTATCACTATTGCCGCTTTTATCTCATTGTTTGTGTGTTTAATACCTACCACCATCGGCGGCCTGCTGAGTGCCATTGGTATTGCGGGTATGGACAGGGCATTGCGTGCAAACGTAATCACCAAAAGTGGTAAGGCGGTAGAAACTGCCGGCGATCTTGATACATTATTATTAGACAAAACAGGCACCATTACCATTGGCAACCGCAAAGCCACTCATTTTTGGCCGGCCGATGGCATTGATGCTGTAGCGTTTACAGAAGCATGTGCTTTGTCTTCGCTGGCAGATGAAACACCGGAGGGAAAATCAATTATTGAACTGGCTGCCATCAACGTAAATACTTTCAACACCAATGGTGCAAGGTTTATAGAATTTACCGCAGAAACCAGGAGCAGTGGCATCGATTTGCCCAATGGCTTAAAAATCCGGAAGGGGGCATTCGACTCCATTAAAAATTTAGTTTCCAGGGCCGGCAATGCGGTACCGCAGGAAACGGCCGCAAGGGTCACCGCCATCGCATCCAACGGTGGTACCCCCCTGGTAGTAAGCCAGAATGATAAAATAGTGGGTGTAATTGAATTACAGGATATCATCAAACCCGGCATCCACGAACGGTTTGAACGGCTCCGCAAAATGGGCGTAAAGACGGTGATGGTGACTGGCGACAATCCCCTTACAGCAAAATTTATTGCTGAAAAAGCGGGGGTGGATGATTTTATTGCTGAAGCCAAGCCCGAGGATAAAATGAATTACATTAAAAAAGAACAACAAGGCGGCAAACTGGTGGCAATGATGGGTGATGGTACCAATGATGCACCCGCCCTGGCACAGGCCGATGTTGGCGTGGCCATGAACAGTGGCACTGCCGCAGCCAAAGAAGCCGGCAATATGGTAGACCTCGACAATGACCCTACCAAACTGATAGAAATTGTAGAGATAGGAAAACAGTTGCTGATGACAAGGGGAACACTGACTACTTTTTCAATTGCAAATGATGTGGCTAAATACTTTGCCATTGTACCTGCATTGTTTGTGGTTTCCATTCCGGGTTTACAGGCACTGAATATTATGAAACTGCACAGCCCCGAAAGTGCCATTCTATCTGCTGTGATCTTTAATGCCATCATCATTCCGTTGCTGATACCACTGGCCTTACGTGGGGTTGCTTACAAACCTATAGGGGCAAGTGCTTTACTGAGAAGAAACTTATTGATCTATGGATTGGGTGGCATTCTCATTCCATTCATTGGTATAAAACTGATTGACCTGGTGGCCAGTGTCTGGTTTTAATAAAAACACCTATCATTTTTAAAAATTACAATTATGAAACAACATATTCTTCCCGCCATAAAACTCACGTTGACGAGCCTGCTGTTTTTTGCCGGCGCTTATACACTCCTGATACTGGGCTTGGCACAAGCCGCACCCAACAAAGGAAATGGCGAAACGATATTGGTGAATGGAAAAGTAATGGGCTATGCACTGGAAGGGCAAAACTTTACAAGCGATAAATATTTCTGGAGCCGTCCCTCTGCAGTGGCATACAATGCGGCGGGCAGTGCCGGCAGTAACAAAGGCCCTACCAATCCGGATTACCTGAAACAGGTGCAGGACAGGATCGATAGCTTCCTGGTACACAATCCCGGCGTGGATAAAGCCCGCATACCTTCAGAACTGGTGACGGCTTCCGGCAGCGGTTTGGATCCGGATCTTTCGCCCGTTGCAGTAAAATTGCAGGTGAAAAGAATTGCCAGCGTGCGCAAGATCAGCGAAAGCAAACTGATGGCCCTGGTTGAACAAAATATCCGGCCACCGTTTCTCGGTTTGTTCGGAACTTCAACGGTAAATGTTTTAAAGTTGAACATTGCATTGGATAAAATGGTTGACTAATAAGAGGATCACCCACCGTGGTTTATTTTAAGAAATACCAGCAACCAAACAGCAGCCCCGGATGCCCGCCGTGCTGGACGGGCAGGGGATGAAAATTAATCCCTTTTTTTTCAGCCTTCCGGGGTAGCTGTTTGGTTTATCACTCTGCTGTTTTAAAGCCAACATAAAAAAGTTTATGCCAGAACAGGAAAAAAATGCAGAACAGTTTTTAGAACTTATCCGCAAAAGCAGGCGGGGCAAGTTTAAAATATACATTGGCATGAGTGCCGGTGTGGGCAAGACTTACCGCATGTTGCAGGAAGCCCAAACCCTGCTCCGCAATGGCATCGATATAAAGATTGGTTATATTGAAACACACAACCGGCTTGAAACACATGCATTGCTGGAGGGCTTGCCGGTGATTCCGCGGCGCAAATTATTTTACAAAGGAAAAGAACTGGAAGAACTGGATGTGCAGGCCATTCTCAACTTACACCCGGAGATTGTAGTGGTAGATGAGCTGGCGCATACCAATATTGAAGGCAGCAAGAACGAAAAAAGATGGCAGGATGTGATGGACATTCTGGATGCGGGTATCAATGTTATCAGTGCGGTTAATATACAGCATATTGAAAGCTTGCATGCCGAAGTAAAAGAAATTACCGGGGTGGATGTAACAGAACGCATACCCGATAGTGTTTTACAGCAGGCAGATGAAGTGGTGAACATCGATTTAACGGCAGATGAACTGGTGACCCGTTTAAAAGAAGGCAAAATTTATACACCCGATAAAATTGAACGATCGTTAAAGAATTTTTTTCAGGCAGAAAGAATATTGCAGCTGCGCGAACTGGCCCTGAAGGAAGTAGCGTCGCAGGTAGAACGAAAAGTGGAAACCGAAGTACCCAGGAACACAGCGCTTAAGCATGAGCGTTTTATGGCCTGTATCGGCAGCAACGAAAAAACCGCCAAAAATGTGATCCGCAAAACAGCCCGGCTGGCCAATTATTACCACAGCAAATGGTGGCTGCTGTATGTGCAAACGCCCAAAGAAGATGGCGATAAAATAGGGCTTGCGGCACAAAGGCACCTCATCAATAATTTTAAACTGGCTACCGAACTGGGGGCTGAAGTGATACGGGTACGGCATGATAATATCTCCAAAGGAATCATTGAAACGGCAGAACAAAAGGCCATCACCACTATTTGTATTGGAAAACCACACCTTAATTTATTCAGCGTAATTTTGAATACCGCCGTTTTTAACCAGTTGCTGAACAAACTTTCTGCTGCGGACATAGACGTTGTAATTCTTTCTTAACATGAGCATGAAATTAAAAACAAAATTATCCATTGGCCTTATCTTCCTCTTTGTGATCATTTTGCTGTTTGGCATTGTGGGCATATTGAGCATTAACCGCCTGGGAAGAGATACAGACATGGTGCTGAAAAACAACCATGAGTCTTTGCTGTATTGCAACAATATGCTAAAGGCGCTGGAAACAATCAAAATAAAAAAGGATGCTGTACAGCTGTTTGAAGAAAACCTGGTGAAACAGGAAAACAATATCACCGAAGAAGGCGAGAAAGATGCCACGCAGGAACTGCGAAAGAATTTTACCGAACTGGTGGCCAACCCCTTGGATTCTACCAACTATCCCGAGATACGGCAATCGCTGATCCGCATCCAGGATTTGAACGAGCTTGCCATTCTCCGCAAAAATGAAGTGGTACAAAAAACGGCGGACAATGCGCGGTTCTGGCTTACCGTTACGTTTACCATATTAACCCTGGTGTCTTTTACTTTCATTTTTAACCTGCCGGGTATTTTGTCGGCGCCCATACAATCACTCGCAGACGGCATCAAAGAAATTGCCAATAAAAACTACCGCAAGCGCATCTACCTGAAACAGGATGATGAATTTGGCGATCTTGCACACGCATTCAACAGCATGGCCGAAAAACTGGATGAATATGAAAACAGCAATATCGCCCGGATGCAGTTTGAGAAAAGCCGTATTGAAACAATCATCAACCAGATGAAAGACGGCATCATTGGACTGGATACCAAGAAAAATATTCTTTTCCTGAATGCAGTTGCGCAGCGCTTGCTGGGCCTGAAAGAAAGTGATATTGCCGGCAAATATGCGCCAGATGTGGCCCTGGGCAACGACCTGATGCGTACCCTGCTGCAGGAAGATGCAGAGAAAAAAGAATTAAAGATTTATGCAGACAATAAAGAAAGCTATTTTAACAAAGATGTGCTGAACGTAACCAGCAATGAAGAAGTAATAGGAAAAGTAATTGTATTAAGGAATATCACCCCTTTTCATGAATTGAATGAGGCGAAGACAAATTTTATTGCCACCGTATCACATGAATTGAAAACACCAATTTCTGCTATTAAAATGAGTGCACAGTTGCTGACCGACAGCCGCGTGGGCAACTTGAATACAGAGCAGCAGGAATTAATTAAAAGCATCAACGACGATGCAGAGCGCTTGCTGAAAATTACCGGCGAGTTGCTGAATATGTCGCAGGTAGAAACCGGCAACATTCAACTGAAACTACAGGCCACACCCCCATCCGTTATTATAGAACAGGCCCTGCAGGCTGTAACTGCCCAGGCGCAACAAAAAAATATCAGCATTGCTATCTCGGTGCAGGACAATTTACCGGCCATTCATGCCGATGCAGAAAAGACTTCCTGGGTATTGATTAATTTTTTAACGAATGCCATTAAATATTCTCCGGATGCTTCGGCCATAGAAGTTAAGGTTGCAGCAAAAGACAAAAGGGTTTTGTTTACCGTAAAAGATCATGGAAAGGGAATAGAAGAAAAATACCTGCCCAAATTGTTTGACCGTTACTATAAAGTACCGGGTACGCATGAACGCAGTGGCACCGGCCTGGGCCTGGCCATTTCAAAAGAATTCATTGAAGCGCAGGGCGGCCATATTGCAGTGAGCAGTGTACCGGGCGAAGGAAGTTTGTTTGAATTTGATTTTCCGGCCAGCGGTGCGGCTTAAATAATTACAGATCGGTAATGGGTTTGTATTTTGGTACCAGTGTTTTCATAATAGCCCAGGCTATGAGGTATGAAACCGCGCAGATGGCAAACATAATGGTATAACCTGTTTCTACATGCCCCAATGCTTTATAATGGTCAAATAAAGCACCACCCAACTTAGACATAAACACACCACCCAATCCACCGGCCATGCCACCAATGCCCACTACGGAGCCCACTGCTTTTTTTGGAAACATATCAGAAACCGTTGTGAAGATATTGGCAGACCAGGCCTGGTGTGCTGACGTGCCTACACCAATTAAAAGCACCGGTATCCAAAAACTAATATAGCCAAAGGGCTGCGCGGCCAGAACAATCAGCGGAAAAAGTGCTATTAACAGCATCGCTTTCATTCTTCCATCGTAGGCCTTATACCCTTTCTTTATAAAATGCATGGGTAACCAGCCGCCAAAAATACTCCCGAACATAGACATCGTATACAACACTGCCAGCGGAATTACAATGGAATGGTCAACCATCCCAAACTGTGCCTTCATGTAAGCAGGCAACCAGAATAAGAAGAACCACCAAACACCATCGGTGAGTAATTTACCCAACGTAAACGCCCAGGTTTGTTTGTAACCCAGTAGTTTGAGCCAGGATACTTTTTCTGTACTGGTATTCTCATTTTTTTCTTCTTCGCCGCTGTTGATGTAATTGAATTCTTCTGCAGAAAGTCGTTTTTGCTTTTCGGGCCGTTCATAAAAATAGAGCCAGAGTATCAACCACAGCAGGCCAATGGTACCGATGATGATGAACGCTGTTTCCCAACCCCAGTTTACGCGGATCCAGGGTACGGTAAGTGGCGCAAGGATAGCACCGATATTGGTACCGGAATTAAAAATGCCGGTTGCCAGTGATCGTTCTTTTTTGGGAAAATATTCGGCGGTGGCCTTTATGGCCGAAGGAAAATTACCTGCTTCGCCAAATGCCAGCACAGCCCTGGAAAACATAAATCCCATCACGGAAACAGAAAAAGCAGTAATTCCTGCCCAGCCCAATACTGTTGTAATGCCTTCACCAATGGGAATGGCGAGTGCGTGTACAATGGCGCCGGCAGACCAGATAATAATGGCCAGTGAATATCCTTTTTTAGTGCCCAGCTTATCAATGATGCGGCCCGCAAACAGCATGGAGAACGCATATACAAATTGAAAAACCGCTGTAATGTTGGCGTAATCCGAATTTGACCAATGAAACCTGTCTGCGAGGTAAGGTTGTAAAAGGCTTAATACCTGCCTGTCTAAATAGTTGACAGTAGTAGCCACAAATAACAAGGCGCAAATTGTCCAACGGTATTTTCCAATCGTAGTTTGGTTCATTATGGCTTTTTTATATAGCAGACACTATTCCGGTACCCGAAAGATAGTGATTGGAAAATTACGAACCAGCTTTTACTTTTTGGATGGTGGCCATTACTTTTTTTGTTTCTGCTTCCATGGTTGCATAGTCTTTCTGCTCCATTAATTTTTTGCTGATGAGTTTGCTGCCCATGCCCACCGCACATACACCCGCTTTAAACCAGCCCGCAATGTTTTCGGTGGTAGTGTCTACGCCGCCTGTGGGCATAAACAACAGTTTTGGAAAGATGTCTTTGATGCTGCTGAGGTAATCGGGGCCCAGCATATTGCCCGGAAACAATTTAATAAATCCAATGCCGCTGTTTTCTGCTGCAATGATTTCTGTTGGCGTCATACAGCCGGGCGCATAAAAAATACCTTTGCCAACGGCATAATCGGCTACTTCTTTTACAAAACCAGGGCTCACCAAAAAATCGGCACCAGCGCCCATATAATTCTCCGCCGTTTTTAAATCTTTTACAGTGCCAATACCCAGTAAAAGCCCGGGCATTTCAGCGTTGCGTATTTCAATCAGCTTTTTAAAATTCTTAAAAGCCGCTTCTCCCCTGTTGGTATATTCTACTGCTTTTACGCCGGCTTTGTACATGGCTTTTAGTACTTCAACGCTTACGGTTTCGTCGGCATTAAAATAAAGGGGCAACATGCCCTGGGCTATAATGGATTCTGTTGTTGTACTTATGGTGCTCATGGTAATCAATTATGTTTTATAACTGTTATGTATTTATTATTTGGCTAAAGCCGGTGTTACAAAAGAGCGACCAGGATTTCGATAGCCTGACCTGCTTTGCCGGCCTGTTTATATTTTTACTTTGATCACTACTTTTTTTATTTCGGCGCTGCCTATCATGGGTGCATGCACATCTTCCGGAAACAAGATTACAAACTGCCCGTTGGTAAGCTGAAACCAGGTATCGGGCTTGTCTGTATATAGTTGTACATCTTTGGCATCGTTGTAGCCACCATTGGGCACCGCGCAATTTTGCCTGGGCTTCCAGCCAAAGGTTTCGGTGCCATTGATGCAAACCTGTATATCGATGTGTTTGTTGTGGCACTCAAATTTTGATACCGATTCTTCGGCCGTCATTCCTTTTTTATTGGAGAACGAGGCTTTCAGGTTATCGCCATCTATATCGTATTTACCCGGCTCAATGGCATTCAGATCGGTTTTACCAATGTATTCAAATGCTTTTTGAAACAAAGGGTGTACGCTGAAATATTTTGATGCGTTTTCTATTGTGTCTATAATCATAATCTCTTTGTGTTAAATAATCCGTTGCTAAGTTGTTGTTGGCGATAACAGCAACAACGGCGAAAACTTGTTGCATACCTATCGCACGCTTTTTCATTTGCGTTGTTACGGAACTTGTTTTATCCCATCATAAGTGAATTCAAAGAAAAAATAGTGAGACCGATCTAGGTCTCCCCTTTCCCGAAAATATCGGGACAGGCAGAGATACGGGGGGCTTTACCTTTGCACCCTTCCGCTGCCGTCACCTTTCATCAAATCTTTTACATCGCTTAGTGTAGCGTGGTTCAGATCTCCTGGAATGGTGTGTTTTATAGCAGATGCCGCTACACCAAATTCCGCCGCTTCGGGCATGGGCATGCCGGTTACCAGCCCGTAAATTAAACCGCTGGCAAATGAATCGCCGCTGCCTACACGGTCAACAATGCGCACTTCATATTTTTTGGTATGATAAAAATCGGTTCCGTTGTATACCAATGCACTCCATCCATTGTCGCTGGCGCTATGGCTCTCACGCAATGAAGAAGCAATGAATTTAAAGCCAAACTTTTCTTTCATTTGTTTGAACACGTCTTTAAAACCTTCCAGGTTCAGTTCTCCTTTGGTAACATCGGTATCTTTTGCTTTAAAGCCGAGTGTGGTATCCGCATCTTCTTCGTTACCGATACACACATCCACATACTGGCAAAGCCTGCTCATTACTTCCCTTGCTTTTTCTTTACTCCATAATTTCTTACGGTAATTTAAATCGATGCTGGTGGTAATGCCTTTTGCTTTGGCTGCTTTAAGGGCAGCTTCTGTAAGAGCAGCGGCCTTATCGCTCAATGCTGGCGTAATGCCGGTGGTATGAAACCAGCTGGCGCCTTCCAGTATTTTATCGAAATCAAATTCGCTGATGTCTACTTCCGAAATAGAAGCATTGGCACGATCGTAAATAACCTGGGAGGCACGCATCGACGCGCCCGTTTCTAAGAAATAAATTCCAAGCCGTTCTCCGCCCCGGGCAATAAACTGCGTATCTACTCCATAACGGCGCAAATGATTGATGGCGCTCTGGCCAATGGCATTGTTGGGCACTTTGGTAACAAATGTGCCGTTTAGTCCGTAATTGCACAGTGCTGCGGCTACGTTGGCCTCTCCGCCACCATAAGTAATATCAAACGTATCGGCCTGTACAAAACGTTTGAAATCGGGTGTTGACAAGCGCAACATGATTTCACCCAGCGTTACAACTTTCTTTGACATTGTTTCTTTATTTAGTAGTATAAAAATGTAAAAGTCGAAATTAAAAAGTCAAAAACCATTGACCGGCAACGTTTTTGGCTTTTTACTTAATCTCTTTTATCGCCACCGCATCCATATCTGTAAACTCTTTGTTTTCTCCGGCCATGCCCCAGATAAAGCCATAGCTGGAGGTGCCGCAGCCAAAATGCATGCTCCAGGGGGCTGAAATAACGGCTTCGCGGTCGGCCATTACAATGTGGCGGGTCTGTTGCGGCTCGCCCATAAAATGCATCACACGATGGTTTTCGGGCACATCGAAATAAAAATATACTTCCATTCTGCGGGTATGCGTGTGCGGTGGTACGGAGTTCCATACATTTCCCTCATCCAGCACCGTTAGTCCCATTACCAGCTGGCAGCTTTGTATGCCGTCGTTGTGAATGTATTTGTACAGTGATCTTTTATTGGAGGTAGCTGCTTCGCCCAGTTGTACCGGTGCCGCCTGCTGTTTGGTCATTTTTGTATTGGGATAAGTATGGTGTGCCGGCACCGATAACAAATAAAAACAGGCCGGATCTTTTTCATTGCTGCTGCTGAAACTTACTTCTTTGGTGCCCTTGCCCAGGTATACACATTCCAGCTTATCTATTTCGTAATTGGTTCCATCTGCATGCACTGTTCCTTTACCGCCCACATTGATGATGCCCAGTTCGCGGCGTTCCAAAAAAAAGTTTGCTTTCAATTCGCCTTCGTTGGGTAAGGACAGTGCTGCGGCACCCGGAACAGCGCCGCCTGTAATCATGCGATCGTAATGAGAATAAACCAGTTTGATTTGCCCGGACTGCATCAATCCCTCTATTAAAAAATTAGCCCGCAATTGCTGCGTATCCATCTGGCTGGTCTCTTTTGGACTATTCTGAAAACGTGTTTCCATTTAGTGATTTTATTATTATATACTCAATACTTCTAACGCCCCATCCATCCGCCATCTACCGTTAGTATGGTACCATGTACATAGTCTGCTGCTTTGCTGGCAAGGAATATGGTGGCGCCTTTAAAATCTTCAGGTTCTCCCCATCGGTTGGCCGGTATACGGCTTAATATGGATTTGCTTCTTTCTTCATCATTGCGCAATGCCTCTGTATTGCTGGTAGCAATATAACCGGGTGCAATGCCATTTACGTTGACGCCTTTGCCGGCCCATTCGTTGGCGAGGGCTTTTACCAGGCTGGACAGTGCACCTTTGCTGGCTGCATAACCGGGCACATTGATACCACCCTGGAAACTTAACAAAGAACAGGTAAAAATAATTTTACCACTTCCCCTTGCTATCATTTGTTTGCCCATCTCGCGGGCCAGTATAAATGGTGCGTTCAGGTTAATGGCAAGCACTTTGTCCCAGTAATCATCCGGGTGCTCTGCCGCAGGCATGCGCATAATGGTACCTGCATTGTTGATTAAAATATCAATCACCGGGTTTTCGGCATTCAATTTCTTGATGAATGCATACAGTTTATCGCGGTCCGATAAATCGGCCTGGTAGGCTTTGAACGATTGTCCGCAGGCTTTTACGGCTTGTTCCACTTCGCTGTTTTGCAAAGCCAGCGAGCCGGATACGCCGATGATGCTGGCGCCTGCTTCTGCCAAACCAACGGCCATGGCTTTACCGATGCCTTTTGTGCAACCCGTTACCAGCGCTGTCTTTCCTTTTAAACTGAATAAATCCATGTGGTGGTTTAAAAAATTATACGGTGGCCATTGATTGCGCCGGCTGAAAATTAAAGTATTGCCTTGCGTTGTTGAAACAAATGTCTTTGATGATGCTGCCCGTCCAGGCTATGTCATTGGGCAGTTCTCCTTTCTCAATTTCTTCACCAAACAAATTACACAATATCCTTCTGAAATATTCATGTCTTGGAAAAGAAAGAAAGCTTCTGGAATCAGTGAGCATGCCAACAAAACGGCTGATCAATCCCATATTAGAAAGTGCGTTCATCTGTTGTACCATACCATCTTTCTGATCCATAAACCACCAGCCAGAACCAAACTGTATCTTGCCCGGCACCGATCCATCATTAAAATTGCCTATCATAGAAGCCATCAACGCATTGTCCGACGGGTTTAAATTATAGACAATGGTCTTTGCCAGTTTGTCTTCCGTATCTAACCGGTTTAAAAATTTCGCCAGCGGCCTTCCCTGTGAGTAGTCGCCGATGGAATCCCACCCGGTATCGGGGCCCAGCTGCTGCAGCATTCTTGTATTGTTGTTGCGGAGTGCGCCCAGGTGGTATTGCTGTACCCAGCCTTTTTCCCAATCCCATTCTGCAAAATGCAATAACATGGCCGATCTGAATTTCAGCTTCTCAATTTCATTCAATGCTTTACCGGAATGTATCTTACTGAAAATGGTTTCAACTTCTGAACCCGTAAAATCTTCGGCGCTGATTTGCTCCAGCCCGTGGTCCGACACGCAGCAACCCACCGAAGCAAAAAAGTCGTGCCTGTTTTCAAGCGCAAACAGGTAATCGTTGAAATTGGATACCGATACATTGGTAACCGCTTCCAGCTTTTTAACGTAGGCATTGAACCGGGTGGGTTCTTCCACATTCATCGCATTGTCGGGCCTGAATGCCGGCAATACGGGTATATCAAATCCTTCGGCTTTTAACTGCTGGTGAAATTCCAGGGTATCCAGTGGATCGTCGGTGGTGCAAACGGTTTCCACCTTCATTTTACGGAGCAGGTTGCGTACACTATATTCTTTTGTTTGCAGGAGGGCCGAACAATGCTCATATATTGCTTTGGCCGATTTTGGGTTCAGCACTTCTTCTATACCAAAATAACGGCGCAGCTCCAGGTGTGTCCAATGATACAGCGGGTTGCGCAGGGTATACGGAACAGTGGCCGCCCATTTTTCAAATTTTTCGAAATCGCTCTTCGTACCAGTGCAATAACCCTCTTCTACGCCATTGGTGCGCATGGCCCGCCACTTGTAATGATCTCCATACAACCATGCCTGAGTAAGGTTTCCAAACTGTTTGTCTTCTGCAATCTGTTGTTGTGGCAAATGACAATGGTAGTCGATGATGGGCATGTCTTTGGCGTACCCATGGTACAATTTTTCTGCAGCCTTACTATTCAGCAAAAAATTGTCATCTAAAAAAGATTTACCCCCCACCCCGGCAGGCGAGTAAAATGCCTGGCTATTGTATGACATCTTCATATTGGAAGTATATTTTGAAAAATCGTATAATTAAATCGTTCATTGTGAGGCAAGGAATATAAGTCGTCAGCCTTTCCTGCGTATACTTGTCATACATCCCTTAGGTATTTTCTTTATTCCAAACGTGTTTTCTCTGATCGAAATCGCGTTTTCGATGGTCCCGATCGCGTTTTCTCTGACCGAAATCGTGTTTTCGATGGTCCCGATCGCGTTTTCTCTGATCGAGATCGCGTTTTCGATGGTCCCGATCGCGATTTCTCTGATCGAAATCGTGCTTTCGATGGTCCTGATCACGATTTCGCTGACCGAAAACGCGTTTTATTTGCGCCTGAAACCCAGATCGTGAATCGGGAGCTGCTTGCGTGGAATGACTCAGCACTGGCGACTGACGTATAACGTCTCACGATTCACGTCATAAACTCACGCCACGTTTCCATGGTATAAAATCATCCTGGTTCAGCAATACCGCTTTTGGAATAATTTCGCCGCTGGCCGCTTTAATGCAATACTCCAGTATTTCTTCACCCATTTCCTCAATGGTTTTATCGCCTTCTATGATTGCGCCGGTATTGATGTCTATAATATCGCCCATTCTTTTTGCCAGCGCATTGTTGGTAGCCACTTTTATAGTTGGGCAAACCGGGTTGCCCGTGGGGGTACCCAAACCCGTGGTAAACAAAATCAAAGTGGCGCCACTGGCGGCTTTGCCGGTAGTAGCTTCCACATCATTGCCCGGCGTGCACACTAGGTTTAAACCGCTTTTTATGGCCGGTTCTGTATAATCCAGCACATCTTCTACCGGTGATGTACCCCCTTTTTTGGCAGCACCGGTACTTTTAATGGCATCGGTTATCAATCCATCTTTTATATTGCCAGGCGATGGGTTCATGTGAAAACCCGAGCCCACTTTATGTGCTTCATTGTTATAAGCCGTCATCAGGTGAATGAATTTTTTGGCAGCGGCTTCATCGCGGGTGCGATCTATCAGTTGCTGTTCTGCACCGCATAGTTCAGGAAATTCTGCCAGCAGTATTTTACCGCCCAGGGCTACTACCAAATCGGAAGTATAGCCTACCGCAGGGTTGGCACTAATGCCACTGAAACCATCGCTGCCACCGCATTTTACACCAATCACCAGTTTATCCAGCGGCGCTGCTGTTCTTTCCAGCTTGTTAATTTCAATAAGGCCTGTAAATGTTTTGCGGATGGATTCGGCAATCAGTTGTTCTTCGCTTTGCGACTGCTGTTGTTCAAAAACATAGAGCGGCTTATCGAACGATGGATTGCGTAGTTTGATTTCATCCAGCAATGTCTGGGTTTGTAAATTCTGGCAACCGAGGCTTAATACCGTAACGCCTGCTACATTGGGATGATCTGCATAAGCCGCCAGTAGTTTGCCCAGCGTGCCGGCATCCTGTCTTGTGCCACCACATCCACCCTGGTGGTTCAGGAATTTAATACCATCTACGTTTTTAAAAAGGCGGGCAGCTTTTGTACTGGCCACTGCGGCTGAAAGATCGATGCTGCTGATGTCTTCGCCATTCCGGTACGCTTCAGCCAGGTGATGGGTATACGATTTGTATTTTTGCGTAACTGCATAACCCAACTCATTGTGCAGGGCTTCGCGGATTACATCCAGGTTGCGGTTTTCGCAAAAAACAGTGGGTATGAACAGCCAGTAATTGGCAGTGCCTACCCGTCCGTCTTTTCTTACATAACCATTAAAGGTTCTGCCTTTGTATTTTGATACGTCCGGTGCATGCCAGGTAAAATGAAAAGGCTTGTAAGCAAATGGATCCGATGCATGTTTGGTGTTTTCGGTAGTCATCAATCCACCCTGGGGGATGGCATGCTGCGCTTTACCTACCAATACACCGTACATAATGATCTCGTCGCCGGTATTCATATCGTGCTCAAAGAATTTGTGCTTGGCGCCAATAGCATCCTGCAAAACAAACTCCGCCCCCTCATACTGCACAGACTGCCCTTTGCTAAGGTTTTGCAGTGCCACCAGTACATTATCTTTTGGATGAACTTTTAAAACATTTCTCTTCATAAAAACAATGAGCTTTAAAATTTTTGCGCCGTTTGCAACTGCAATGCTTTGCCAATGCCATCTTGCTGAATGGTTTCAACAGCACTGGTTACGGCCTCCCTGAAACCGGGCAATGTATCCAGGCTGGTGCCCCACAGATCAGTTTGCTGTAATACTGCCTGAACAAAGTTATTGGTATTGTCAATACTCCACAACTGCTGTAGTGCCGCAGCCTTGTCGTCGTTGATGGTATATTTTTTACCGCCGGCATTGCCTGTATATACCAGCCCGCTGTTTTCAAATGGTTTCATAAACAAAAGATAAGCAGCAAAACCCAAAGCCATGCGGCGGGGTATCTGTCCTTTCTTTGCATAATACTGCTGTAATACCGGTACGTTGCGCATTTTCATTTTAGAACTGTATTGCAATGAAATGCTCAGCCACTGGTGTTCAATAAAAGGATTTTTATAGCGGTCTATAACCTGTGCAGCAAAATGGCGTCCATCGGCTTCAGTTACTTTTTCACCAATAATGGCGGGCACAATTTCTTCCATCATCAGCTGGGTAATGAAATGCCGGAACGGTTCGTCTTCCATGGCTTGCTTCACCGTAGTAAAACCCATCATCACTGCCAGTGCACAGGTAAATGTATGCGAGCCATTGAGCAGGCGCAATTTCAGTTCGCGAAATTTATCAATGTCTCCGGCCAGTACTACCCCTGCATCGGTTTTGCAAAAAGAAAGTATTTGTTTTGTGCGTTCATTGCTGGTTTCGATGGCCCATAGCCGGTAGGCTTCCGACATAATCATCAAATCATCTTTAAAACCCAACCTGCTTTCCATGGCTGCTTTGTCATCACCGGGCAGTTTGCCGGGCACAATGCGGTCAACCAGCGAATTGCAAAATTCATTCGCATTTTCCAGCCAGTCAATGAAAGCTTCATCCAGTTTGTTTTGTTTGGCCAGTTCCTGTACAATGATTTTTAACTTAGTACCATTCTCTGTAATCAGTTCGGTGGGTATAATCACCATGCCGCTTTCGGGGCTTCCCTGGAAAGCATGGTAACGCTCCAGTAAAAATGCCAGCAATTTGCCCGGAAAAGAAACCGGCGGTGCCGCGTGTATATCATCCTGATCCAGCAATACAATGCCCACTTCCGTGGTATTGGAAACAATTACCTGCATTTGCGGATTGGCAGCACAGGCCAGTATCTCTTTCCATTGTTCTGCAGCAGACAAAACGCGGCTGATGGAGGCATTGATGATGGCCTCGTCTACACGTTCGCCATTTTCTATGCCCCGTACACATTGCGTAAACAGGTTGTCCTGGTTGCTGAAAGCATCGGTACCGCCCTGGCTGGTAGATTTTACAACAACGATACGCCCGTTGAAGACACCCTGCTTATTGGCTTTGTCAATAAAATAATCGGGCAGTCCGCGCAGCAATACGCCCGTACCAAATTGCAATACTTTTTCTGGCAGCGCAAAAATGGCTGCTGCAGGAATATCAAATCTTTCGGTTGTTCGTATACGTGGTATTGTTTGTTTCGATAAGATCATGTCTGAATTTTTGTCCGGTCTTTGTTTCTTTCAATACGCCAACAAGATAAATATCTTCGCCCTTTTTCAAACATATAACGGGCTTATTTATTTGCAGATGATTGTCTTAACAGCCATCTCACCAAATCTGTTGCGGCTTTGTAGTTCTCATAGGCGGCAGGTAATTTTCTGCCATCCAGGTATTCATTGTAAAACCAGGGATCACCCACCGCGAAGACGGTTCCCTTTCCAATTTTAGCAGTGGCCATAATGACATCGCCGCCTGCATTGGTATAATGCGCTTTCGCGGGTGCTTTTATGGTAAGTGTTGCCAGTTCTTTGATGTATACTTTTTTGGCGTTTTTAAAAATGCTGTCAACCCTTGGTATGTACAATGCACCCATTTCAAACTGGTTGCCGGTTACATGGTTGATGCTGTTTTCATTGAAATGCATGCCGAATTTTTCTGGCAACTGGTTAAAATGTGCAAACTCCGCATTGCCCGAATCATTTGTCATTAAAAGCAAGACGCCACCGGCTTTTACCCAGTCGTAAATGGCTTTTGCATCCTGTGCCTGTACATAATTGGGTTTTGCCGTTTCTTTTTCTGTGTCGGGGTCTACTATAATATATACCGATGCATTTTTAAGCGAGGCGGCGGTGGGCGCAGTGGACAGGCTGGTTGTTACAGCGCCATATTGCCGGAAGATGCTGCCCAGCATGGAATAACCACTGTTGGCCGCATCTTCCCAGTTGTAGTGAAATCTTTCCATTTGCCCAAACCAGTCTTTCTTGAATTCATTGTTAAAGTAATAATCAAGTACTACTTTTTTGCCCTTGCCGGCAGACTGCTGCGTTTGCATTTGCATTTCATTACTGGCAAGTATAAACGCTCCCATGCCTTTGGGGTCATTTACTATCACGGGTTCGCTCATATAATATTCAAAACTGCCATCGCGGTAAGGATTTCCGCCGAGGCCGGAGACTTTTACGGTGCCGTATAAATTGGTCTGGCCGTTTTCTTCTTTGATGAATTGCTGCAGCAGGCCACTGTATCCTTTTTGGGCGATGGCTATTTTGGCCGCGGTCAGGTATTGCAACCGTACGCCTTTGGCAATGGCATATACAAACATGGCGGCGGCAGAAGCTTCAAAATAATTTTCTTTGCGTGCCGGCTGATCGATGATATCGTACCAAAGACCGGTTTTTTTATCCTGCACTTTCTCCACCGCATTGGCAAAACGGTTTAAGATGGCCAGCAGATCTTTTCTTTTGGGATGATTTTGCGGAAACCAGTCGAGCGCATCCACCAATGCAGCACCATACCAGCCCATGGCGCGGGCCCAGATATGGGGAGAAAGCCCCGTTTTTTTATTGGCCCATTTCTGTTCTTTGCTTTCGTCCCAGCCGTGGTACAACAAACCCGTTGCTGCATCCCTTGCATGTTTTTCCATCCATATAAACTGGTTGGCGATGTCTGTAAAGCTGCTGTCTTCATGCGCAAGACTGGCATATTCTGCATAGAAGGGTTCGCCCATGTAAAGGCCATCCAGCCACATCTGGTTGGGATAAATCTTTTTGTGCCAGAAACCGCCCTCTTTGGTGCGCGGGTGCGTACGCAACTGATCCCGTAAAAGATTGGCGGCTTTTAAATATTTTTCTTTCCCGCTTACCCGGTACAGCAATAAAGCCAGTTTGCCATTGTTTAGGTAGTCAATGTTGTATTCTGCGGGTTTATAATCTTTGATGCTGCCGTTTTCACCAATATAACCATCCATCATTTGCTGGATATAATTGTAATACCGTGCATCGCCGGTTTGTTGCCACAATCCTTCAAATCCTTTTAAGATTACACCCAAATCGTACGACCAGCGGGCGGGGTTGCCATTGAGTGCAAATGAGTCCTTCCAGGTATTCATAACGGTAGCGGCCATGCGCTCACCGGGGCTTTGTTGAGCACCGGCAATACTGAAAATAAAAAGCGCTGCTATTAGTAGTAATTGCTTCATTGTAAGTAAATTTTGACCTCACCCTTTGTACCTCTCCAAAAGAAAGGGATGTTTTGCTCCTGTTACGGAAAATATTTTCTTAATCTGAAAATGATCCACTCAAGCTCACCAGTACCATGTATCAACAATCAATTCAGCATTCTTACAATTTGATAACTTTCTCGCTGGCGCCTAAATCTGTTGAATACCGCAATTTTGATTTTGATGCGTCTGTCCGGCTGATATCAATGTTCTTCACCCGGTCTCCACTCACCCTGAATAGCAAATCCGCGCCGTCTTTATAACTAATTTTATCAAATACCAGGTTATTGCTTTGCACTACATCAATCACCGGGTTATTGTCTTTTACCAGCACGGTAATGTTTTTAAACTGAATATTGCCGGCTTCCTGTATATCGAAGCCTTTATCGGCCTGTAGCACCATATTCTCCAGTACCACATCAGTAACATTCATTTCGGGCAGGCCGCGGATGAAGACGGCTTTGGCTGCGCCGCTGCAATACACCTGGCTGATGCGGAAATTCCGGAAAACAGGTGTGGTCTCGTCAACGGGTTTAAATTCGGTTTTGGGCAGTTCCCTTTTTTCGCCCGCCAGGGGCACCGGGTCTTTGGCCATATAATACATGTCGAACAAGATAGCTTCGCCCGCTATCTCCTTCATGTTAATATTTTTAATAAAGATTTTTTCTACCAATCCACCACGGCCGCGGGTAGTTTTAAAACGCAGGCCCACATCGGTGCCAATAAACGAACAATCTGAAACAAAAAGATTCCTGGCGCCGCCGCTCATTTCACTGCCAATTACAAAACCGCCATGGGCATGGTACACGGTGCATTTGCGCACTATTACATTTTCGGTTGGCATCGCCCTTTTTCTTCCTTCTGCATCGCGGCCCGATTTAATGCAGATGCCATCATCGCCTACATCAAATGTGCTGTTTTCCAGCAATACATTTTTGCAGGATTCAATGTCGATGCCATCGCCGTTTTGTGCATACCAGGGGTTCTTTGCGTACACATTTCGTATGGTCAGGTCTTCGCACATCAGCGGATGAAGGCACCATGCCGGAGAATTTTGAAAGGTCACCCCTTCCAGCAATATTTTCTTACAATGATTTAAAACAAGCAGGTTGGGCCGCAGAAAGTCTTTGATGTCATCAAAATCTGCCACTG